>Ga0209060_10004217_pt1 | contig 11393 bp, 9 predicted proteins | sample Coa_R1_8_FD_187155 | JGI IMG/M metagenome (GOLD analysis project Ga0209060, IMG submission 187155) | Surface soil microbial communities from Centralia Pennsylvania, which are recovering from an underground coalmine fire - Coalmine... | ecosystem: Environmental > Terrestrial > Soil > Unclassified...
AGAGCCTTCGTCGAAATACCGAGCTGCCTAGCGGCCTCGGATGGGCTGAGGAAGCGGGCGGCAGAGTTCACGAATCACCTCGTTGCTATCCTGACCGCTGCCCTTATGGAGGTGGCCGCAAGGGCCAGGTCAAGCGATGTTTCGCGATTTATGGCTGCTCAGCCCAAAGGCCCCAGAGGGGGCCAAGCATTGCGACAACGGCAGTCCCGCACAATAAGCCCGGAGGTGATATGCAGTGACCGGCCTTGCGCCTGATACCAATGGGCCTATTTTCGCTGCAACCGTTGGCTCGAACCATTGGAGGACGAAGCCATGAGCGCACTAAAACCCTTGAAGTTCGATATCGTCTCCGATGTGGTCTGCCCCTGGTGCTATATCGGCAAGAAGCGGATCGAGGACGCGTTGGCGCTGGTTCCGGATGTACCGCTGGAGGTGAGATGGAGGCCGTTCTTCCTCAATCCGTGGGTGCCGCGCGAAGGCATCAGCCGCGAGGAATATCTCACCACCAAATTCGGCTCGGTCGATGCCTATAAGAGTATTGCCGGCCGCGTCGTCACGGCTGCCGGGGAGGAGGGGCTCGTCTACCGGCCGGATCTCGTGAAGCGCCAGCCCAACACCATCGATTGTCATCGCCTGATTCACTGGGCGGATGCCAAGGGCAAGGCGGCCGAGATGAAGCAGCGGCTGATGGAATTGTATTTCCGCGATGGCGGGGACCTCACCGATACCGAGGTCCTGATCAAGGCGGCGGCCGATGTCGGTCTCGATGCCGAGGATGTGCGCAAGCGCCTTGCGACCGACGAGGATGTGGCGCTGATCTCCGGCTGGGCACAGGAGGCCTCGGACAAGGGCATTTCCGGTGTGCCGACCTTCGTGTTCGCACAGAAATATGCGGTGTCCGGCGCGCAGCCGGCCGAGATGCTGGCGCGTGCGATCCGCCAGGTCTCCGCCGAGATCAATGCGCAGGCGGCGGAGTGATGCAGCCCGGCGCCGGGGATAAGGTCAACGGAGATCGACCAAAAGAAAACAGGGAGGAGACATCATGATCTACGAGCTGCGAACCTACACGGTAAAGCCCGGTACTCTCGGCGACATGGTCAAGGCGGCGAGCACGGTCTCGCTCGAGATCCGCGGCAACAATTTCGGCAAGCTGGAAGGCTATTGGTTCACCGAGATCGGCGCGCTCAACCAGGTCCTCCACATGTGGAGCTTCAGCGATCTCAACGAGCGCGCGCGACTGCGCGCCGAACTTGCGAAGAACACGCGCTGGACCGGCGAGTACATTCCGCTGATCCGGCCGATCCTCATGCGCCAGGAGGTGCGGCTGTTGAATGTCATCAAGCCGCCCGTCGCGCCGGCCTCGACCGGCAACATCTACGAACTGCGCAACTATCGCGCCAAGCCGCTCGGCGCTGTCAGGCAATGGGTTGAGGCGTTCACCGCGGCGCTGCCGGCGCGGGAGAAATATTCAAAGCTCGTCGGCCTCTGGCAGACCGAGGCCGGTCAGCCGAACGAGCTCTGCCATATCTGGGCCTATCCGAGCTTGAATGCGCGCGCCGAAGCGCGGGCGGCCGCGACAAAAGATCCGGTGTGGGGAGAGTTTCTCGGCAAGGCACCGCAATTCCTTGAAGAGATGCACTCGACGATCATGCTGCCCGCGCCGCACTCACCCCTGAAGTGAGCGCAGACGGCTCTTCAGCCAGACGTCAACCTGCTGAGGACATGAAGCCCGCGGCGTATGGCTTCGCGCGCGAATTGCCGCGCGACCAGCGCCGCGTGGATCAGCCACACAAGCGGATCGTTCGCCCGGAGCGGGATCAAGACATCGCCGATGGCAAAACGGCCGCGCCAGATCGGATTGATCATGGGATGGTCCGGACTTGCCGTGGAGTCGGCTGACGCGATTGCTGGATCAGCGCAAAGATGCCGCGTCAGCTCGAGCGTGAGCTGAACGCCCGGCGAGAATTGGGCAAAGCGCTCGTCGACGCCAAGCTTGAAGAAGAACGCGCGCCCTTGATGCCGCAGCACGATGCCCGATGCGACCGGCGTCTCGCCGGCGCACAGAGTCACGATCTCGCACCGGCCGCTCTCCGCGAGTGCCCTGGTCGCACGGCGGATGAAAGTCGCATCGCCCTCGACCTGCACCAGCGCGGTGCCGCGCTTGCCTTTCCAGCCGCTTGCTTCCAGCGCAAGGAAGGTTTCGATTGCGCGCGAAACCTCTTTCGGCGAGCGCGCCACCTCGAATGACAATGCGCCATGTTCGGCGAGTCGATGCCGCTGACGGCGCAACTCCTTCAACTTCTTGGCCCTGAGAGCCTCCCGCAACAACTCCTCTGCCTCACCGGTCGCATCGAGGCAGGCGCGAACATGTGAATTGAGGATACGCGGGGAGAGCCCATCGCGCCGCAATACCTCGCCGATGGCTTTCAATGTTGCGCCGTCAAGCGCGACCTCGCGCAAGAGCAGCGCATGTGCGCCGGCCTGGCGTGCGGTGTGCAGGAGTTGGGTGGCCGCGCTTTCCGCGCATTCGCGATCGAGGCTCGGCGTGCACAGCGTGCCATAGGGATGCGCGCTCACCAGCGCGGGCAGCGGAATTTTGTAGGCGCGCCACATCGAAATGACCGGCATCAGGCCGACGAGGCGCGCATCGATCCAGGCGGCAAGCGATGATGCACCGGTGCGTCCCGGCGCGCTGGCGTTCACCGCGAGTTCCCAATCGGGCAGATAGTAGGCGTTCGGCTCGATGGCGCGATCGGCAAGCGATCGCCATTCGGTTTCGTCAACTGCCGTGAGCGGCAATGACGCCCCGGCGCGCGTCGGACGGTGTTCGCTCCGCCCAGGCTGAGCCGTGGCATCCTTCCCGGACGCACGACGCTCGGTCGCGAATTCGATGATGTCGGCCACGATCGTTCCCCAAAGTAAGAGGAAACTAGCGGAAACATCGGAAGAACCCGTTGGCCCGGCCGGTCAATTTGAACGGTAATGTTAACCGTCTGTTAGGCAGTGGCGTCGTCCGGACCGATGGTCCGACAGAGAACCGCGATGCGGTTTTTCTTACGCCAAACCTGAATTGGTTTGCGATAGCTCAAAGCCAGGTCGCTGGAATCGCGCGACAAATTGCTTTGCGCCTTGCGGCAATTCCGTGGGATCATTAGAATTAGTATGTTCTAATATAATATAAGGGAGCTCTCCGGATGATTGCCACGCAGTTTACGCCGGTCGCGTCGTTGGTGGGCGGCGTATTGATTGGTGCCTCCGCGGTCATGCTGATGGGCCTGACTGGCAGAATTGCCGGTGTGAGCGGCATCGCCGCACGTCTGCTGCCGCCCTATGAGGACCGCGAATATTTGGGCCGGTTCGCCTTCGTCGCCGGATTGATCGCAGCTCCTATTCTGGTTCTGCTCGCAACCGGGCGATTACCCGAGCAGACGATCGCGGCCAACGCCACCTGGCTGACGCTTGCAGGGATTCTTGTCGGCTTCGGCTCGGTGTGGGGGAACGGCTGCACGTCCGGGCATGGCGTGTGCGGACTTTCGCGGCTCTCAACGCGCTCGCTGGTCGCCACCATGACGTTCATGGCAACCGGCATCGCAACCGTGTTCGTCGTGCGGCATTGGAGCTAGGGTATGGTCATTTTCCTGCAGTTTGGCATTGGCCTCGTCTTCGGTCTCGGGCTGCTTGTGTCCGGCATGTCGAACCCGGCAAAAGTCCTCAACTTCCTTGACGTCGGCGGCATCGCCACGGGCAACTGGGATCCGAGCCTCGCTTTCGTCATGGCAGGCGCGGTCGCCGTGACTTTTGCCGGCTACCGTGTCGTGCTGAGGCGCGAGCGGCCGCTGTTCGGCGAAAAATTCAACTTGCCGACCAAGCGAGAACTGGATGTCCGCATTCTCGCAGGCCCAGCCATCTTCGGTGTCGGTTGGGGTCTGGCCGGTTTTTGCCCGGGTCCCGCACTTGTCGCGCTCGGCTACGGCACGCGCGCAGCCGTCATCTTCGTCGCGGCGATGTTCGCCGGCATGTGGCTTGCCCGCTTTCTCAGTCGGCTGCCGCAACTCACCCGCATCGCCACGCCGACCGATCCACTCGAAACCTGAGTCGGTTCTGGGACTGGATCGGCTCGCAGGTTTTGGAGCCGCGGCGTCCTCGCTTGGACGCACGGCGGCGTTTGCTATTTTTGCGGTCCGGCGCAAGAATCCTTTCATTTTAAGGATCACCAAGACGTGACGAGCGAGACGGACGTACCGGCCGATATTGGCGCGCTCATCGTTTCTCCCAGGGCTTACGCCAGCCAAAGGGAGCTGTTGGCAGGATTTGACTGGCTACGACGGCACAAGCGCCTCGGACGCGTTCAGGCCGAAGGCTTTGACCCGTTTTGGGCGGTGACACGCCACGCCGACATTGTCGAGGTCAGCCGGCGACACGATCTCTTCAACAACAGTGCGCGATCCACCGCGCTTGTGCCGCGTGCCGCGGACGAGCTTGCCCGCGCGATGTCCGGAGGCAGCCCGCATTTAATGCGTGCGCTGTTGCAGATGGATGCCCCGCAACATTCACGATATCGTCAGATCACCCAATCCTGGTTCGCGCGGCAGAGTATCGAGTTGCTCGAGCCCCGCATCCGGCATCTCGCGGCTCGCGCCGTGGAAGACATGGCGTTGCGCGGCAGCACTTGCGAGTTTGTCGGTGACGTTGCGCTCCGCTTTCCATTGCAGGTCATGATTGAAATTCTCGGGGCTCCCGCCGAAGATGCGCCGTTGCTGCTCGGCCTGCTTCGGGAATTGTTGCGCAGCCAGGATGAAGCTGCGATCGCGTGCGACAGACCAAGCCGCGATCCCGCAAGGCACGCGAGGCGTTTGCGCGAGGCGTTCACCGGCTTTGAGAAATACTTCGTGCCGTTGATGCTGGAGCGCCGGAAACGTCCGTCCGGCGACCTGATAAGCCTGATCGCTGCCGCAGAGCCCGGCGGTGAGCCGATAGGTCAGTTCGAGGCTGTCAGCTACTGCATGCTGCTGGCGACGGCCGGCTATCACACGACGGCGTCAGCGATCTCTGGCGCGATCTGGGCACTGTGCGAAAACACGCGCGAATTCGCCAAGGTCAAGGCCGACCCCACATTGCTGCCGCTGCTTGCCGATGAGGCCGTGCGCTGGACCACGCCAGCGCATCACATGATGCGCACCGCAACTGCCGATACCATGATCCAGGGACGCCACGTTAGCAAAGGAGATTGGCTGATGCTGTGCTATTTGTCGGCCAATCGCGACGATGACGTGTTCGCAGATGCCGCCCGCTTTCAGGTCGGACCGGACCGGAGCCGCAATCTCGCCTTCGGATACGGCACGCATGCGTGCCTGGGCCAGCACCTCGCGCGCCTCGAAATGCGCATCTTTTTCGACGAATTGTTCCGACGCCTTGGACGGATCGAGTTGGCCGGCGTGCCACGTCGCATGGCATCCATCTTCCTGGGCGGTCCAAAGACTTTGCCTGTCAAGTTCGCTATGCTGTAGTGTGCAAGCTATATGCTTGTGCAACTTTAAGGTTTTTTATGAAAATCCATTGTTCGCACCTCGGGCCGGATTTCGAGAACATCGTCATAGAGGCCATTCACAACCACGAACCGTGCTCGGATGTCGGTGTCGCGGTGGCCGTCATCAAGGATGGACGGCTCGATTTCGCGGGCGGCTTCGGTTTCCGCGATCGCGCCGCGGTCACGCCTGTCGATGTCGAAACCCGCTTCGCCATCGGTTCTGCAACCAAGGCCTTCACCAGCATGGCCGCCTCGATGTTGGCGGCGGATGGGGCGTTCACGCTCACCACGCCGATCAAGCAATTGATGCCGGATTTCGATATGATGGACCAGCAAGCTGCGAGCCAGACGACGCTGGAGGATATCCTGTGTCATCGGACGGGCCTCGCACCGCACAACTGCCTCTGGTACCTCGGCCCGTTCACCAGATCGGAAATATTCCACCGGCTTCGCTATCTCCAGCCCGTTCAAAGCTTCCGCACCGGCTACGTCTACAACAACATCATGTACATGGTTGCCGGCTTTCTGCTCGAGACCCTGTCGGGCACGAGCTACGAAGACATCATCCAGACGCGAATCATCGATCAACTCGGGATGACAAGGACGAATTTGTCATTTGTCGAATTCACGACCCGGCCCAACCATGCCAAGGGCTACGAGGATTTTGCTCAGCTTCCGCTCAAGGACTTCACCAATATCGGCCCCGCTGCCGAGGTCAATTCCTGTGCCCTCGACATGGCGAAATGGGTTCAGCTGTTTCTCAGAAGGGGAGTTGGCGCGAACGGAGGCACGCTGCTCGGCCAGCCTGCGATGGAATTGATGTACACGCCTTTCTCGGATCCCGGCGACGGCACCAAATACGGCCTCGGCTGGAATATCGGATCAATCCAGCCGCAAAATTCACCGCAGCCCAAGCGCCTGATCTTCCACACCGGCGATCCCGACGGGCAATCCGCCTATGTCTCTTTCATGCCGGACGATGGACATGCGGTGGTCGTGCTCACCAACCAGCAGTGTACCAGCGCCCTGGTCAATAATTGGCCGGACAAGGTAGCAACCGACATCTACGACTATCTGCTCAATGGCCAGGCGACTGGACAACTCACTCTGCCGAAGCCTAAAGCACCGACCGGTCTCGGCATGGACAGGCGGCCCGCTCCGGTCATTACCGCCCCGAAGGGGGCAGCCGCTCCCGCCACGCCGGCCACGCTGGGTAACTATACCGGGATGTTCAGCAACCCCGGATATGGTGACCTTGTGGTCAGCCGTTGCGGCGACGGGCTGAACATCAGCTACTACGGGTCGAGCTGGCCGCTTCAGCCGCTTTCGGACACGCTGTTCGCTTTTTTGGTCCCTGCGTTCGGAGCGACCTTCCCTGTCAAGGTCGTATTCGCCAAGGATAGCGCAGGTATCATAAAAAGCCTTGCTGCCACCCTGGTCCTGCAACCCACGGTGCTCGACATTACCTTTGACAAACGCTGATGGCGCGCCGCGCACGAAATCTCTTGCGGCAAATTCGCCCAGGGCTGCTCAGCTGCGGCGGTATTGGCCATGGTGTCGCAGCGCGTCAAGCGGTAATCTGCCCAATAGCCATGATGGCTCAAGGTCTTGCGGATGCTTTGCCGATACTGCAATAGCGAAAACAGTCCGACGAATGCGTTTTGCGAAAACTGCGGTAAACCCTTTGGGATTGTTTGCGTCGCTTGCGGGCATTCGAACCGCCCGAACAGCCAGTTTTGCGGAAATTGCAGCGCCCCTTTGACTGCGGTGCCCTCGCACCGTCCGATCGCAGGAGACATGCTACGGGCGCTCAGCGCCAGTGGCGGTGAGCGCAAGAGCCTGACGGTCAGTTTTGCCGATATCAGCGACTCAACGCGCCTGATCGCCCAGTCCGATCCTGAAGACGCCATGCGCCGGGTTCAGCCGGTGATCGATGCGATGCGTCATGCGGTCGAGGCCTATGACGGGATCGTCAACAAGGTGCAGGGCGACGGCGTCATGGCGCTGTTTGGCGCGCCGGTGCCGCGCGAGGATCACGCGGTGCGAGCCTGCGCTGCAGCTCTGGCCATTCAGACGTCGGTGGCCAAGCTGGGTGACCCGGATCTCAAGGTGCGAGTCGGCGCCCATACGGGCGAGGTGGTCGTCCAGGCCGTCGTGAACAGTCTTTACCAGACCTATGACGTGGCAGGGTCGGCCGCGCATCTGGCTGCGCGCATGGAGCAGATGGCCGATCCCGGCGACATCCTCGTGACGGCTGATACGGTTGCGGCGGCCCGGCAGTTCATCGAAGTCGCGCCGCTCGGCGAGCGCCCGATTCGGGGCCTGTCGGGGCCGATCGAAGTGTTCCGGCTGCTGCGTCTGAGGCACTCGCCGGCGAGCGTCGTCTTTCGCAGCCAGCCGCAGCTCAGTCCGCTCACCGGTCGCGACAGCCAGCTGCAGGCGCTCGAGGCGGAGCTCGCCAGTGCTGATGGCGGAGAGCCGAAGGTCGTGGCTGTGGTGGGAGAGGCCGGATCCGGAAAGAGCCGGCTGTGCTTCGAATTTGCCGAGCGCTGTCGCGCGCGAGACATTGTGGTCTACGAAGCGCGTGTGACCGCTCACGGGCACGCGACGCCTTATCAGCCGGTCCTCGAGCTGCTGCGCGACTATCTAGGCATCCGGACCACCCCGATCGCGGACGACGCCCGTCGCCAGGTAGCATCGGTCATTTCAGGCCTGCCGGGCGCGGACGACGTGCTCCCGCTGCTGCTTGATTTTCTCGGACTCGCAGATCCGAGACAGCGGCCGCCGAACCTCGATCCTGCGACGCGCAAGGCGCGCCTGATCGATTTCATCCGGACAATCATACGTTCCGGCGAGCGAAAGAAGCCGGTTGTCGTGCTGGTCGAGGATCTTCACTGGATCGACGCGGCCAGCGAGGAGTTTATCGAATGCATCGTGGACGCCGTGATCGGTACCAAGACGCTGCTGCTCTTCAATTTCCGGCATGGGTACATGGCGCCGTGGATGCAACGCAGTCACTATCGGCAAATCAACCTGTCACCGCTCGACCCCGCGGAGGCGGAGGCGCTACTGAACCGGCTCCTCGGCAAGGACAGCTCTCTTGCGCTGATCTCGCGCAACATCGCGGAGCGGGCGAAGGGCAATCCCTTTTTCCTCGAAGAGTTGGTGCAGTCGCTGGTCGAGCGCGGCGATTTCCAGGGCGATCGCGGAGCCTATCGTCTCACAGGCGGCATCGAAGCCGTCCCGTTGCCCGCGACTGTCGAGGCGCTTTTGGCCGCGCGCATCGATCACCTCGATGAGCGTGCCAGGCAGGTCCTGCAATATGCCGCGGTGATCGGTCGCGAAGTCCCGTTCGAAATCCTGGAAAGCGTGACCGGATTAGCGAAGGCCGAGCTGACCGAAGCGCTCATGCGCCTGCGTCGCGCTGAACTTTTGCGCGAACCGTCGCTGGATCCGGGCCTGCATGTGTTCTCTCATCCTTTGATCATGGAGGTCTGCTACCGCACCCTGCTGCGCGAACGTCGGCGCCGGATTCACGGCGACGTGGCGCGTGTCATGAAGCAGCAGTTCTCGGATCGAAAGGAAGAGCGGGCCAGCCTCCTTGCCTACCATCTGGAGGAGTCGGGTGAGCTGATGGAAGCAGCGCAGGCCAATATGCGGGCGGCGTTGTGGATCGGCACGCATGATGCGAGCCAGGCACTCAAGAGCTGGAAGAAGGTGCACGGTTTGTTGTCGACGCAGCCGCCGTCGGAATCGATCGACTTTCTTCGAATGGTGACCTGCTTGCAGATCATGGGTTTCGGCTGGCGTGAAGGAATGCGGGCCGAGGAGGCGCAAAACTGGTTCCAGGAGGCGAAGGCGCTTGCCCTTGCCGCGGGCAATATGCGCGCCAACGCAATGATTCACGCATCCTACGGCAGAAATCTGGCTGTTCGGGGCTCGGCAGACGAATACGTCGCATGTACACGGGAGGCGTTCGACCTCGCCGTCAAGGCGGGCGATCACAGCGCGCAGGCGATGTTGAACGCGATGTTGAGCCAGGCCCTTCGCCTTGCGGGACATCTCGAGGAAGCGCTACAGGTCAATATCGAGGCGACCGGCCAGGTTCACGAGATCAGCGAGGTTGATCGTCAGCTGTTCAATTTCGACGTCGAGCGATGGTTGACGATCATGCGGGGACAGATCCTCGTTCTGCTCGGCCGATTCGACGAGGCGAGGCCCTATCTCGATCGCGTGCTTCAGGCCGAGATCGACTCCCGCGACATTACGCTACACCTTCCGAGCGTGACCTATGTCGATCTCGCCTGGGGCGAGGACAATCCCGCGCTGGCCGATTTTCATGCCGAGCGCGCGATGGAAATGGCGGTCGACGGCGCAAGCCCCTACGTGCGCGTCAATGCGCTGACCTGCCGTGGCGTGTCGCACATGATCTCCGGCCGTTACGCTGCGGCAGTCGACGACCTCGAAAAGGCGCTGGCGTTTGCCCGCTTCCGGAAAGCCGGATTGGAATCCGAGGCCAGGATTCTGGCCGATCTCGCCAACGCCTATCGCCTCAAAGGCGACCTGCAGCACGCCGGGCGTGCCGCGATCGAAGCCATCGAAGTCGCCACGGCGCGAGCCAATCGCATCCCGGAGTGCGTAGCTCGCATCGTCCACGCAGAGGTCCTGCTGCAGAACAACGAAGGCGAGCGCGCGGTGTCCGAACTGGGCAGGGCAAGGGCTTTGCTGGAGGAGACCGAAGCCAGGCTCTACGAGCCCCTGATCGGCGAGCTTTCGTCGCGTATCGAAAGCGGTATCGCACGGGGCGGAGGCGTGGCCGCGCCTCGCGCCCAACTTGGCAATGGGACAAATTGCGTTTGAGTGGTATGAATGTCACTCTAGCGTTGTAGTGCGGCCAGCGTGACTATTTAAGGGAGTTTACCGATGCCTCACCTTCAAACGATTCTTGGCCACCTGAATGTAGCGTTCGGACGGGATAATATTCACACATTGGTGCCAAAGCGCGATGCATTCGCCCATGGCAAGACGCTCGGCCACGGTGGCGTCGTCGTGAACGACAAAATGGCGCTGCGCGGCGACTGGGTCAAATATCTTCAGCAAGTGCCCAGCAGCATGCAGGAAGCCATTCGTGCCATCATCCATCAAGCGCTGGGGACCACCCCGCCGACCCAGATCACTTTTGCATGGGCGCCCGGCTACGATTACGAGCTCTCTGTGTGGCAGGCACCCGACACCCGCACGTCGAAGGGCGGAATCACGGTGTTGATCAAGAGCCGGTATCCGGACGACGCGCACCCGCTTGCCAATGAGCCCCCGCACGGGACCTGAAGAGCACCGGCCGATCCGATCTCTTCCACAGCCGCCGTTCATTCAAGCCCCCGTGCCGGCCTCCAGGAGATCTCCGCAGCGTGCGTGCGCCCACGTCAGGTACTCTGCGGAGCGCTCGACGATCTCGGATCGTGACAGTCCGAATTGTTCCGGCGCATAGACGTGCCGCGGCCGTGCGACGGTACGTTCCGATTCGAGATGGCGCACCATGCGCTGCTCGAAATCGGCGCTATAGGGGTAGCCGAAAGCGGCGTAGATCCTCTGCACCGTCGCGAGAGGATCGGCGACGAGTTCACTGAAACGGACGTCGATGATCTGCTGTGCTTTGCCGGATGGCGCGTTCATTGAACGCGCCATGTGGTCGATGAACATGTCGAGGACGGTCGCCCCGACCTCGCGATAGTCGACGTGCGGCGAAAATAGCCGCCGGTAACCCGAAACCAAGCTGCAGAGCGACGGAACCGCGTGGCGCGGATCGCGGTGCAGCCGGACGATGCAGGCATCGGGAAACACGTCGAACAGGATCGGCATGAAATGC
>Ga0209060_10004218_pt1 | contig 11388 bp, 9 predicted proteins | sample Coa_R1_8_FD_187155 | JGI IMG/M metagenome (GOLD analysis project Ga0209060, IMG submission 187155) | Surface soil microbial communities from Centralia Pennsylvania, which are recovering from an underground coalmine fire - Coalmine... | ecosystem: Environmental > Terrestrial > Soil > Unclassified...
CAGTAGTCGTTGTAACCCTTGAAGCCCCACGACGAGGCGCAGGGCGTGGCCACCTGGTTCGTGTCGTGGCGGTCGAGGTAGTCGCCCGGGGAGATCGGCTCGACGTCGTGCTGGTCGAAGTGCATCTGGCGGAAGACGTCGCCCAGGAACATCGGCCCCTCGTACCACCAGTGGCCGTAGAGCTCGGCGTCGTACGGGCTCACGATGATCGGCGGGCGGTTCATCTGCCCGCGCAGGCGGTTCACCTGCTTCTCGCGGTTCCCCCGGAAGTGCGAGGCGTGGAGGCCCACCTTGCCGCGCGCGATGTCCGGGTCGTAGACCCACTTGTCGTGCAGCTGGTTGTGGGTGATGGCGTGGTACTTGATGCCGGTGTACATCCGGTGCCCTTCCGGGTGGATGTACGGCTTGATGTAGTCGAGCGGCAGGTCGAAGCCGATGTCGCGGTAGAAGTCGCGGTAGTGCTTGTCGCCCGGGTATCCCTCCTGGGCGCTCCAGACCTGCTCGGACGACTCGATGTCGCGCCCGAAGGCGGCCACGCCGCTCGGGCAGTAGAGGGGCGCGTAGACGCCGTACTGCGGGCGGCGGTCGGCGAACAGGATGCCGTGCGTGTCGACGAAGAAGTAGCGGATGGCCGCCTCGCGCAGCAGCTCGTCGACGCCGGGGACGTAGCCGCACTCGCCCAGCCACATGCCGCGCGGGCGGTGGCCGAAGTGGCGCTCGAACAGGTCGGCGGCCACGTGGACCTGGGCGCGGATGTTGGACCAGTTGCGGTCCATCGCCGGGAAGAAGGCGTGCGTGGCCGTCGAGGTGATCACCTCGACCCGGCCGGCCTCCTCGAGCTTGCGGAAGGCGCTGACCAGGTCGCCGCCGTGGCAGCGCCAGGTGTGGCGCAGCGCGCGGAAGCGGTCGGCGTACATATAGGCCAGCCGCTGGTAGTGGCGCTCGGGGCGGGTCCGATCGATCTCCTTCTCGGCCAGCTCGATCAGCTTGTCGATGTGCTCGGCGTACCGGACCTTGAGCAGGTCGTCGGTCAGCATGGTGATGAGCGGCGCCGACAGCGAGACCGTGCAGCGGAAGGGGACGTGATCGGCGATCAGCCCCTCGAACGTCTGGATCAGCGGCAGGTAGGTCCCGGTGATCGCCTCGTACAGCCACTGCTCCTCCATCACCGTCGGGTCTTCCGGGTGACGGACGAAGGGGAGGTGGGCGTGCAGCACCAGCGCGAAGTAACCGTTGGCCATCGTTACTCCCCCGCCTTGGGATAGATCGACGGCGCCTCGCCGCCAGCGGCGGACGCGGCCATCTTCTCGCTGGCGCCGGCGTACGACAGCTCGCTCGAGCCGCCGAGCGCCCGCTCGCTGGCGCCGGCCATCATCTTCTCGCTGGCGCCCGCGTAGCTCCACTCGCTGGCCCCGCGCAGGAGCCGCTCGCTGGCGCCGGCATACATCTTCTCGCTGGCGCCGCGCATCCGACGCTCGCTGGCGCCGGCGTACATCCGCTCGCTGGCGCCGCCGAGGCGCATCTCGCTGGCCCCGATCATCCACAGCTCGCTGGCGCCGCCGAACATCAGCTCGCTCGAGCCCAGCCAGGCGCGCTCGCTGGCGCCCAGTGACATCCACTCGCTGCTTCCCGGCGCGACCTGTCCCGTCATCTCGGCGAACCGCTCGAACCCTCCGGAGACCGCCACCTGCCGCTTGTACTGCCAGGTGCCCAGGATCCGCCGCTCGGCGCGCGCGCCCAGGCCGCGGATGACCACCTGCCAGGGCCCGTAGACGACGTGCACGCGCCCGTTCTCCGTGCGCACCGACAGCTCGCCGCTGTCGTACATCTCGACCACCGACGAGGGTACCTCGACGGGGTAGGTGAACGGCCCCGACTCCCACTCCGTGCGCATCAGCGGCCCGGCCCACTCCGTGCGTTCGAGCTCGCCTTTCCACTCGCCGCCGCTCTGCTCCTGCCACTCCCAGCGCTTGCCAAAGACGCGGTTGCCGCCGGGCGCCGGGAAGCCGCCGAAGTGGTGGGTCCAGTCCTCCCAGCCTGCGGGCGTCGGCTCCGGACCGGGCCCGCCCCCACCGGGGGCCCCGCCGCCGGTCGCGCCGGCCGAGGCCTGGTCGCCTGCCGAGCCATGCACGATCTCGCCGCTGGTCCGCACCGTGAGCCACTCGACCGCGCTGCCGGGGGCCGGCTCGCGGCGCGGGAACTCGACGCGCCCCGAGCGGACGATCTTGGCGAAGTACCCTTCTTCGGACTTGAGCCCCACCTCGATGGTGGCGCTGGAGGTCGGCTTGTTGATGACGAAGAACCACTGGCGGTCGTGCCGCTCGACCCGGTGGTCGAAGTAGCTGTGGGCGTTGGTCCCGTCGAACAGGCGCCCGGTGATGTCGTAGACGCGCAGGTTCAGCCAGGCGCCGGCGCCCGCCGGGCCGAGCCCCGCGCGCGCCGCCGCCACCGCCTCGTCGGTGACCTCCCAGTAGACGAACAGCCGCTCGGGGTCGACCACCATGGCGGTGACGCGGTCGTAGCCGTAGCCCCAGGGAATGTTCTGCGGCATCGGCGCCGCGTCGGCAGCAGGGCCGAGATCGAACTTGGGGGGAAAAGACGCGATCGTCGCTTCGCTCGGGGCGCCGTTACCGTTCGCCGATTCGGTGCGGGCGATGGCGGCGCGCAGCCCGTCGAAGGCGACCTTTACGCGCCCGGCCAGCTCTTCTTTCACCATCTTGGAGACGCCGGTCAGTCCCAGCGTCGTCGCGCAGTCGATCAGCTGGTTGCGCGTGGCCTCGTTGAACAGCTCGTCCGAGGTGAACGAAGGCAAACGGGCATCCGCTTTTTGTCCCACGATCACGAGGATCTGGGCGGCGAGAGCCGAGTCGGATGTCATCTCAGGCGGCATGAAGGTCTAACTCCCACATGATAGGACGTTTCAGGCTGAGTAGGTGCGGAAAAAGCGCGAGCACGCGCGTAAGCTGCGGCGGCCATGAGCGCGCGCAAGAGCTGGGCGCAGGAAATGGAGTCCGTTTACCTATATGAGGTTTTGGCTGATTCTGATCCCTCGCCCGAGCGGCGCGCGCTGTTCGCCAAGCTGGCCGGCGAGGCGCGGGGGCAGGCGGACACCTGGGCTGCTGAAGTAAAGAAAAGCACAGGGGAATTACCGGGGGACTTCCGTCCTTCGGCGCGCGCCCGGCTGGTGGCCACGCTGGTCCGGCGGATTGGCGCGCATCGGCTCCGTTCCGTATTGGCGGGCATGAAGGTTCGAGGAATGTCGGTGTTCCGGCATGCCCCCGGGCCGGCCGCTGCGCCCGGGCACGCGATGCCCCACTCGGTCGAGGAGATCGGGCGGCGCCACCGCCAGCAGGGGGGCGGCGACATCCTCCGCCCGGCCGTATTCGGGGCCAGTGACGGGGTGGTCTCGAACCTCTGCCTCATCCTGGGCGTCTCGGGGGCCAGCGCCAGCAACCACGCGGTGCTGATCTCCGGCGTGGCGGGGCTCATGGCGGGGGCGTTCTCCATGGCGGCGGGGGAGTACGTCTCGGTCCGCTCGCAGCGGGAGATGTTCGAGCACCAGATCGGGGCCGAGCGCGAAGAGCTGGAGGAGTATCCCCAGCAGGAGGCGGCCGAGCTGTCCCTCATCTACCAGGCGCGTGGCCTCACCAAGGAGGACGCGGACAAGACCGCTGCCCACCTGATCTCCAACCCGGAGCAGGCGCTCGACACGCTGGCGCGCGAGGAGCTGGGGCTCGATCCGTCGTCGCTGGGGTCGCCCGTCGCGGCGGCCGGGTCGTCGTTCGCCTCTTTCGCGGTCGGCGCCGCGGTGCCGCTGGCCCCCTTCATCTTGACGGCAGGGCGCTCCGCGCTGGGCGCCTCGATCGTCATGACGGCGGCGGCGCTGTTCGGCATCGGCTGCGCCATCAGCCTCTTCACCGGGCGGGGCGCGCTGGTCAGCGGCGCGCGCATGCTGCTCGTCGGCGGGCTGGCGGGCGGGGTGACCTACTTCATCGGCCGTCTCCTGGGCGCCGCGGTTGGATAGCGAGGCCGCGCGCGCCGAGCTTGGCGCGCGGACATCCACTTGGCGCTGTCGCGCCGCGCTGCTAGACCAAGCGCATGTCCCAACACAAAGCGACCGTGAGCTGGAAGTGTGACAACGAAACCTTCCTGCAGGGGAAGTTCTCCCGCGCGCACAGCTGGAGCTTCGACGGCGGACAGGTGGTGCCCGCGTCGGCCTCGCCGTCGGTCGTCCCGGCGCCGTTCTCCAGCGCGGCGGCGGTCGATCCCGAGGAGGCGTTCGTCGCCTCGATCTCGAGCTGCCACATGCTCACCTTCCTGTGGGAGGCGAAGAAGTCCGGCTTCCGCATCGATGCCTACGAGGACGAGGCGGTCGGCGAGATGACCAAGAACGAGCGCGGCGTCCCCTGGATCAGCAAGGTGACGCTGCACCCGCGCATCACCTACGGCGGCGACAAGCGTCCCGCGCCCGCCGACGAAGCCGAGCTGCACCACAAGGCGCACGACGGCTGCTTCATCGCCCAGTCGGTCAAGACCGAGATCGTCGTAGGTTGACGCCGCGGTCCGGCGGGGGCTACCCCCGCCGCCGCAGTACCACCTGGGCCATCTTCCAGCGCACCGGCGCCGCGGGGCGCGCGCCGGCGGCGATCGCCTCGAGCGCTTCGCCGAGGCGAGCGAGCTCCTCGGCGGCGACGCTGGCGACGATGAACGGGTTCTTCCTCCAGGTCCGGAAGTTCAGCGCGTGCAGGCGCGCCGCCACCGATGCAGGCAGCGTGACCGGGACCGTGTCGGCGCGCTCGACGACGAACGCCTCGGCCGGCGCCAGCGCGGCCAGCTCGCGCCCCACGTACGTCAGCTGGCCGCGCTCGGCCTGCATGGCCTCCACCAGGGCGTAGTACCGCACCAGCGTCGGGTCGTCGGAGGTCATGGTGTCGACCTCCTCGAGCGCCAGCCGTCCGCGCGGCGCCAGCGCCTCGGCCCAGCGCGCCACCGCCGCGCCCGCGTCGGGGAGGTGGGTCACGATGAAGCGGCCGTAGATCAGGTCGGCGGGCGGCGCCGGGAACGGGACCCGCGTGATGTCGTGCTCGCCGAACGCGACGCCGCGCGGGGCCTGCTGCCAGGCGCGCGCGAGGAAGCGCGGCGAGCTGTCGAGCCCGATCGTCGCCGCGGCGCCGGTCGCCGCCTGCACCAGCGCGGTGGTGTAGCCGGGGCCGCACCCGAGATCGATCGCCAGCCGCACCGGCTCGCGTCCGAGGCGCGACACGAACGCGCGCGAGCTGGGCTCGAACGCCGCCGCCAGCAGCCGGAGCCGCTCGGCCGCCAGGTCGCCGTCGCCGAAGGTGTAAGTCGGAGGGGAGGGAGTTGGATCGAGTTGGGGTTGGGTCATGGCGTCTTCCGGCTCGCCACGGTGCCCCTCTCCGACGATTCACGTTGCCCAGAACGCGAAGAGGCGACCACCGCGGGTCGCCTCTCCTTTTCGTGCTCTAGGTCGTTTCAGGTTTGGGCGCCCGGTGTTCGTTCGCGCGCCACCACCAGCGGGTAGCGCGCCCCGTAAAGGGGTAATACGAACGGGACGCGACGGGCTTCATGGACCTGCTTCCATTCTGCCCACGCTCGACCGAACGGTCAACCCCGGCACGAATTCACCGCGCGCCCAGGGCCCCAAAACGCGAAGAGGCGACCCCGAAGGGCCGCCTCTCCACTCACTTCACTGGTGCTGCGGCGCTACTTCTTCTTGCGGCCGCCGCCACCGCCACTGGGCGGAGGCGCAGCGTGTCCGGGGGGCGGCGCGCTGGTGTGGCCGGGCGCGCCGGGCGTCCCCATGTGTCCGGGCGGGCCGGCGCCCATCGACGGGTTCGGGCCGCCGTGTCCCGGCGGCGGGTTGCCGGTGTGTCCGGGCGGGCCACCCATGCCGCCACCAGGCGGGGGCGGGGTCGGGGCCGGCCCAGGGCCGCCGGACGAGTGCATTCCACCGCCGCCACCGGCGGGGCCGGGCGGTGGGCCGCCGGCCGGGTGATAGCCGCCGCCGGGAGGCGGCGAGGCGGGGCCGGGCGCGCCGGCCGCGTGATAGCCACCGCCGCCGGGAGGCGGCGAGGCGGGGCCGGGCGCGCCGGCCGCGTGGTAGCCACCGCCGCCAGGAGGCGGCGCCGCGGGGCCGGGCGGCGGGCCGCCGGCCGGGTGCATGCCGGGACCGCCGACGTGACCCTCGCCGGGCGCGCCGGGGCGACCTTCGGGGTGCGGGCCGCCAGCCATCCCACCGCCGGGCGCGGGACGCTCGCCCGGGTGGCCGACCATCGGACCACCGGGGTGCCCGCCCATGGGCCGCTCTTCACGACGAACGACCGGGGGTGCGCCGCGGAAGCCGCCCGGAGGGGCGCCAGGCGCGCGCCGCCAGCCTTCGTTGTGCGCCGGGGCCGCCCGCCAGGCGCGCGGCTCATACTGAGGACGGGCGCGGTAGGCGACCGGGCCGCGGCCGCCGTAGTACGAGTAGTCGCGGTAGCCCCCGGGCCCTGCCCAGTAGCCGCGGTAGTAGACCATGCGATCGCCTTCCCAGATGAAGCGCGGGGCGAAGTACGCGTAGCCGGCGCGGCTCGGCGTCCAGTAGCCGCTCTGCCACTCCCAGTCGTAACCGGTCCAGTCCCAGTAGCCGCCGACCCAGAAGTACCCGCAGCAGGGAGCCGGCGGAGCGTACTCGGGGATCGGATCGGGGATCGGGCTCGTCGGGTAGGCCGAAGCCTCCATCACGACGGGCGCCGGCTCGGGCGGAGGCGGCGGCGGGGCCGGCTCGGCGTAGACCGGCGCGGGCGGCGGCGGGGCCGGCTCGGCGTAGACCGGCGCAGGGGCCGGTGCGGGTGCGACGTAGACCGGCTGGGGCGCCGGGGCGACGTACACTGGAGCAGGCCGAACATAGCAACCTGCGAGCGGGGCAAACACCAACACCAACGGACCATGCAACCAGGGGCGCAGATTCATGGGCACTCTCCTCGAAGAGATTTCGAGTCGCGGCACGTTAACATGGGTGTCAGCACCCACGAAAAAGGAAAATGGCGAAAGGGTGCGGGCGTGCGATCAATCGCATAACGTCAGAACCTGACCGCGATGTCATGGTCGAGCACCGTCACGAATGCCGGAGAGCGTGAAAACCGCGCGGATCGGCGGCCGCGCATCGGCCTCTCCTTTGCTCGTCCGAGCGGCATGACCTCGAAATGGTTGTTTGCGGCTCTGACCTTCGCGGGCGTCGTCGCCACGGTCGAGCCGGCGCGCGCGCAGGACGCCGAAGTGTCGCGCCCGCTCCTCGTCGTCGAGACGGGTGTGTCCTGGGTCGGGATCCTCCCGCTGCCCTACGCCGACGCCTCCGTCGAGGCGCCGATCAGCCGAACCTTCGGCTGGGGCCTCAACGGGGGCGCCGGGGTCGGGCTCGGGTGGTTGATGAGCGCGACGGGCCGGTTCACCTCGCCCCGGAAGCACGGCACCCGCTTCTCCGCCGGCCTCGGCCCGATGGTCACCACCGACGGCTGGTTGGGCACCTTGGCGTTCGCGACCGCCGACGCGACGGTGGAGGTGCGCTCGGGCGGCGGCTTCGTGTTCGTGTTCGGCCCGAAAGCGGCGGTCGCGCTCGAGAGCGCCGGGGTCGTGACCTGCGGCGTGGACACCTGCAGCGGCAACCACATCAGCCGGGGCGACACGCTCCTGATGGTCCGCCTCGGGATCGGCGGCGACCTCTGACGAACCCTGCGCGCGATCGACGGGCATGAGCGGATGGCGGTAGACTCGCCGCGCACGCGAGGATGGCGAAACTGGTAGACGCGCCAGATTTAGGTTCTGGTTCCGAAAGGAGTCGGGGTTCGAGTCCCCGTCCTCGCACTCACCGAGAAGCACTAATTCTCGACAGTTACGCGGCACCCGGTTGGCACTCCGGTTGCCGATCCGGCAGCAGGTACGTGGCGGGTACAAAGTGGGTACAAGCGGCACGCGCCAGAATGGGGCGCGCCTCTCAGTCCAAAGTACCCGCGACCCGATCGACTGCCGCCTGAGCGACCGCGCCCCGACTGGCGTAGTGCTCGGTCGTGGTCGTCTCGCTCTCGTGGCCCATCGCCGCTTCGAGGAGCACGCCGCTCACCCCCACCTCCCTGGCGATCTTCGCGTGTGTCCCGCGTAGCCCGTGAGATGTCACCTCCCGGACTCCGGCAGCTCTACAGCACCGCTTCACCGAGCGCAGCACTGGGGCAGTCGCGCTTTGCCTTCTCTTCGCCGACTATCTGGCGCTCCGTCTTCGTCGTCGCACGCAAAGGGTGCCAAGCGCGACGAACGTGGACCCAAACATCGGAGAGCCCAAGCGATTACTATTGAGGCGGCAGCTACAGCCGGTATCACCGGAGGAGTTGCCCGCAGTCGAGCCACCTGTCGCCCCTGTTGCGCTCGTACTCCCAGCTTCGCCACTCGCCCCGGTCGCGCCGCTCGATCCCATAGTGTTGCCCGAGCCAGTCGCCCCGCCCTGGCCGGCCGAGCCGGTCGTAGTCACGCCACCGCCCGAACCCGTAAGGCCACCGGCGCCCGCAACGCCGGTGGCGCCTGCACCGCCCGTTCCCGTCGCGCCATCGACACCGGCGGAGCCGCCTGAGCCTGCCATACCTCCGGCCCCCGCCACCCCCGCTGTCCCGGCCGCACCGCTGGCGGGGGCGGCACCGCCCGTTCCCGTCGCACCAGCGACACCGGTGGAGCCGGCCGAGCCCGGAGCACCCCCGGCGCCCGCCGCACCGTTTGTCCCCGCAGTTCCACCGGTGCCCGTTGCAGAGCTGCTAGGGCCGTGAAGCGTCGTGACACTCTGTGCATCGAGAGACACCGTTAAAGAGCCGTTAGAGGCGGCGACCTGACCGTCGGGGTTCAGGCTCTTGGTGCCTGACGTTGTGAACCGATCGTAAGAAGAGATGTTAGAGCCATTGATCGTGACGTCGAGCGACGACGACGATGTGTTCGTGTTGACGATGACGACGACCACCTCGGTGCCGCTCGTGTAAGCGGAGAGATAGACCCCGGCCATCGGCGCCGCGCTGGCGTCAACGCGATGGAAGCCGGGGCGGATGAACTTGGAGAATTGCGCCATGCACCAGCCGCGCTTGCTGACGGTTCCGGCCGGCTTGATGGGACCGTAGCTGCGAACGATGTACCACCACGTGTACAGGTTGAACTGGCCGTCGACCATTGCATGGTGTAGCTCCGTCGCGACACCGAGGGCGTCGGGCCACGAGTCCGCGTCGGTGGTATCGATGTAGTGCTCGGTCATCCAACGCTCTTCGCCGGCGCCATTTTGATCGAACAGCGGATAGGGGTAGCCGCTCAGGGACGTTCCGTAGATGTGCGTGCCGATGACTTGCACATTTTCGAGCGCGACAGGGTCGTTCAGGACGGGATCGTAGTAGCTCTTGTCGTAGTGGTACGACTCGCAGCTCATGAGCTTCGTTGCGATCGTCGCGCCGTAGTCGAGGACGAAGTCGTGGCAGAGGGCCGCGGTCCAGGACATCCAGCCAGATGTTGATCCCAGGTCGGGCTCGTTCTGGACTCCGATGGCGTAGAGGTTGACGCCCTGGGCCTGCATGTATGAGACGAAGTCGTTCAAGTGCGTCGCGTAGGCCGCGAACTGCGAGGGGTCCATGGCCCCACCGCCCGTGTTCCAAGGCGAGGCGAAGACGATTGCTCCGGCCGCGAGTGCGGCCTGCGCGGTGGCCACGTTGGCCGAATCCGGTGAACCGTCCGTTACGGGAATTCGCAGGGCGGTGAAACCGAGTTGGCCGTCTCCGTTCCCGAACGCAACAGCCCGCTCGGCGACCGTCAAGTCTCCGGCCCACTTCGCGTGGCTCATACCACCGAAACCGCGGATGTACTGCCTCTGGCTGCCGAGCGTCACCGTTGCTGTCTGCGCCGACGCCAGGGCGGGCCAGCAGAACGGCGTAGCAAGGGCGCAGGCTGCGACCATCACCCGAAGAACGTATCTAATCGGCACGTCCTCTCGGGAGTTAGCGAGATCGGGCATCACACTGCGGCCGAGCCTTGGAGTTGTCAGAGACACCTTTCAGCGCTGAGACCCAGGATCTGGGGACTCGCTCCGAGATCATTTTATCTAAACTCCCCCAGCCTCGGTACGCTATTCGGGGTCCGCCGGCGGCACACAGTGTGCGCCCGAAGGTGAGCAGCGGCCGTCTGATGAAGATCACCGAATCACGCCGCACCCGGTCGCACGGATGCAGATCGCGCGCGCCCGAAGGGCTTCTTGCAATCTCGCCGCCCCAGGCGCGACGGCGGCGCGGCGCCTCCCAGCGAGGCTCCCCGATCGACGACAGCGACGGCACCAAGAGTAAGGTCCGCGCCCGCGCGGCATTGTCCCCGTCTGAGCGTCAAGCCGGTTCCTCACGCGTCTGAAACCGAAAGAGAAGCGGCCGACGGCGGCGGGTACAAGCGGGTACAACACCCGCTCGCGGTTAACTAAGCTATCGGGCTCGAAGTTCTCCTATCTGGTCGGGATTTACGTTCTGGTTCCGAAAGGAGTCGGGGTTCGAGTCCCCGTCCTCGCACTCACCGGGCAAGTCGAGCAGTCACAGCTTCGTTCGTTCCGTCGACGGGTAGCCCCCGCGGACGACTGCCGGGCCGTTGGCGTTGCGGCTGGTGTCGAGCACGAAGTGGGTGGCCGTGGCGCCGCCCATCAGGCCCTGCAGGCTAGGGGGGCTCGGGCAGCGGGTCGTCGGGCTTGACCGCCGCGGCCCCGAGGCGCTGGTCCAGCTCGCGAAACCGCTCGGCCAGCGCCACGACGAACAGGCCGAACGCGCTGTGCAGGCCCAGGTTCTCCTCGAGCAGGCGGCGCGGGACGACCTTCACCAGCACCTCCTCCTCGGCCTCGACGGTGGCGGTGCGGATGCCGCCCGAGAGCACCGCCGTCTCGCCGAACACGGACCCGGCGCCGAGTCGGCGGAGGACGATCTTCTCCCCGTCGACCGTCTTGTAGGCCACGCAGGTGCCGCGGACGACGATGTACGCGCAGTCGCCAGGCTCGCCCTCGGTGACGATGCGCTTCCCGGCGGCGAAGAGCTCCGCGTTCAGCGGGAAGCCGCGCAGGGTCATCTCGATGTCCTTCTGCATCTCCAGCACGGACTGGTAGCGATCCTTGGGATCGCGGGCCATCGCTCGCTTCACGATCCGGCACAGGCCCATCGGCAGCGGCGCGGCGGGATCGTCCGGCGGGAACGTCACCACGCAGGCGGTCGCCTGATCGATGCAGGTGGAGAGATCCTCCGAGTCGAACGGCGGGTCGGCGGTGATGATGTTGTAGAGCACCGCTCCCAGCCCGAAGACGTCGGTGCGCTCGTCGAACAGCTCGCGCGCGCCGGCCGCCTGCTC
>Ga0209060_10004220_pt1 | contig 11377 bp, 9 predicted proteins | sample Coa_R1_8_FD_187155 | JGI IMG/M metagenome (GOLD analysis project Ga0209060, IMG submission 187155) | Surface soil microbial communities from Centralia Pennsylvania, which are recovering from an underground coalmine fire - Coalmine... | ecosystem: Environmental > Terrestrial > Soil > Unclassified...
GCCGACCGCACGCGTCGTCGCGTCCGGTCCCAGATAGGGACTGCCGCCGTACCACGTGCCGTTGACGAACAAGTTCGGGTCCGGCAGTGTCATGGGGCCGCCGGTCGGCAGGTCGCCGAACGGAAACGCCTGCATCGGCTTGTTGTGGTCCTGGCACCATTCGAAGTAGTTGACCGCGGTCGGGTCGCCGGTGTTGTAGCCGTTCGCATCGGGGGTGCAGGGCAGCTTCGCCAGCGTGTCGCCGGACGACGGGTTGTGACCGTACATGTCCCAGTTCAGCCCCTTGCCGGTGAAGTAGAACAGGCCGTCCATCGCCAGGCCGGGTGTCGTTGTCGTCGTGAACATCAGCGGGCCGGCCAGCGACTGGCCATCCGGCGCCAGGATCAGGTTGCCGTCGCGGGCCAGGATCCGCACGTGATTCGCGTGCTCGTGAAACGGGTGCTGCCAGCGTCCCGTGCCGACGATCCGCAGCAGGGTGATCTCGCCCGGATGCATGTGCGGATTGCCGTTGTAGGGCTGGTGCGGGTACTGCGGCGCGTAGTTCGGGTCCATGTCGTCGGGCATGGAGCGTCCGTTGATCATGAAATAGGCCGGGTGATAGGGCTCGGTCGGCACGTTCAGGCTGCATCCGGGCGTGGCCGGACCCGTCTTGCAGGCGGCCACGCGAACCGGGTCATTGACCTGCGCCAGCGCCTGGTTGTGAATGGTCGGATCCATTTCCGACCACTGGAAGAGATATTCGCGGTCGTAGCAGGTGTTGGCGTTCGCGTACGCTGCGGGCGCAAGCCGAAAGTCGCTTTCGCCCCAGTGCGATTCGGCGGCGAGGTTACTGGCGTGCAGTCCGGTGGTGCAGGCTGCCGGAATGTTCGCGGCCTTCGGCAGGACGATGATGGCCCCGTACATTCCCATCTCGACCTGCAGGTCGCCCTGAGTGCCGCTGTAATACGCGCGCGTGCCCGGAGTCGATGCGGTGAAGGTGTAGGTTACGGTACCCCCCGGTGCAGCTTCCTGGGTGAGCAGACCCTGGACGCCGCCCGTCGACGTCACATTGAACCCGGGGAACAGGATCGACGTGTTGCCCGCCGCGGCCGGCAGGTTGTTCGTGAGCGTCACCGTGACGAGATCGCCTTCGTGCACGATCAACGTCGGTCCGGGCACTTGCATCGTGCTGCAGAAGGCGGTGGTGGTGATCGCTGCCGCAACGTTGGGCAGGAACGTCGGCGAGCTGCCGCTCGCGCAGCCATAGCCCCACGAGTAAATGCTTTGTCCGTCCGGCTGGGTCAGGAAAGCGGGCTCCGCGTTCATATTGAACGTTGCGGGTGTTCCGTTCGTGCTGCCGATCCCGGGCGCCGCGGCCTGCACCGCCGTTGCCAGCAGGGCCCCGACAGTTGCCGCGCCGAGAGGAAGCAGCCTTCTGACGGCGGCTGCGCTTTTGATGATCGTTGCGAACATTGTTTTCCCCTCAGTTCTTCGATACGACAACTTCGGTCATCTGGCCGCCGAAGTTCTCCGCATCGTTCGACAAGTGATCCAGGTTAGGCGTGTACAGGTAATAGGTGCCGGGGGGCATCGGGTTCGTGCACGCAGACGACGGGTCGGCGGGATTCGACCGCGCCAGGCACGTATCCAGAATTACGTCGAGCGACTCGCCGCCGCCGAGCGTGATCGAGTTGGTCCAGTAGTACATGTTGTTTCCCGCCTGATCGCGCAGCAGCTTGGCGTTGTAGCCGATCACCTGCATCGGGACGCCGAGCGAGGCGAGCGTGTGGTACTCGCTGACGGCCAGCTCGGAGATGCGCACGAGCGCGCGCTTGCCGGCCGGAATGTTGACCAGCGCTGGCAGCGGCTGCGAGAAGTGCTGCACGCCGTCCGACGACTGCGTGGACATGGGCGCCGGGTTCACCGTATCCGGATAGCTGCGGCCGTTGAGCAGGAAGTACTTGTCTTTCATGTCGGCGAAGCCCTCCGGGTTGAAGGTCATGCCGACGAAGTGGAAGTTCGGGTCGAAGCCGTGCATCTGCAGCGGCACTTCGACGTCGTAGTACGTCGATCCGTCGCCGTCGTTGTAGGCGTACTTCTTCGTGCCGTCGTTTGCTGCGCCGGTGTTCTTGGCGGGCAGCGGGTTCGAGCACAGCACGTCGGCGGCTGAGTTGCATGCCGTGCGCAGGTCTTTGCCCTGCTGCTGCAGTCCGGCGTACAAATCACCGGTCCACCGGTTCTGCCGCGGCCGCACGTACAGCTGCCCGACCATGCCCATCTGCAGGTGCTCGGGCGGCGTGATATGGCAGTGCCAGAAGTAGGTGCCCGCGTCAGGCGCGAGGTAGTAGTACGTGAAGCTCGCGCCGATGCTGATCGCGACCGAGGCGTCCGGTACGCCGTCATAGAAGGCGGAGGCGTTCGGGTAGCCGTGGAAGTGGACCGTGTGCTGCTCGAACAGGTCGGGGCGCATGATCATGCCGACGTTGCTGAGCGTGAGGAAGAACTCGTCGTCCTCGTCGATGGCGATCAGCGGCGCGGGAATGTTGCCGTTCATGACGCCGACGTCCATCGCCTGGCGCGGATCGATGTGTCCGTCGATGACCGGCGCCGAAGAAGCGGTCGCGTCCGGCGACGTCGAGACCTCGGCGAGCGCCGTACCGTTGGAGCTGGTGAACGTGTACTGGAATCCGTAGCTCGCTGGAAAACCCGTGGGCGTCACGGCCGCAGCGGCGGCATTGATTGCCGTGACCGTGACCGACTGGCCGTTGGGACTGTTGACATAGCCGTTCAAGTCCGTGCCAACGGGACCCTGGCTGATGATCACCGTGTCACCCACCTGGAACGGCGACGGCTGGTTCAGCACGACGGTGACCGTGTGCGTGAAGTTCGGAGCGCTTCCGGTCACCACATCGCTGATGTCGTAAATCGTGAAGTTGTGCTGGACGTCGCTGGCGAGGCCCACCGCGCCATTCCAGGTGAACAACCCGAGATTTACGTCACTGGTGTTGGGATTACCGCCGTTGATGTCCGTCGTCGCCGGGTCGCCGGGAACGGGGAACGCCCCGGAGGAGGCTCCCGGGAAGATCGCATTGAAGTTGCTCGGGAACTGGGTTCCCGGCAGGCCGCGCGCGATGTCGGCAAGCCCTGACAGCGGTCCGAACGAGAACAGGTAGGTCTGGGTGCCGTCGCCCATCGTCGCGTAGCCGTCGCCGCCGGAAATCTGCTGACATTTGATGGCGCCGTTGACGGGCCCGGTCGCGCCAGTCGTATAGGTCGTCGGACTGGTAGGCGGAGTTGCAGGAGCCGGATACGTGGGGCCGGCGTACGCCGGCTCCGCGTTGTTGTTGGCTGCAGTCGGGTGCGTGATCGTGCTGGTAGGACATTGCACGCGGAAACTCTGGGCGTCTGCCGAACCCGCCGCAAAGAGACCCGCTACCATCGTCGCCAGCAGGCCAATCAACCCGCTGCCGTTGCACCACATCTTCCGCATGCTGCCCTCCGTGCTTGTACGGCGCCCCGTCGGGCGCGCTTTAGTCGTCGACTGTCGGTTTGCTGCAAGTCCGTTCATGAGAGAGGCTCGATCCTTCATCTGCAACCGTTCCGTACGGACACGCCTGTGCATGCCGCCGCAGGCCGGAAACCGCCGGTACGGGATGGGAGATTAAGAGGACGGCCGTCTGGAATGGGCTGAATCGAAGTGGCGATCTAGCCCCGGTCAGACCTAAGAGTTTTCTGATGTTTTTCCAGCGACTATTCTGTCAGCCGGGTGACAGCGCCTTTTGTCACAATACTCGGCGGAATGCGCGAGTAATCTGTCCGCCATAGCGGATTAATCGGCTTGTAATTCTGCCGAGCTCTTGCTATCTGCTGAGAAAATAGATAGGCGAGGCGGACGCTTCACCGTGCCGTAACAATCCGCACTGATTGTCAGCACCGCGTGAATTGTCAAGCGTTTGTGCTTTTTTACCGCGCTGTGGGGTTAACGAAGTGCCCGCGTGCCCTTCGCGGCACTGCACACCGCGTAGCGCCTGCCCACACCAAACACAGAGCCCGGGCCGCTTCGACCGCCGGCTGAGACTCTAGGCGCGGATGCGCCGCCTGGTGCGACCCGTGGAACAGGCGTGGTACCCATGTGCCCGGGACGTCACGGAAAACCGCCTTGCGCGGCCTTCGCTGGGCACGGCCTCGGCGCGCGTGACTTCGTACATCAGCAGGGCATCCATGGCGTGCTCCAAGTCGGGGCTCGAAGTCGTCAGCTCGCTCGATCGCCATAGCGCCCGCACCGCCTTCAACTCCTCCAGAATACGTACGCGGGCCTGGTCGTCAGCACTGGCCGCTTCGGCACCCGGCCCAGCGCGCCGCTCGCCTTCCCTGCAAGTCCCGTCCAGCAGTGCGATCGTCCAGTCGAGGATACTGCGCGCGCGACGGGCGCCGCCGGGCCTCGTAACGACCTCGTTGAAGGCAAAAATCAGGGCGACGATCTCGGTCCGCCGGTCCTTGCGCGCCAGTGCCGCTACCCGCGCCGGGACATGCGTCCAGCCACGCAGTTCATGTCCCTTCAGCTCATTCATTGTCGTCCCCGGATCCGATGCAGACGCACGGTGTATTGATGTGACGGAAATGTTAATTTATGCCGAAACGGCCCGGCTATGAGGGGCGTCTGAAAACGGTTTAAGAATTTTCTGCTTTCCGGATTCGCCGGCTTCTCCCCTTCCGTTCGGCACGCTCTCATGGCCTCAAAGCCGGTGAGCCGAACTTCTGCTGCCGGGCGCAATTGCGCGCCCGTTGTCCTGGCGTCCTGGGTCCCGGCGTCCTGGCGCTTCAACCTCCAGGCGTTTTCACATCACCAGTCTCGCTTTGCATGCTTCATCAAGCGTGAATCCCGCGGAATGTTTGCGCGTTTCTCCGCCGTCGCGATGAAACTAAGTTTGGAAAACAGAGAGCGCATCGTTCCTGCGTGGCTCACTGCGCACTACGCCGCATCGACGGCGAGATTGCGTCGAAATCGTGGCGCCATCAACTCACACGCCACTGTTAAAGCTCGAAATCGGAAGGGAATAATGCCCAGTGCCGCGCGCCCGCCCCGTATTCAGCGCGCGTTCGCGCACGGAGAATTGCCGCATCGAGTTTATTTGCTGGATGGAACTTTCGATGCTGACAAGATCTGCTTTACTCATTGCTGTTTGTTCGTTCTGTACGCTGATCGCCGCCAGGCCGGCAAGCGCCGGCGACGGCGGCGCGGAATCCGCTGTGCATTCCCGTGCCGACATGATCGCCGCGCAGGACGAGCCAGGCGGGCCGGGCCACGACAAAGACGCCAGGGACGGTCACGACGCCGACGCCAACGACGCATGGGACCACGACATGACCACGGGCCCCGGCGGTTCGAGCTTCGGGGGCAGCGGGATCTCGGGCAGCGGCGTGAGCTCCGGATCCGGTGCAACAGGTCCCGGCACTGCGGGCGGGGCGAATGCGGGAAGCGGGGTCCATGTGCAGAGCGGGTCGGGCGTCGGAAGCAGCGACGACTCCAGAGCGCAGCACACGACTGTCGGAGTGCAGTCGGTGCAGGGCGGGCAGCGCGATGACGACGGTGGACAACCTGCCACCGCCACACTGGTGCCGCCGCCGGAGGTCACGCCGGGAACGCTTGTGCCCCCGTGGAACAGCTATCGCTCGAATTGAGCCGGCGCCAGGCAGCTGGTCGCAATCCGCGCGTCCCAGCAACGCGCAGCGGCGAAACGTGCAATAGCCGGGGGCCGCGGCCGCTCACCGCTCCTTCTCTTTCCTCGTATCCGCGCGGTTCGTGAACCGCGCATTGCCGAGTCCCGTGCCGATGGTGACGATACCCCAGCGCTCGCTGTCGCGCATGAAAGGGACTTCGCTCAACCCCTGCACCACGGCATCGTTGTGGAGGACCACCACGGTCTGATGCTCGCCGATGGTCGGGATGAGCTCCTGCAGCGCCTCCGGCAGGCGGAAGCCCGACGCCTGCCAGTTGCCCGGCAAGTTCTGGCCGCCCTTGAGGATCGATCCGTCCTCCTTGATGAGGCCGGGACAGCCGATGCCGACGAACGGCGCCAGCTTGAGCGAGTCCTTCTCCGCGCGCGCGATGAACTTGCGCAGCATCTCCGCCAGGCGCTCGACGGCCTCGTCCCGCTTGGGCTTGTCGTCGGCGTGGCGCCACACCTCCGAGGCATACACTTCCATCTTCGAAAGATTCGCCGCCTTCTTCAGGTTCAGCTGAACGATGCCCGCGCGGATGTTGGTTCCGCCGATGTCCGCCGCCAGAATGCTGTCGTGCCCTGAAAAAATCCAGGGAGGCGCCAGATGGACGCAGCCGAGCAGCCCTGCTTCGTCGGGGTGGTAGCGGATCGGCCTGATCCCCACCTTGTTCCCCGCCGCCTTCACCAGAACCGCGGCGCGCCCGATGGCCAGCTCGCCGATCCGGCTGTTGCGCAGACCGCCGCCGACGACGATCTCCTCCGTGTCCTTCCACCCCTTCAGTTTCAGAAACCGCCGGATGACGGTGGCCAGCTCCTGCGCGAAATCCTCGATCGTACTGAGGACCAGTCCGGCTGCATCGGTGTCGCCGTCCACCAGCACCTTGTCGAGCTTCTTCTTGCTGATCTCGCTGCTGCTCTCTTCGCCGACTGGATCTTCATGATTTTCGTCGAGGCGGCGCAACCGCTCCCGCCAGTCATCCAGGATGGAGCGGAACGCACGGTTGCTGGCGCGATCGCCCACGAAGCCATCGGCGTCGCGCAGCTCCGCATTGTAGGTGTCCACCTCGACGGTGGTGAGCCGGCTGGCACCGTGGACGGCAAGTCCGAGAGTCATCGTGCAGGTTCGATCAAGAGAAGGCTGATGGCTGATAAGGGCAACATTGGTGCCCGAGCGGCACATTTTGCGAACTGCGCCGCGCCGCCGAGACACGGCAGCGTGGCGCCTTCAGCCCTCGATGAGCCGCAATCGTCCACTCGCCGGCACGGTTGCCAACACCATTACCATGTTATTACTATAGTAATAACGCCGCGCCAGGCAGGAGGAAGCGCACCGTGGTCCAGCTCAAAGTTCGAAAATTCGGCAACTCCCTCGGGGTTGTGCTCCCAAAAGAGGCCATCGATCGCCTGAAAACAGCCGAGGGCGAGATCCTCTATCTCATCGAGGCGGCCGATGGAAGCTATCGCGTGACGCCTTACGATCCGGACTTTGAAGAAAAGATGAATAAAGCCGAAGAGATCATGCGGCGATATCGAAATACCGTGCACGCTCTGGCTAAGTGAAGCCCCGATGGCGGGACTGCGATGGCTTCACGATCGCGACGTCCGCGCCCTTCATGAACGTCTGATCGCTCTCCATGGCGGGGCGCCCGGCATTCGGGACGAAGGTTTGTTGGAATTCGCCCTTTCGCGGCGCCAGCATTCGGCCCATGAGGCCGTACTGGATGTAGTTGGGCTGGCCGCCCTCTACACGTCGGCGCTCGTGCGCAATCACCCGTTTGTGGACGGGAACAAACGGACGGCCTTCGTCGCAGGGATCTTATTCATGGAGTTGAACGGCTACCGCTTCCACGCGGATGAGCCGGCGGCCGCTCATGCGGTCGAGGCGCTGGCGGAGGGCGCTTTGGCGGAAGCGCAATACGAGGTGTTTCTTCGCGAGAACTCGACGGCGAAGCGAAAACGCTGAACCGCTGAACCGAATACCTCGCCGCCGCGACCCGCGCCAGTTCGCGGCAGAATTCGTCGGAGCCTCGGCCCTCAGGACTTCCGCTCAGGGTCACTTCCAGCGTGGCGCGCAGGCCGGCGAGACAGAACCTCTCAGTGACTGGGCGCAGAATGGGCCTCGGCGCTCTGCGACGTTCCCCCATGAGGCCCGTCCGAACCGCTGGGACGGGTCGCTTTATCGGGCAAGGCCGCAGAACCGCCCGCCCCGGCTGAACCGCTCGCCGGTGCCACGCCGCCGCCGGATGGCGCTTGCGGGGCCCCTGTGGAGACGCCCTTCGCCCGCTGCCCGGCCAGATACTGGCGTGCGATGCGGTCCTGCGCCGCCGCCAGCGCCTGCTTCTGTTCCTCTTCGTTGCGGCTTTGCGCGGCGCTGCGCGCCTGCTGGGCTGCGACTTCTTCAGGGGTGGGCGGAGGCAGCTTCGCGAGAGCGCCAACGCTCACGGCGTACAAGCCGCACAGCAGCGCGGCACCAGTCCCTCTCCAGCATCCCGCCATGGCTGCTCCTCGTTCTCATGGTTACTATCTGAGGACGAGCGAACGCCGTGCCCGCGTGATCAATCAGTCGGCAATCCGCGCGCGAAGGGCAGCGGCCATGTCTTCCGGCGGTCGCAGCAGGCCGTTGTCGAGCATGGCGCCGAAAGCCCTTCGCGCCTGCGGAGGACCGTTCTTGAGATCGGCGCCGATGGTATCCACATACTCGGCGCGCTCCTGCGGAGACATCTGAGCGAAGATTTCGGAGGAGTGCTCGAACTTCTGGTCCATGTCTTTGAACGTCGAGTAGAGCATGCGCATCATGCCGGCGCTCATCTGCCGCGCCTGAGGATTGGAGGACACCATGGTGCGCGAGAGCAGGCGTCGATAGTCGTCGGCGCTGCAGCCGGTCCCGGGGTTCACCGCCTCCGACACCTTGCCGAACCGCTCGAGCTTGTCCACCAGCTCGTCGAATTCGGCCGGGCTGAGCGGCGGACCGCTCATCATCTCCTGCATCTTCGCCATCATGGCCTGCATGTCCATACCGTTCGGCATGGCGGCGCCCCCCGGCATCGACGAAGGCATGCCCGGCACGCCCGCAGCCAGTCCGGCGAGCCCGCCCCCACCGCCCGCGGCAATCGGCATCCCGCCCATCGGCCCACCGGCCATTCGCCCCGGCATCCCGGCCAGCCCGCTGGCCATGGCAGGCATGCCCGCCGCGCCCGTGATCGGGCTCGCGCCGCCGGACACCTCATTGGCGGTATCGGCAATGCGATCGGCCGCGTTGGAGACCTGCGCAGCCTTGTCCGAGACCTCCTGCGCCGTCTGCAGGCCCTTCTCCGCCCGGCCGGCCGCCTGCGCCGCCCCGCTCAGGCGTGGATCGTTCAACGCGGATGCGGCGCCGCCGATGTTGGAAAGCCCGCCCATCGCGTTAGCGCCCCCTGTCCCGCCGGCTGCCGAACGGGCCCCTTGCATCATCGCGCTCATATTGCCCATGCCCGGAATGTTCATTGGCAATGCCCCGCCGACGCCTCCGATCATGCCGGTGAGCTGCCGGCGGCGCTGGATCGCGTCCTCCGCCAGATCACTCTTGCACGGGCCGAACGAAGATCGGATCGCGCCGTCGATCTGCCCTTCGACGAAGTTCTTGATCATCTGCTGAACGATCTGCCGCGCGACCATCACCAGCGGCGCGATGGCCTCTGCCGGACAGGTCACCAGGGCGAGAACGAGGGCGCAGGCCAAGGCGCCCGGCATCGAGCGGAAAAGCGCACGCATGGGACGCTCCGGCTGAGGCAGACGACCCTATTATGACAAGCAGCTGTCGTCTTGCCCATCGGGCGGATGGCTTAGACCGGCGCGGCCGGCCGCCTTTACGCCGCCTACTAGCCGCACCCCATCTCAAGCCGTGCGCAGCCTCAACGCATGCTCAAGCCGTGCGCAGCCTCAAGCCGTGCGCAGCCTCAAACCGTGCGCAGCCGCTCGCTCCACTGATCCCGGTGGATGCCCCCAAGCGCAGCCGCCGCGGCGGCGATGAAAGCCCCGATGATCATGGAAAGCGCGGTAAAGATGGACAGCGCGGCGCCGGCCTTGCGTGCCGAGTCAGCCGCCTGGCGCGCTTTCGTCTCTGCGTCCTTCACCTGGGCGACGACATCGTCCACGCGCTTCTGCGCATCAGTATCAGACAAGCCTGTGCGCGCGGCGACCATCCGTGCGAGATACGCCTTATCCGGGGGCGGAATGTCGCCTGTCCTGAGACCGTTGAGCACGATCCGGGCGGCCTCGCCCCGGGCGTCGCGGTCCTGCGCGCCAGGGTTGTCCGTGCGGAAGAGCGTGTCCACGAAATACGCGGAGGGCCCGGTTGTGCCGGCCGTACCCGATTCGCCGCCCGTCGCGCCGCCCGCTCCGGACGTCTCGCCCGACCGGGCCGCGACGGCGGCGGCCGGTGTGGCCATGGCCGCCACTCCGCGTGACGCAGCGGCCGTCAGCGAGGCGGCTGCGGAGGCGAGCACGGCAACGCCGACCACGGTGGCCAGCGCCCAGGCGAGGAATCCGCTGATGGTGTCGCGAAAGTACACCTCGTGGTTGTGGATGCCGACCCACTTCGTACGGGTGCGACCGGCGACGTAGCCGCCCAGCGCCGAAGACAGCCACTGAACGATGATGAGCCATATCGCGGTCATGACGGTGAAGGTAGTGGCCGAAGGACCCGCATGGGGCCACGGCGACACGGTGGCGAACCCGAGCCCCGACCCCAGGGCTACGAGAATCACCGTGCAGGAGCCGATGGCCAGCGCCCCGGCGATGATGGCGGCCCAGGCGATGCTTGCCGACGACGACTCGTTCGGGCCTGCACCCGCGCTGGCCCGGACCTCGCTCTCGAGCTCCGGACGCACTCTTCCTACGGTGGCGGTCATATCGCTCTCCGCAGTGAGTTGATCAATGCCAAAACAGGGCGAGAAGGATGATGATCGGAATCGGTACGCCGAGCAGCCACAACAAAATGCCTCGTCCCATGGTCTTGTCCCTCTGGTCTGTGCACTGCCCCAAAGCAAAGCAACCCACATGCCCGACGGGCGCGCTGCGGCCGAATCTATTGCCGCGCAGCTGGGGCACGAGGGCCACGCCAGCGCGATGGGACCGGCTGCAGACTGCGGGCACGGCATGAGATTCGGGCGCCGTATGAGATCGGGGCGCCGCATGAGATTCGGGCGCCGTATGAGATCGGGGCGGCGCATGAGATCGGGGCGGCGCATGAGATCGGGGCGGCGCATGAACGCCCGCGCGGCACGCGAACACGCGCGCGGCACACGCTTTGCTGCGCGATGGCCGATGCGCAACGGTCGCCTTGCTTCCGCCGAGGACGGCGGCTCAGACGCTCGCTCGTGAGCTGTACATTCGCTCGTGAACTGTACGCTCGCTCCTGAACTGCACTATGGGGTAACCGCTATGGATTTGAACGCACCACCGGAGCTGACTGACGCAGCCCAGCGGACGATCGATACCCTTCGGCGCAGCAGTCTGACCCTGGTCACTGCGGAATCATGCACGTGCGGTCTGCTCTGTTCCATCCTGGGGAAGGGACACAGTGCTTCTGAAGTGCTGCACGGCGGTTTCATCACCTACTCCAAGACCCAGAAAACCGTCGCGCTCGGTGTGCCGGCATCCGTGCTGGAAGATCACAGCGCTGTATCCGAGCCCGT
>Ga0209060_10004221_pt1 | contig 11377 bp, 9 predicted proteins | sample Coa_R1_8_FD_187155 | JGI IMG/M metagenome (GOLD analysis project Ga0209060, IMG submission 187155) | Surface soil microbial communities from Centralia Pennsylvania, which are recovering from an underground coalmine fire - Coalmine... | ecosystem: Environmental > Terrestrial > Soil > Unclassified...
CCGGACCCCCGGCGACCCCGCGGTCGCCCCCTCGACGTCCACGGCCGCGATCCGCGGACGAGCGGACCCGCGGAGGAGCGCCGCGGTGGCCGGCGCCAGGTCCCCGTGGACGTCGAACAGAACGACCGAGCCGCCGGCCCGGAGCCGGTCCGCCGCCACGGAGGCGAGGAGCGAGGTCTTCCCGCTGCCGCTCGCTCCGACCACCACCGTGTGCAGCGCGAGGTCCTCGGGGCGGGGGAAGGCGGGGGCCGGGGGGCCGGGGACCGCGGAGGCCGCCCGGACCGGCGGAAGGAACAGCGGGACCCTGGCGCAAAGACCCGGGAGCGTGCCCCGGTCCCACGCTCGCCGGACCCGCCATCCCGCCGGCACCGGCTTCGGCCGGACCGCGCCGGGCCCCGGCCCGCCGAGCCGCTCCGCGAGCGGCGTCGCCACGGCCAGCAGATCGCCCGGGTGCCGAGCCGGAGGGACGGCGAGCCGGACCCGGGCCCAGACCCGTAGTCCTTCGGGCCCCCCGGGGAACCAGTGCCACTGCACCGACACCCCCGGGTGATCGTCGAACCCCTCGGCCGCGGGCCGAAACGGGAGCGGCGTCGGTGCCGGCCCTCCCAGGGTCCGGGGTTCGTCGGGGGACCCTGGGCGGACCTCGGGGGCCGGGCCGCCCGAGGGCGCGAGGACCGCGAAGGCCACCGATCCGCCCGGCGCCTCGGGCCCCGCGGGCAGCGCGCTCCGCCGGTGGAGCCGGCCCGGAAGCCCGTCGGCCGCCGACGCGACCAGCATCGCCCCTTCGGGCGTCGACGGGACCAGGAAGGGGGCGGGGCGGCCGGCATGCCGTTCGACGAGCAGCCCGAGGCCGATGGGAGCGTGCGCCCACCGGATCGCCACCCGCTCGAGGAACTCGGCGTCCCACGCGGCTCCGGCCGCCCGGAATTCGAAGACCGGTCGCCCCGCCGCCTCGGCCCGGCTCACGGGCGCCGCCCCCGGAGCTCCAGGATCTCCTGCTCCAGCTGTCGGAGGCGGCTCTTCCGGGCGTACTCCAGCAGGAGCGGCGTGCCGACGACCCTGCGGACGGCGTGGCCGTCTTCCCAGAGGCGCAAGCACCAGAGCTCGCGGCCGTCGGGGAGGCGGTAGAGGGTCGCCCAGGGTCGGTACGCGCCGGCGATCGGCACCCGGACCCGGCCGATCCGGTGGACCCGGTACGACGAAGGCGCGGGGCGGGAAGGGCCCGGCGGGGAGGCGTGTTCGGCGGTGGCGAGCGGAACGGGTTCCCAGGTCGATGTGAGCGGGCGCGTGCGCGCCATAGAGAACTCCCGGGGCCCCCGCCGCGGCACCGGCGACCGGGGGTCCCCTCTCGGGGTCGGAGGGCCCGAGCGATGCCCGGGCCACGCGGTCGCCGGTACCCCGGGGATGCCCGGCGGGAGCGCCGCCGCCCGGGGTCCGGAAGCCCGTCGGATCGACGGGGAAAGGGTCCGAGAGGGCCGGACCGCGGGCCGGGGCGCCCCGAAAGGGAGCGCTCAGGCTCGCGATGCCGTCGGGAGGGTCCCCGCCCTCACCGGGCCGGCCTCACGGTCGGTTGGATCCTCCAGGCCTGGAGCGGCCGACAGGTCGGCGGCTCCGGGGCGAGGGGACCTCGGCGTTCGGGGCGCGACGCGACGGCGTATCGTCCGGTCCGGTCGGGATCGACGGGAGCCGGGGGACACGGGGGTCGACGCGGGCCCGTAGGTGTGCGTCGAGCCGATCGGCCCGGCGGGGATGGTGACCGACGCGACCCCCGAACGGTGAACCGTGGGAGGTCAGGGACCGCACGAGAAGGGGACGAAGAGGGGAAGGGTGGGAGACCCCGCCGCACGCCAGGGACGCGGTGCCGTCCCTCTCGGCGATGTTGGCGGGGTCTCCCGGGGTGGTTGCGAACGAACAGTGGGGACCCGGGCTATTTGAACCCCGGACGGGGGGGTCGTGGAACACCCCCTCGGAGGGGTGTTGCTAGTGGGCCCGGCGCATCGGGTCGTCGACCACGATCCGGGGGAGCTCGCCCTGGATGGCCGGGGTGCGGGACCCCGGACGGTCCGACTGGGCGGCCCGCAGGCGCGGGCTCAGCCACCGCTCGCCCCACAGGCGGAGCTCCCGGGCCGCCGGGCCGAGGCCCGTGCCCATCTCGGTGAGGGAGTAGACGACGACGAACGGCCGGGTGCTGACCACGTTCCGCTGCACGACGCCGGACCCCTCTAGGAACTTCAGCGTCGCGCTGAGGGTCTTCGCGTTGAGGCGCGGGTTGGACTTCAGGAGCTCGCTGAACCGCTGCGGCCCCTCGAGGAGGCGATGGATGATCGCGAGCCGCCACTCGGTGCCGATGACCCCGACGGCCGCGATCACGGGGCACAGGGTCCGGCCCTTCGCCTCGCACGGTTCGTCCTTGGTGTGCAACGTGAGCGCCGTTCGCCGCGTCGGGGAGGGCTGCATGGGACGCCTTATTCATCACATGGAGGCGCGTATATTAAGGCTTACGGTGGGTAATCGAATTCCCCAAGGTAATCTGATACCAAGTGGCTATCCGGACCGTTCCCACCGTTCCGGTCGGCGGCAAACGGTTTTGGCTCCCGCCCGTTGCGACCCGACGATGCGGAGGACCGAGACGGAGCTAACGGTCGAACGGGAGGTCGAGGACGACCTCGGCGTGCGCCGGAGGTACCGGCTCTCGGCCCGGTTCGAGCCCGAGCCGGGCGAGGCCGCGGCGTCCGCCGACGAGACCGCGCGCCGTTTGGCGGGCCTCGCCGGCGAGCTCGATGCGGCCCTGTCGGCCGGCCCGCTCCGCGGCGTGGCCGCGCGGCCGGACCGGTCCGCGGCCGAGCTCGTGGAGGCGTACCACCCCCGCCAGGTGGAGCTCGTCGAACTGCTGCTCGCCGAGGGGGAGATCACCCGCGGGGAATCGCAGCGGCTCCGGGAGTACCTCTCCGCGGGGACGCCGCCGGCGGCCCCCCCGGAGATCGGCGGGGTCCCCACCACCGAGCGGCCCCTGGCGGCCGCTCCGCTCTCCCAGGACCGGACGTCGAGCGTCGTCCGTCCCGTCGAGGAGCTCGTGCGGCTCTACCGGATCGAGTCGCTGAAGCAGGCGGGCGCCGTCCGCGGGCGTCGCCAGATCTCCTACGAGGAGTACATGGCCCTGAAGCGCCACTTCGCCGCCGCCGAGGCGCCGCCCGCCGGCGAGGCCCCGCCCTCCTAGGCCCCCCGGGCGGACGTACCGTCGCCGCGGCCGGGACCCGGGGTCGGACCCCGGCCTCTTCGAAAAACGTCCAATACCCGTCGTCCTCTGCGGGGCGGTCGGCAATGCGGGTCGTGACGTACGACGAGCTCACGCCATCGATGGAAGTGGACCGGAGCCTCCTCCACCTGGCCGCGTTCGGGGGGGTCTTCGCCCGGAGGACGATCGACGTGTGGCGCCGACGCGCCCACGCCTTCGCGGAGTACGTCGGGCTGTTCGCCGTCGAGAGGGGCCATCTGGTGGGCCAGATGTTCGTGCTCCGGATCCCGTACACGTTCCCGGGCGGCACGGAGATGGTGAGCGGGATCGCCGCGGTGGGCACCCGGCCCGACCGGGGCGGGGCGGGGATCGCCCGCTCGCTGCTGACCGAGGTGCACCGGCGGGAGAAGGAGGCCGGCCTCCGGTTCTCGACCCTGTGGACGAACCGGTCCTGGGGAGCGCACCGCCTCTACGAGTCGCTCGGGTACCGGGACGTCTACTCCTCGCCCTGGGCGGTCCACGCGGCGCGTCCGCGCCTTCCGAGTCGATCCGCCGGGATCCGGTCGGGCCGGCGGGCGGACATCGCCGAGCTCGAGCGCTTCCACCGGGACGCGGCCGAGGGACGGCTCGGCTTCGTGCAGCGCCCCCCGGAGCAGCTGGCCGCCATGGTGAGCGCCGGCGAGGTGGACGCTGCGAAGGAGCTGATCGTGCTCCGGAACGGCGGCCGCCTCCGGGGCTACGCCCACGTGGAGGCCGCCCCGCACCGGGTCATCTGCGGGGAGATCGTCGCCCCGTCGGCCGGTGCGTTCCGGAGCCTGGTCCAGGAGGTCGAGCGTCGGGCCGGCCGGCGGCCGTTCGCCTTCCAGCACACGCCGGTCACCGATCATCCCGAGATGTTCCGGGGGAGCGGCTTCTCCACCGTGCCCGGGGGCTGGTACGTGTTCATGGCCGCGGCCCTCGAACGGGCCTGGACGCCGGCGGCGGCCGTCGAGGCGTTCGCCACCCGGGACCCCCGGTTCCTGTGCCTGTCCGGAGATCGGTTCTAGCTTCCGCGACGACGCCCGGACCGGTCGGCGCTAGAACGCGAGGCGCCGCAGGGCCGGGAGGGCGGCCGGGATCCCGAGCCCCAGGACCGCGAAGGTGAGGGCCAGCCCGAGGGCCACCGGCAGCAGGGCGAACGAGGAGACCGCCACGCCGATCAGGGCCGCGCCCGCGGCCCGGGCCGATCCCCGGAACAGGTAGGTGTTCCCCATGGTGCGCCCGATGAGCGGCGACGGGGTGGCGGCCTGCAGGAGGACGAGGAGCGTGGTGTAGAACGCCACGTCGACGAACCCGACACAGAACCACGCGATCCCGCTGGGGACGAACGACGGGGCGGCCGCGATGGCCCCCAGGAGGAGGATCCCCTCCAGGACCGTGGTCCCCGCGAGGATCGCGCCCACCGACCGCCGGGGGGAGAGGGCGCCGAGGGCGAAGCTCCCCGCCACCCCTCCGATGGCGAACGCCGTGAAGAGGATCCCGTAGGCGGGAAGGGGCTCCGCGAACCGCCGGGCGGCCACCAGGGCCACGAGGACCGGCGCGGTGCCGCTCAGGAGCCCCTGGACCGCGGAGAAGCTCACCAGCGTCCGCATCGGCGGGGACCGGGTCTCCGTCAGGTACTCCCACCCCTCCCGGAACTCGGCCGAGAACCCCCGGGACGGCGCCCGGGCCAGCCGGGCCTCCAGCGGCACCGCGAGGGCGGCCCCCAGGAGGTTGAAGGCCCCGTACAGAAGCATCCCGTCGGCGGGCCCGACGACGACGAGGAGCGCGGCACCGATGGCGAACCCGGCGATCTGGTTGCCCCCGGAGACCGCGCCGGAGAGGCCGTTGGCGGCGAACAGGTCGTCCGGGGCGACGATCCGGGGCGGCGTGGCGTTGAGCGCGGTCCAGGTGAAGTCCCACAGCAGTGAGATCGCGGCCACGAGCCCGAGGAGGAGCGCCGGTGTGAGCGCGCCGGCGGTGGCCAGGAGACCGAGGAGGATCGCGAGCCCGCCCTGGAGCGGGTACCCGATGAGCAGGATCGTCCGAAGGTTCGCGACCCGGTCGACGAACGGGGCCACCGCGAAGGTGAGGGCGTAGATCCCGAACTCGAGGCCGACGACGATCCCGGTGAACTCCGCGCTCCCGCTGATCCGCAGGGCGAGCCAGATGACGGCGACGGCGTAGACGGAGTAGCCGGTCTCGCCGGCCGCCAGGGAGAGGAAGTACGAGCGGAAGGACCGGTTCCGGAGGAGGGGGCCGAACCGGCGCACGCCCCCGGGGGGCCGCTCGGTCCCGGATCCGTGGTCGGCCACGATCCCCTACGCGGCGGGCGCCCTCGGCACCACGGCGGTGGCCAGCGTCCCCACGTCGGTGATGCCCGGCTGCAGGAGGATCGCCCGGGCCCTCGGCGTGGCCCGGGCGTCGGCGGCCGCGGCAACGACCCCGCCGGCGGGCGACCGGTCGCCGGCGGCCGCCCCGGCGGTCCGGGCCACCCCGACGGTCATGTCGCGCCGGGCGATCCGTCGGCTGGCCCGGGAGAGGAACTGACCGATCGCCGCGCGCTCATCGGTCCCCTCCAGGAGCCCGAGGGTGAGCGGCGAGAAGACGACCCACCCCTTCGACGAGGGGTCCCCGTCGATCTGGATCGCTTCCTCCACCTTGGCGAGGAACCGGTCAGCGGCCTCGACCGGGGGCAGAGGGTTCGTGAGCTCGGCGAGGCGCGGGAGCCACCGCTTCTCCCCCACCGCCTCGGAGGCGTCCCGCAGGGCGTCGGCGGGCTCGGCGACGATCACCGGCCGCTCGACGTTCGCCGGACGCCCCGACCGCCGGCTGGGGTCGGGCTGGAACGCGGCCCGCAGCGGCTCGGGGAGCGACCCCCAGCGACCGATCCGCTCGAGGGTCGCGCGCCCGGTCCGTCGCTCCTCGTCGGAGACCGGGACCGTGGGGCCGCCGCCCAGGAGGGTGGCCCCCTCGCCCCGGTCGACGACCAGGGTGACCACGTCGGCCTTCACGCCCTCCGGGAAACGACCCGCGACCGGTCCCCGGGCCGTGAGGCGGGCGATCTGCGCCACCTCCCCGGGCGTCGCCCCGGCGGTGGAGAAGGAGCGGAGGAGCTCGCGCCAGGCCGGGGCCCCGTCCTCGGGGGCCTGAGCGAGGAGCCCGAAGGCGCCGGGGGAGAGGAGGAGGAGGAGAAGGTCCCGGTCGGAGAGCTCCCCGGCGAGCTCGAGGCACGAGGCGGCGATCTCGGGCGCGACCGGGTCCCCCGGCTCCGCGGAGGGCACGAGGCGGGAGCGGAACGGGACCTCGGGGGGAAGGTCGTCCGGACCCACCGAGAACCCCTGGGTGAGCGAGCGGCCCAGGGCCTCGGTGACTGCCAGGGACTGGGAGATGGAGGCCCGGCCGAGCGCGAGGAACGCGATCTCCCGGTACCGGGCGATGGGGACGAACCGGTTCCCGACCCGCAGGACGGTCCCGTCCCGCCGGACCGCCGCGCGCGTGAGCCGGTACGCGTCGGCGCCCGCGAGGGCCGCCCGGAACGCGGCCCGGTGGAGGGGATCCGCCTCGTCGGGGCCCGGGAGCTTCTCCGCATCGAACGGCTCCAGGGGGAACGACGGGGTCGCCACAGGGAGGCGAGGGGGGCCGGGCTATTACGGCGTTCCCGGGGCCTCAGCCGAGGCTCAGCCGCTCCGCCGGCACCGTGGGGCGCGGGCCCAGGAACCGGCCGGGCCCGAACATCGCCGGGTCGAGGTCGCTCTTCTCGCCGAGGACGGCCCGGGCGACCCGACGGGTGGACGCGGGGGCCAGCATGAACCCGTGGCCGCCGAACCCGTTGGCGTGCACGAACCCCCGCAGGCGGGGGTCCTCGCCGATCACCGGGAGGCCGTCGGGGGTATCGTCGTAGAACCCGGACCAGGCCCGGAGGATCCCGATCCGGCCCAGCCGCGGGACGAGGCCGGTCAGGGCCCGGGCCATGGCCGTGAGGAACTCCGGAGAGCTCGGCATCCCCGCCGCGGTGCCGCTCGGCGGGTGCAGGGTGAGCCCGCCGACGATCTCCCCCCGGAGGGTCTGGCTGAAGTACAGGCCGTCCGACGCCCGCACGACCATCGGGTCCAGGAACGGCTTCATCGGCTCGGTGGCCAGGATCTCGTGGCGGCTCGCGACGTTCGGGACCGAGAGGCCCGCTTTCCGGCTCAGGTCCCCGGACCAGCCGCCGGCGGCGTTGACCACGACGTCGGCCCCGAGGGGGCCCTTCGACGTCTCGACCCCGACGACCCGTCCGTCCGAGGTACGGATCCCCGTGACCTCGGTCCCGAGCACGACCTCGACCCCCTGCCGGCGGACCGCCTCGTAGAGGCCCCAGACCGCCGGGAACGGGTACAGCGTCCCATCGGTCCTAAGGAACGTCCCCCCGACGATCCGGTCCAGGGCGAGGCACGGGGCGTGCCGCTGGACCCCGTCCCGGTCGAGGACCCGGGCCGGAAGTCCCTCCGCGGCGACGACCTTCTGGACGCCGCGGAGCCGGGCGAGCTCCGCGTCGGTCTCGGCGAGGAACAGGTACCCGCCCTGCCGGAACCAGATGTTGTAGCCGAACTCCACCCCGAACCGGCGGTAGTCGGCGACGGACTCCCGGGCGAGGCGGACCGTGGCGGTGGTCTCCCACTGCTGTCGGACGCCGCCGCCGTTGCGACCGGAGGCGCCGGAGGAGAGGAACCCGCGCTCGAGCACGAGGATGGGACCGGCCCCCGCGTTCGCGAGATGGTGGGCGGTGTAGAGCCCGATGATGCCCCCGCCCACGATCACGACGCGGTACTGCGATCGCGACGGGGCGTCGGTCACGGGGTCTCCTCCGGGACGCCGGCCAGGGCCGACAGCGGGGTCGGGAGGACCGGGGGACGCTGGGTGATGTACCCCACCTCCGACGGGGGGCGGCCCTCCAGCTGGCTCAGGACGAGAAGAACGTCGGGCAGACAGTAGCGGCCCTGGCAGAGCCCCGTGCCCGCCGCCGTGTACCTCTTGACGACCTCAACGCCCCGGTACCCCCGTCGCGACGCCTCCTGGACCTCCTCGAGGAGGACGTCCTCGCACGGGCAGAGGACGAGCTTCCCTCGACCGCGGCGCTGCCCGAGGAGCTCCCGATAGTACCCCTCCAGCTCCCCGGGCCCGTCGTTCGCCACCCGGGCCGGCGGGGGGGACGCCCCGGCCGGGCCTCCCAGGACCTGGCGCGCGGCCGCCACCCCGCTGGCGTTCGGGCCGTCCGGATCGAGGAACCCGGCGGCCGTCCCCGCGGCCCAGAGGCCGGCCACCGAGGTGGCGCACCCGTCGAGGGTCGGATAGTAGGCGCCGCCCGCGGACCGCCACTCCATCTTGGCGCCGGCCTGGAAGAACAGCTGGGGGTTCGGGAGGCGCCGGTGGGCGAGGACCACGGCGTCGACCGCCAGCGTCGATGGGACACCCCCGCCGCGGGCCGCGAGACGGATCGATCGGACCCGGCCGTTCCCCCGGGCCCCGAGCAGGAGCGTGCGGGGATACACCGCCACCCCGAGCCGCGCGGCCCGCTCGGCCACCGATCCATGGACCGGTCCGGGGGCGACCACGGCCTCCACGTGCTCGCCCCACCGGTCGAGGAGGCCGGCCACCCGGGGCGTCCCCCCGACGATGACCGCGCGGTGGAAGGGGGGCGGACCGCCCGCGGGAGAGAGGGTGAGGGCGCCGTCCGCCGTCAGCACTCCGGGGCGGTCGTTCCCTTGGAACATGAGGGGGCCGTCGTAGCCCCCGGTGGCGACCAGGACCCGTCGCGCGGAGATCGAGACGCCGATCCGGCCGTCCCGGACGGCCAGGGCCCGGAACGGGCGCTCCGGCGTGGGCCGGCCGGGAAGGAACGAGAGCTCGGTCCCGCCGAGCCAGCGGACCCCCGGGACCGCGGGGGGCGCCGGCGAACGCTCGACGACCGTCGGCACGACGCCGCGGTCAAGGAAGGTCCGGGCCGCGGCGGAGCCGCTCCCTCCGCCGCCGACGATCAGCACGTCGGTCTCGATCTGTTCCCCGGGCGGAGGGGGCGGGGCTGGCCCGTCGGGGACCCGGCCGTACCCCGCCAATCGCCGGACGACCCGCTGGTAGAGCGGCGTGAACGCCCGGGGACGACGGAACCCGTGGGAGGTGTCGAGGCCGTGGGGGAACGCCCGGTCCAGCAGCCCGAGCAGATCGAGCCTCGGGGAGGGCCACGCGTTCTCCGTCCGGATCACGTCCCCGTCCGAGGGGACCCACCGGCACGCCCGGACGTTGGGGACCCCGTTCACCCGGACGAGGCAGCCGGTGCACTGGCCGATGCCGCAGAACGGGGCCCGGGGACGGTGGTAGCGGATCGACCGCTGGAGGATCGGGACCTCTCGATGGGAGAGCGCCTGCGCGAGGGTCTCGCCGGGGGCGGCGGCGATCGGGCGACCGTCGAAGCGGGCCCCCCGAGGCCTTTCGCTCGCCATGGAGGCCGACCGAACGCCATCGGTCGGCAGGCTATTTAGGTCGGTCGGGCCGGCGGGCCCCGGCCCCTCGGCCGGCGCCCCCACGCGACGGACCGGCGGTCCGGTTCGGTTACCTATATAGTGTAGGGAGGGGTCCCGCACCCACTTCCATGCGGACCGCCGGTGGATTCCACGGACGTCGCATCCAAAAGACCGGCGGCTCGACGTTCATCATCTCGCTGCCGAAGAGCTGGGTGACGGGCCGGGGCCTGCGCCCGGGGGACGTCCTGTTCTTCGCGCCCCGTTCCGATGGCTCGCTCACGGTCTACCCGGAGGAGGGGGGTCGGACCGAGGACCTCCGCCGCACCGTCGAGGTCAGCAACGAGATGGAGGAGGACCACCTGTTCCGCCGGCTGGTGGCCGAGTACATCGCCGGCGCCCCCCTGCTCGAGGTCCGGACCCCGGGACGGATGAACGCCCGGACCCGGGACGTGGTCCGGAGCTTCACCCAGCGGATGATCGGCCCGGAGATCCTGGAGGAGACCGCCGATGCGGTGGTCCTGCAGGACGTCGTGGGTTCGAACCCGTTGCCGATCCCCTCCGTGATCCGCCGGATGCACCAGATGGTCCGGGCGATGCAGTCGGACGCCATGGCCGCGTTCCGGGCCCAGGACGCCTCCATCGCCCGGGACGTGATCGAACGGGACTGGGAGGTCGACCGCCTCCACTGGTTCGTCCAGAAGCAGGTCACCACGGCCCTCCGGGATGCCCGCACCCTGGCCTCCCTGGGGCTCACCCTGCCCGAGTGCGCCACCTACCTCCTCGCCTCCCGGGTCCTCGAGCGGATCGCCGACCACGCGGTCCGGATCGCGGAGACGGTGCAGATCCTCGACCGGGAGAAGCTCCCGCCCGGACTTGTGGAGACCCTGGAAGGGCTCGCCGGGTCGGCGGCCCAGACCCTGAGCGACGCCGTGGACGCCCTGGAGACGAAGGACATCGAGCGCGCCAACAAGGTCGTCGACGACGCGAAGCGGGTGGTCCGGGAGCGCGAGAAGATCCTCCGGGAGCTGTCCACCAAGAAGGGGAAGATGGCCGTCGGGCTCGCCTACGTACTGGAGAGCCTCGAGCGGAGCGCCTCGTACGCGAGCGACCTCGCCGAGATCGCCATCAACCACGCGGTCTCCAATCGGGTGGAGTCCCCGCCCCCGACGCCGCCGCTGTCGGTGAAGGCCGGAAAGGCGGCGGCCTAGAAATCCACGGTGCCGCCGGTCGACGCGGCCCGCAGGAGCCGGGACGCCTCCGAGGCGGAGGGGACCCGGGGGTTGGATGCCACGCCGGGCATCCGGAGCGCCCGCCCGACGAGGAGATCGAGCTTCGCCTCCAGGGCGGCGGTGGGCACTCCGGCCTCCCGGAGGTTCTTCGCGAGGCCGGCCGCCTCCGTGGCGGCCCGGATCGCCCCCGAGAGCGCGAACCGGTTCTGGACCAGCGCCGTCCCCACCGTCGGGCCCAGGGCCGCGAGGCGGTCCCGCGCCGACGGGAAGTTGAACTCGACCACCGGTGGGAGGAGCGGGGCGATGAGCCGGGCGTGCGGCACCGGGAACTCGGTGGAGATCGCATGCGCCAGGGCGTGGACCAGCCCGACCTGGGCGTTGGAGGCTGCGAT
>Ga0209060_10004222_pt1 | contig 11372 bp, 10 predicted proteins | sample Coa_R1_8_FD_187155 | JGI IMG/M metagenome (GOLD analysis project Ga0209060, IMG submission 187155) | Surface soil microbial communities from Centralia Pennsylvania, which are recovering from an underground coalmine fire - Coalmine... | ecosystem: Environmental > Terrestrial > Soil >...
GATTGCGTCGATCCAATCCATGAGATGAGGCGAGAACGAAAAGCTTCCGCCGAATTTTACGACGGTAGGGCCGCGATCGTGCATCTGGAAGGTGTCCGGTCAGATTGAAGCCGCAGCGTTTTCCCTCTCCTTGCAAGCTGGGACAGAGAGCTACCAATGTGGGGCCGCGCGACGATTCCCGTTCGTCGGCATGTACTCTACGTCGCGGCCCGGGAATTGCCGGTCCCTGCAGCCGGATACAAATGATGCACCTTCGCGACCTCGGCGGGCCGTTCGCGCACAATCTCCACACCGACCCCGCCAGGACCGACATCGACCTTTTCGACCCTTACGGTGACGCTCGCGACCCTTGGATAGGTCAGTATCACCGCGGCAATCCGTTCGGCCAGCGTTTCCACCAGCGCGATATGTTCCTGCGCAGCAACCATCCGGATCGCGTCCGTGATAAGATCGTACGAGAACACGTCGCGCATATCCTCGGCGACGCGATCAGCTCGATAGATTTTTGCCTCGACGTTGAAGCGGACATTTTGCGGCTTGGCTCGTTCGCGAAGGTAAGAGCCGATGCTGACCGGCAGGTCGAAATCGCGCACGAAAATACGATCGGTCGCGGCGCCCTCTTTGTTCGGATCGATCGAATATCCGCGTGCCGCCAGCACGCGAAAGTCCACTGCGACCTCGCTGCCGTGGTGCCGTGTGAGCCCGTCTGGCGGTATTAGCGCGCGCACGGCCGCAACCGCATCGGGGTCTATTCGCGCGTTGCGGTCATGATCGATGCAGAGTGCGCCCCGAAACCCCAGTACGTCCGGTGCCAGCAGCAGGAGACGCGGAATGTCGGGAGTCTCAAGAGATCCCGCGAGCCCCGCCATCAGCCCATGAGCGTGGGCCGCTTCAACGAACAGAGCGAGCGCGGTGATGTCCATGTGATCGAAAAGACGCTCGCCGGTCTTTCGCGCCGTATCGAGCATGACCCCGGCAAAGCCGCTCTGCGCCATCGCGGGAATGAGTGCGCGATCGGCGCCGTTGTCGGCGAACATGACGCCGACCAACTTCGTCGTTCGCGCGACCGCCGCGAGTGCCCGGATGAAATTGTCACGCAGCAGATCCGGCGGCAACCCGACCTTGACGTAGCTTGCGCCAGCCTCCGCGAGCCGCGACACAATGGCGATGATGCGTTCGAGGTCTGCCGTGGATTCGCCGACAACCGCACTGACCAGCCGCCGCCGGGCGACCGCCGCAACAGTCGCCCGAACCACCTCAGGCGTGACGGTACCGAATCCGGTTCCGACCTCCTTGAGGTCTACAATGTCGGCGCCCTGCTGCACCGCGATTTCGGCCTCTTCCGGGCCGGTGATGCTGGCCAGCATGAGAGTCATCACGAGCACCCGGAACAAGACGGTTGATCAGATTGTCGCAGCGGAACTTACCTTCGTCACAGTACTTCAGACCTGCGGTGATTCAAGTTGGATTTGCCGATAGTGTACGCATATGTAGGTGACGGTCCGTGCCATATGGGCGCAGCCCGCGTTAGCAAATGGGTCCGGCGTTCAGCCCACCCGATGATAACCATTCCGCGAAATGCCGGGATGGTGTTTGGTGTGGGGCGCCGCCCGCCGGTTTTTTGCTGCGCTCAATGGGCGGGCTAAAATGCCTCAGTGCGGGCCAACATAATGTTGCAAGAAAATGGGGGCAAACACCGGGAGCGGAGCCTTGATCAGGGCAGTCATTATCGGCGGATTGGTTTTGTTCCTGACGGCAGTGCTCGCGCGGGCGGAGCCACTCACAATCAAGATCGGGTATATCGGCCGCGCCGAGAAAAAAGCGACGATCTCGCTTGTCGATTTTCCGCCTGACAATGACGGTGTCGCCGGCGCGCGCCTTGCGCTCGAGGACAACAACACCACGGGCAAGTTTCTTAACCAGCGCTTTTTGCTTGAAGAGGCACGGGTTAAGGACGAGGTCGACCCGACCGATGCGGTTCTGCGGCTCGCCGATCACGGCATCTCGTTTTTCATTGTCGATCTTCCGGCCGATATGCTGCTCAAAGTGGCCGACGCCGGACGCCAGCGTGGTCTCGTGTTCTTCAATGCCGGGGCGACGGATGACCGGCTGCGCGAGGAAGATTGTCGAGCCGACGTGATCCATACGGCGCCGACCCGATCCATGCTGGCCGACGGTCTCGCTCAATATCTGGTGTTTAAGCGATGGCTACGGTGGCTACTGGTGGTCGGCTCGCACGAGCCGGATCGGCTTTTCGCAGATGCGCTGCGCCGGTCCGCTGCCCGGTTCGGCGCCAGGATCGTGCAGGAACGTGTTTTCGAAGACACCGGTGGCGCGCGACGGACCGACAGCGGCCTTGTGCAAATCCAACGCCAGATGCCGTTATTCACGCAAGGGGCGCCCAACTATGACGTACTGGTGGCGGCCGACGAAAGTGAGGTGTTCGCCTCTTACCTGCCATACCGGACACGAGATCCGCGCCCGGTCGCCGGATCGGCTGGCCTTGTGCCGAAGAGTTGGGACGCCGCCCATGACCAATGGGGCGCAAACCAGCTTCAAAATCGCTTCATGCAGCTGTTTTCGCGACGCATGACCGCGCTCGATATGCAGGCGTGGTCGGCCGCGCGCATGATTGGCGAGGCTGCCACACGGGTCGCCTCGGCTGATGCGGAAGCCATATTCACCTACATGAAGGGGCCGGAATTCGGACTTGCCGCCTTTAAGGGGCAAAAACTCACGCTGCGCGACTGGAATCTGGAACTGCGGCAACCTATTCTTCTCGCGGATGGCCGCACCATCGTCTCGGTGTCGCCGCAGGAAGGGTTTTTACATCAGTTCTCCGAACTCGATACTTTGGGCGTCGATCGTCCCGAAACGAAATGTCGGCTCAAATAGTGCGTATCGCGATGAAGCTGATCCACACTTCGTTCGTCACCCGCGGGCTTGACCCGCGACGTCTCCCCCTCTCCGCCCTTCCCCGCAGGAGGGGGAGGGTAGGGAGGGGGATGGATGGCCGGGACAAGACCGGTAATGACGCCGGACCGCTGTCGGTCGGACGTGCTCTGGCGATCAAAAGTGGCACCGCGATGTGGCGGTGGTGCATTCTCGGCGTTTGCATTCCTTTTGCCCTCGCCGGCGAAGCAAAGGCCTACAAGGCTTATGTCTCGAATGAGAAGGGCAACACGATATCCATCATCGATACCAACGAGAGGAAAGTAGTCGGCACGATCAAAGTCGGGCAGCGACCGCGAGGTATCGCTATTACCAAGGACCAGAAATACGTGCTGGTGGCAGTGGGCGATGACGACACCATCCAGATGGTCGATACTGCGAACAACAAGGTCGTCGATACTCTGCCATCGGGGCCCGATCCAGAGCTATTCACGGATGATCCGTCCGGCCGCCTTCTCTACGTGGCGAACGAGAACGACAATACGGTGACGATCATCGATATCGAGCGGCGGGCGCGGCTTGGCGATGTGGAGGTCGGCGTAGAGCCCGAAGGGATGGGGCTGAGCCCGGACGGCAAGATTCTCGTGAACACGTCCGAGACCACCAACATGGCGCATTTCATCGATACGGCGACGCGCCAGATCGTCGCCAATATCCTGGTCGATGCGCGGCCACGCTTCGCGCAATTCAAGGACGACGGCTCGGAATTGTGGGTGTCGTCGGAGATCGGCGGCACCGTGAGCGTGATCGACCCCGTCAAACATGTGGTGAAGAAAAAGATTGCTTTCACGGTTCCAGGCATGCGCCAGGAAGCCATTCAGCCGGTGGGAATCGCCATTACGCATGACGGCAAGACGGGTTTCGTGGCGCTTGGTCCAGCCAATCGCATTGCCGTGATCGATGCCAATACCCACCAGGTCCAGAAGTTCCTGCTGGTGGGGCAGCGCGTCTGGCACATGGCGTTTACGCCCGATGAAAAATATCTGCTGACGACCAATGGGGTGTCGAATGACGTCTCGGTCATCGATGTCGCCGCCCTCAAGGTTATCGACACTATCCAGGTCGGCGAATTGCCATGGGGCATCGCCATTTCTCAACGCTAGCTAGAGCGCGCTCGGATGAGATTGAATCGCCTCCTCATCGCATTCGCGGTCATGTGCGCAGCCTCGCGTGCCGCCGACGCGGCGGATCCGCGCTATCCCGACTGGCCGTGCGTGCAAGCCAAGGTGCCGGAAATCTCAATTGCGGCCGTGTGGGATGGCCCGCCGATCGAGCCCGCCCAGAACGCCTGGCAAAATGACGCGACCATGAGGGATCTCGTCGCGCGGCTCGCGGCGCGGCGCATCCCGCTCGAAGAAGCACAAAAGAACATCGAGAATTTTCTGCAAAGTGCTGGCGCCGCAAAAACCGAAAAGGGTGTGCTGCTTTTCGCGGGGCTGTTCGAAACGCTCAACCATCAGCGCACCGAAGTCATGAACGGACTCGAACGGCTGCAACGCCGCCAGAGGGAGCTGGCGGACCGCATCAAAACGGACGTCGCGTCGCTGCGCGAGTTGCAGGATAAATCCGATCCGGACCAGACCAAAATCGACGAACTGAGCAACCGGATCGAATGGAGCACGCGCATTTTCGAGGACCGGCGGAAAACGGTGAGTTTCGCCTGCGAGGTTCCGGTCACTATCGAACGCCGCCTGTTTGCATTCGGCCGCACGATCCGACAGCAGGCAGAGTAGTGTTTATTCGCCGACCGCCGGTGCCGGTTGCGCGTCGTCCACTGGCAGAAGCGCGTCGGTCCAGCCGTCGGTGCCCTCGGGATACCACCCGACATTGGTATAACCTAGGGCCAGAATGCGCTTGGCGGCGTTCCACGACATCCAACAATCACGCAGGCAGTAGATCACCAGGAGCTTGGTGCGGTCGCCACCAGTGACCCGGGCGACGTTTTTGCGCAGGTAGTCCTCTGTGACAGGCGCGAGTTCGCCGTATCCGGTATCCGGGAGCCAGATGCTTCCCGGGATGTTCGATCGCGGCCGGTCGCGCCAGATCGTCCCCGGTGGCAGGTTGGGTGGCCGCGGCGGGCGCGGCATGACGTCGATGAAAATGGCAGCCTTATCCTGCCACAACGCTTCTGCCTCGGCAGTCGTGATAACCCGCGCGCCGGCAAGCGTTGCGGGCGTTGGGGCGCGATAGTCGTGGGTGCGATAGCCAGCAGGCTCTGGCGCAGCGTCCTCGCCGCGAACGCCCGAGCACGTGAGTGCCGCGAATCCGAGCGTGACGGCCAGAGTGGCGCGAAATCTCGTCATTTCGCCGGTGTGTCGACCGTAATGGGCCGATCGTTTTCATCCAGCAAAGGCACGCCGAATCCGATCAGCAACCGGTTTATCTCGGCCCGGTTTTCTGCGATCAGCCGGTTGAGCAGCCGTTTCCAATTCTGGTCGGTCGGGCGAACCCCCATGGCGATCCGGTACGCCAATTGCGGACCGCCCGTATCCTTCGTCAACAGCGTGACATGCATCGGCGGATTGGCGAGCTTCGCATGGTAGCCGGCCATGGGCCCCCACATGATCGCGACGTCGATTTCGCGCGACCCGAGATCTTGCATCATCGCGGACGCCGAAGAGTCGACGCGCGTATCAACGACCAGCGGATAGGGCTTTGCTTTCACCATCAGGCCGTTGATAGCGAGATAGGTGGCGGGCGGAGTGCCGGCGACGATGCCGATACGTTTTGTCCTGAGCCGCGGGTCAGCGAGCGTATCAAGATCATCGAGCCCCTCACCGGGCCGGACCACGAATGCATAGGCCGTCCGGTAATAGGGATTGGTGCTCTGGACCAGTTCGTCACCTTGCGGAAACCCGGGGATCACATCGCAGCGATGCGCGCCGAGCGTGTTGCGCACAAATCCGACCGACTGCGGATACCATGCATAGGCGAGCTTCCGGTTGAGCTTTTGCGCCAGAAGCTCGACGAATTTGTTCTCGAATCCCTCGCCTTTTTCATTCGAGAACGGCAGATTGTGGGGATCGGCGCAGACTCGCAGCACGTTCGGGTCGACGAGTTCAAGGCCCGAATCGAGGCCTGGGCCTTGTGCGTGCGACGAACTCATCGAGATGGTCGACGCCATGCTCGCGAGAGCCGCGATCAGCAAAAATTGGCCGAAGGCTCGCGTTACGCTCTTCTCGCTCGGTGGCTCGCTCGACGGGGGCTGCAAAGGGTCACGGTGAGGGGGCCTTTCGACGCGCTCGGACTCGCGGACAAGCCCCCTCACCTGCCCCCAGCCCAGCTCTCCCGCGCATGCGATGGAGGGCAGCGCTGGGAGAACCTCTCCCCGCAAGCCGGGAAAGGTGAGCCGCCGCATCGATCTCGTCGGAACGCGCTCTTGCGCCATTGAATTTTGCGCCGTCATATCACCGTTTCTCGCCGAAGCAGGCGTCTTCCGCCTTGGTGAAAGCCTCAGGCTTGGCCTCGCGCTTTTCCGGGCGCACACGTCCGATCGCGTCGTTGGCGCGGGCACGCAAATAGACGTAGATGTCGTTGACATAGCACATGACATTCGGATTGGTGCCGAATGCCGGCATGACGTTCTCTTGCGCGGTATTCACATTCTTGCGCCCGCCCGCCACGACGGCGAGGAAATCGCCGTAGCTCAGCCGCTGGAGCGAGGTCTTGAGCGCCGGTGCATAGGTCGATCCTTCGCCGTCCGGCCCGTGACAAACGTGGCACTCCGAATGATAGCGGCGATAGCCCGAGTAGGTGTACCAGTCGACCGTGCCGTCGGCCTGTATCTTGTAGGTGGGGTTTCCGTCTTTATCGAAGTACTCACCATCCACGGATTTGACTGCAGTCGGATCGCCGGACCCGTCAGCGAGAGCGGGTGCGCCGGCAATCATCGACAGCCCGAGGGCAATCGACAAAAGACTACTTTTCACGAGCGTTTCCTTTGCGGCTTGGCCGCAACCTGTTCTGGTCAGAGCCGTAACAGCTCGGACCTCATCCCAGGGAGCGCTCTTGCGCACGGCTCCCCACGAGATCGTTGCTCTCTTCACGCGCCCAGGTGAGGCCACGAACGTTGGACGGTCTCTTAAACAGGCTGGCACGTCCCGTTAGAGACGCGCCAGCAGTCTTCGTTGTTACAGCCGGCGGATCACGGAAGCGCGAATACCGTGAGCTGGCCGCCGAGCGAGGTGTAGTTGCGCAGTCCTGCGTAGCCGCCGACCGCTCCGAGCCCTGCGGTCGGATCCGTCAGCCCGGCCGCAAGGCCGATGCCGGCCCAGCCGCCGACCCCGGAAAGCACCGCGACATATTGCTTGCCGCCCTGCTCGTAGGTCATCACGTTTCCGATGATGCCGGACGGAGTCTTGAACTTGTAGAGCTCCTTGCCGGTCTTGGCATCGACGGCCTTCAGGTAACCTTCGAGCGTCCCGTAGAACACGACGCCGCCCGCGGTCGCCAGAGCACCCGACCATACCGAGAATTGCTCCTTGTTCGACCACGCGATCTTGCCGGTCTTAGCATCCCAGGCGATGAAGTTGCCCATATTGGTCTCGCCCTGCGGCGGATACATGGAGAGCGTCGCCCCGACATAGGGTTGGCCCGCCGTATAGCGCACGCGGAACGGCTCGTAGTCCATGCACACATGGTTGGTGGGCACGTAGAACAAGCCGGTATCGGGTGAGTAGGCCGCCGGCTGCTCATCCTTCGAGCCGAGTGCCGCCGGGCAGACGTTCTTGGAGTTCACGTCCTCACCGTTGTGCTCAGTCGAGTATTGCGGCACGACCGCGGGGCGACCATAGGTCGGCGAAGCCTTGTTCATGTCGACGCCGGTCGTCCAGTTGACCTTGGGGTCGTATTTCTCGGCAACGAGAAGTTCGCCGTTCGTCCGGTCGAGTGTGTAGCCGAGGCCGTTACGGTCGAAATGAACCAGCGTCTTGCGGTTCTGCCCTCCGATCTGCTGATCGGCGAGGATCATTTCGTTGATGCCGTCGTAGTCCCACTCGTCGTGGGGCGTCATCTGATAGAGCCATCGCACCGCGCCGGTGTCGACGTCACGCGCGAAGATGGTCATTGACCAACGGTTGTCGCCCGGGCGCTGTTTTGGATTCCACGTCGACGGATTGCCGGTTCCGTAATACATCAAGTTCAGGTCGGGATCGTACGAGTACCAGCCCCAAGTGGTGCCGCCGCCGATCTTCCACTGCTCGCCTTGCCATGTATTCGTGCCGGAGTTCGGTCCGACGGGCTTGCCGAGATGGGTGGTCTTGACTGGATCGATCAGCGTGTCGCTGTCAGGCCCCATCGAATAGCCGCGCCACACGCGTTGACCAGTTTTCATGTCGTAGGCCGTCACCGAGCCGCGAACCCCGAACTCGCCACCCGAAATGCCGACCAGGACCTTGTCCTTCATAATCATCGGGGCGCCGGTGGATGTCTCGCCCTTACCGGGATCGCCATTCTTTACCGACCACACCACTTTGCCGGTCTTGGCGTCGAGCGCGACCAGCGTGGTGTCGGCCTGGCTCAGAAAGATTTTGCCGTCAGCATAGGACAGGCCGCGGTTGACCGTGTCGCAACACATCACGGGAATAACGTTAGGATCCTGGGTTGGCTCATATTTCCAGACGATCTTGTTCTCGTCCTTCAGGTTCAAGGCATAGACCGGATTAGGGAACGGCCCATGAAGATACATCATGTCCCCGATCACCAGTGGGGCGCCCTCATGACCGCGCAGAACGCCAGTCGAAAACGTCCACGTCACCTGCAGCTTGCCAACGTTGTCCGCGGTGATCTGCTTAAGTGCCGAATATCGTGTGTTCGCGTAATTTCCTGTCGGCATGACCCACTGCTTGGCGTCCTGCGACAGCTTGATCAGCTCATCGTTTGCATAGACCGAACCGGCAGCCATGACGGCCGCCGAGCTTAGCGCTGTACTGATGAGAAATTTTCGCATCCCATTCCTCCCTGTGACGTGACCGTCAGGGTGTTCCGATGCGGACAGGTCCAAGTGTGCCCGTATCGGCACCAACCCTAGCCTGGGGAAGCATTTCCGACAGCGTGTCACGGCATGCGAGGTGCGAGGACCATTTTTCTCTCAGACCTGCATGGCCTACGAAAGAAACGCCGACACTCCCGAAACAGCCGACGTCCTTGAAGCCGGAAACTATTACCGATATTATGCCGGTAGCATTGATGGCGCAATAGAAAATGACGACGCAGTCCGCGATGGATGCGCCATAATTGTTTCACAAAAATTGTCATCATATCGCCTCAATGTGTTTGCGGAGCGCATGTGGAACTCGGTCGCCGAGACGCTTCACGATTCGCAAGGGCCGAAGTCGAAATGGCCCAAGTGAATTGAAGCGCCGAGGTGGATTCCATAACCTCGTCCGCGATTTTCTAAGACAGTTGGTCGCCGGGATCCTGGTCCTGCTCGGATCGATTTCTCTTGCGTGCGCGCAGGCGTCGGGCGCGGCGCTTGAGGTGACGGAAGTCGCCGCTGGTGTTTTCGTTCACTTCGGCGTGAACGCGTTGATGACCGCCGAGAATGAAGGCGGGATTGCCAATATCGGCTTCGTGGTTGGCGATGAGGCGGTCGCCGTGATCGACACGGGCGGCAGCGTGCGCGAGGGACGTCGGTTACTCGCGGCGATCCGCGTCGTCACCGCAAAGCCGATCCGCTACGTGATCAACACCCATGCGCATCCGGATCACCTATTTGGCAACGCCGCCTTCGTGGGCGATGGGACCGAATTCATCGGTCATCACAATCTGCCGCGTGCGCTTTCGGTGCGCGGACCTTTTTACCTCAACGCATTCCGGCAGATCATGGGCGACATGCTCGCCGACGTCACGCTGATTGCGCCGCAGCAGCAGATCGAGGGCGAGGAGCGGCTCGATCTCGGTAACCGCGTCCTGACGCTTCATGCATGGCGCGCAGCCCACACGGATAACGATCTCACGGTTCTGGACGAACTCACCCAGACGCTATTCACCGGCGATCTCGTGTTTTTGCGGCACATTCCGGTTGTAGATGGCAGCCTGCGCGGCTGGCTAGCGGCGCTAGAGCCTCTTGCCCGCATTCCGGCCAAGCGCGCCATCCCGGGCCACGGACCGGCAGCCGCATGGCCGGCCGCAATTAATGATGAACGCCGCTATCTCGAGCGTTTAGCGCAGGACTGCCGTGCACTGATCGCAAACGGCTCGCGGCTTGCGGAGGCAGCCGCAACTGCCGGTGTTTCGGAAAAATCGCGCTGGGAGCTATTCGCGGAGTATAATGCGCGCAATGCGACGGCAGCTTTCGCCGAATTGGAATGGGAGTAACTCATGACGTTCGATGCGATGCGCGATGAGGGCTTGCGCCGATTGGTCCAGTGGAGCCTGAAAGGGTTGTGCGCGGCGGCAGTCGCGGCAACGCTCAACAGCGGCTCAGTGCTCGCGGCGGAACCGGAGGATCCGTGGCCAGGCTTGGCGCGCGACATCTTTAATGGACGCGATCTTGCGGACGGCGCGGGCGTGATTGCGATCGAGATGCCCTATCGCGCCGAGGACGCCGCCATCGTCCCGGTTACGTTGCGCGCGACACTGCCACCTGGCGACACCCGCGCCGTCAAGGCCATCACGCTTGTGATTGACCAGAATCCGGCCCCCGTTGCCGCGACATTCCAGACCGGCACCGGCGTCACCATGATCTCCACGCGGGTGCGCGTCGACTCCTACACCAACGTACACGCGGTGGCTGAGCTGAGCGATGGCCAGCTCTATGCTTCCTCGGTGTTCGTGAAGGCCTCGGGCGGTTGCTCCGCACCCGCTGCAAAAAACCTGGAGGAGGCCAAAGCGAATTTGGGGCAGATGCGGTTTCGCCAATTCTCCAAGCCGGCTGATGGGCCGGTGAACGGCCCGCGTGAAGCGCAGATCATGATCCGCCACCCCAACAATTCCGGCCTGCAACGCGATCAGGTGACGCTGCTCTATGTCCCGGCGTTTTTTGTAAGGGAATTGCGCGTCTGGCAAGGCGATGAATTGGTGTTGGCAATGGACGGCGGCATTTCGATCTCGGAAGATCCCAACATCCGATTCAACTATTTGCCAAATGGCGCAACCCGCTTCCGGGTCGAAGCGGTCGATACTGACGGCCATGTGTTCAAGGGCGAGTGGCCGGTCGAAGCGGCGATGTGAGGATCAAAGCGCGTTTCCCCTCGGGCGTCACTGCCGGGCTTGACCAGGCTTGACCCGGCAATCCATCCCTCAGCGGGTCGAGCCCGCGGGCGACGGGTAAACTGTGGGTCAATTTCATCTGGATACGCTTCAAAAGCAGCGCACTTCGGCTTCGGCTTGAGCGCGCCGTAGTTCGTCCACGGCCGCCTTGGCGTATTCCGTCGAGCGGAATTGGTTGCCCAGCGTGCCGGGCACCTGCGCCATGCTGA
>Ga0209060_10004225_pt1 | contig 11365 bp, 9 predicted proteins | sample Coa_R1_8_FD_187155 | JGI IMG/M metagenome (GOLD analysis project Ga0209060, IMG submission 187155) | Surface soil microbial communities from Centralia Pennsylvania, which are recovering from an underground coalmine fire - Coalmine... | ecosystem: Environmental > Terrestrial > Soil > Unclassified...
CAGGGCGCCGTCTGGAAATACCGCTGGTGATTTGCGGCTTCGCAATTTTCACGCGGAGACGCGGAGTTGCGCGGAGAGAGCGACGCAACCTTCGAAGCAAAGGTTACAAGGCTCGGAGCAGATGGCGCGCACTTCGATTGGCGCGCGAAGCGCGCCCAAAAATTGTTCGCGGGATTGTTATCGAAGGTGAGACGGACTCGGCGGCTCCGCTGCTCCGCGTTTCCGCGTGACCAACAGCAGGACTGCCACGCTCCATCAGTTCAATTTGAGTGTGAAAAAAGGCCACGCTGCCTTTCCGGCAACGTGGCCTCTTATCTTTTATCGGCGATCAGCCGTTGTTGTTCTTGGCCATCGAGTCGATTTCGCCTTTGGGCAGATCGACCGTGAGCTCCTTGCGATCGCGCTCGAACATGAGATCGCGCGCATCGAGCGTCACGATCTTCGTGCCATAACCGAGCCAACCGCCCACGGCGACCTTTACCGCGCGGGCTTCGCCGTTGTCGCCGGTGACGACATCACGCACGCTGCCCACGCTCTTGCCATCCTGATCGCGCACGCTTGCGTTCTTGATGGCGTCGAGATCCCGCACATTCGCGAGCGGCACCTGCATGGCCGACGGGACGTTGCGCGCTTCTTCCGAGCGCATGTCACTACGACCGCCCATCTCGTCGCGGCCGCTCATGTCACCGCGATACCGATCGCGCTCGGCAATCTGGTCGCGATTGCGCATTTCGTCAGCGCGCATCGCCTCACGCTCCCGCATTTTGCGGGATTCGTTCGAACGATAGAGCACATGACGATAATGATGGTGATGATGACGAGAATAGTGCTCGTCGTAGTAGGAATGGGCGGCTGCCGATCCGATTGCCATCGAGCCAGCAAACAGAGCCACCGTTCCGGTCTTCAGAATCGATTTCACTCGCATGAGTTCTCCTCGCATTTCCGGCGACTCCAGACGGGAGCGGCCTTCCTTAGCGAAGACGAAACGGGTTCCGCGCGAAGCGAGTTTCTGCCGCCAGCGGGGGAACTGCGGCAGAAATGGGGAGATTTGGCAGCGCGGGTCCCGCGAAACGCGGTTTTCCGCGCTTTCAGATATCTGCGTAGCAGCGCACTTCGTCGCGCGCACCCGGCGTGGTCAGAGCGCCGAAGCGCGCCGGCCCGACGTTCCGCGCGTAGCGCGCAAGCACGCCCGTCCGGAAATGCGCAGGCCGTGGCTGCCACGCCTTGCGGCGCGTCGCAAGTTCGTCTGCAGTCAGCGCCACATCCATCGTGCCTGCCTCAGCGTCGATCGTGATCACATCTCCGTCGCGAATGAGCGCGATCGGGCCGCCATCGGCAGCCTCGGGCCCCACGTGGCCGATGCAGAGCCCGCGCGTCGCGCCGGAGAAGCGCCCATCGGTCACAAGTGCGATATTTTCCACACCTTGTCCGTAAAGCGCCGCCGTCGTCTGCAGCATCTCGCGCATCCCTGGCCCGCCCTTGGGGCCTTCATAGCGGATGACGATGACATCGCCTTCCCTGTACTTGCGCGCTTCGACGGCGGCGAAGGCCTCTTCCTCGCTATCGAAGACGCGCGCCGGTCCCTTGTGCTTCAGATGCTTGAGACCGGCGACCTTCACGATGGCACCGTCCGGCGCGAGGTTGCCCTTGAGGCCGACGACGCCGCCGGTCGGCGAGAGCGGCGCGCTCGCCGGCCGCATCACTTTCTGGCTTGCGTCGAAGCGGACATCGCGCAGATTTTCCGCAATAGTTTTTCCGGTCACCGTCATGCAATCGCCATGCAGATAGCCGCCGTCCAGAAGCGTGCGCATCAGCATGGGAACGCCACCGGCTTCCCACATGTCCTTGGCGACGTATTGGCCGCCGGGCTTGAGCGAGGCGAGATAGGGAGTCCGGCGGAAAACTTCGGCCACATCGAAGAGATCGAAGTCGATGCCCGCCTCGCTCGCCATCGCGGGCAAATGCAGCGCCGCGTTGGTCGAACCTCCGGTCGCGGCCACCACCATGGCGGCGTTCTCGAAAGCCTTGCGCGTGGCAATCGCGCGCGGGCGGATCTGTTTCTCGAGAAGCATCATCACGGTTTCGCCGGCCCTGAGCGCATATTCGTCGCGCGACGTCACCTCGGCGGGTGGACCCGAGGAATAAGGCAACGCAAGACCGATCGCCTCCGCGACGCAGGCCATGGTGTTCGCCGTGAATTGGCCGCCGCACGCTCCCGCGCCCGGACACGCCGCGCATTCGATTTCGTGCAGTTCCTCGGCCGACAGCTTTCCCGCCTGGAGCTGACCGACCGCTTCGAACACATCGGCAACCGTGATGTCTTTTCCGCGGTGGCGGCCCGGCATGATCGAGCCGCCATAAAGAAAGACGCTCGGCACGTTGAGGCGCAGCATCGCCATCATCATGCCAGGCAGGCTCTTGTCGCAGCCTGCGATACCGACGAGCGCGTCATAGCAATGGCCGCGCATTGTCAGTTCGACGGAGTCGGCGATCACTTCGCGCGAAACCAGGGACGACTTCATGCCTTCATGGCCCATGGCGATGCCGTCGGTCACGGTGATGGTGCAGAATTCGCGCGGCGTGCCTCCCGCTTCCTTCGCGCCGCGCTTGGCAGATTGCGCTTGGCGCATCAGCGAGATGTTGCACGGTGCGGCCTCGTTCCAGCAGGTCGCCACACCGACGAACGGCTTGTGTACGTCTTCCTCGGTCAGCCCCATGGCGTAATAGAAGGCGCGTTGTCCGGCGCGATCGGCGCCTTCGGTGACGTGGCGGGACGGAAGTTTCGATTTGTCGAAGCGGGGCATGAGTTCTGTCGCCTTTGAAGGTGTGTGGACGAACCGTACCAAGGAACCCTCCGCTTGCGGGAGGGGGTAAAGGAAGACGACAGAAACCTGACACGCAGCGATATCGACCGTTCAGTCGCATATCGACCAATTCGGCAGTGGACAGATGCAGGCAAGGGACACCCGGCTGAAAGTTCTTCTTAACGAAGCGGGTCCAGATTGGCATCCAGAAGTCAGGAACCTCTGACGTGTTCGATCCACTTGCTCATTCCTACCAGGCCCGATCCACCGAATGGATGGTTCTCGCGCTCCTGGTCGCATTCTTCGCCATCGGTGCGGTGGCACTGGTGCACACAACCGCCGCCGCGCGCGCATCGCGTGCGAGCGATGCTCTGGCTGCATGCGAAACCTATGCGGCACAGCACGGCGGCTCGACCAGCGGCTGCTGACGCGGCGCCGGTCACACAGCTTCGCCAGTATCTCGCAGCTTCCAAAGCCGTCGCATCGCAAAAAGCAAACCCGTGATTGCGGCGATGAAAATCAGGCACGCTGCCTCGAAAGGCGCATCGATTCCGGTTTCGGCGATCGTGCGCGCGTGGAATGTCCCCGCGGTGCCGGTCCACCAATAGGCGAAGAGACCGATATCCATCAGGGTGTGTGCGATCATTCCGGGAATGAGCGAGCCGGCCGACCACGCGAGAAGCGCGAGGAACAGGCCCGCCAGGATACCGATGGGCATCATGGCGGGAATGGCCCAGCTTTGGTTGAGATGCGCCAGCCAGAAGAATGCGGTGGAGACGAAAATCGCCGGCACGACGCCGTGACGGCTCTCGATCGGCTGCTGCATGTAGCCGCGAAATCCGGTTTCCTCGGTGATCGCGGCGGAAGCCGCCGCAAGAACGATCGCGAGCCATTTCAGCGGCAGGCCGTGAATGGCCGAGAAATCATAGCCCCTGCGAAACAGCTCTACCGGAAACGGAACGAGGCGGAAAAGGATGACCATGGCTGCGTGCATGGCAATCGCAAAGGCAAGCGCAGCCGGAAGCGCCGCGCGCCACTGCGCGCGAGAGAAGCGGCCCGCGCGCGAGGCGAGCCTGCGCGATGATTTCGTCGAGCGCGGAGGTCCGCCGCCGCGCGTCCACCAGAGATACGCCATGAGGAAAATCGCGCCGACGCCTCCGGCGATCGCTCCACAGGCCGCCGAAGAGAGGCCGACAAGCCCCGCCAGAACGGGAATGACATTGGCGGCCGGCAACGCGATGGCGAGACCCGTGATCACGGCGCGTACGACGACAGGCAGCCGCTGCCAGAACGATGGCCTGGCAGCCGGTTCGGCGACGGGGTTGGCGACAGCGCTCAATTGAGAACTCCTTGATAGATATCGACCGGAGTCTCGGCGCCTCGCAAAGGAAAGTCCCCGCAAACGGCTTTCAAAAAGCTTGGAAATTCCTTGCGAGAAAGTCTCGCCGCCGCTCGCGACAATTCCGGTAGGCGCTCGCTAGTCAAGAGAACGTTTGACAGGTCCGGATGGACCGCTAGCCCAGCCGCTTCACCGCCTCGGCGAGACGTTTCGCCAGCGCTTCGGACTCGGCGCGCTTTTCCTTTTGTTCTTCGATCACATCCTGCGGCGCACGCGCGACGAAATCGGCGTTGGCGAGTTTTGCATCCAGCCGCGCGATTTCGCTCTCGGTCTTCTTCAGCTCCTTTTCGAGGCGCTGGCGCTCCTTCGCGAAATCGATCACGTCTCCGAGCGGAAGCGCTGCAGTCGTCTCTTCCAACACGAATTGCGCCGAATGGCGGGGGAGTTCTTCGGCGAACGCGATCGACTGAAGCCGTGCCAACGTCATGACCGGCTCGCGGTGACTCGCAAGACGCGCGCGCGATTGCGCATTGGCATCCTTGAGCACCAGCGCGATCTTCGCCGCTGCCGGCACATTCATTTCTGCGCGCACCGAACGGATACTGGAAATCAAGGAGACAACCCAGCGCATCTCGCCTGCCGCCTCTTCACAATCCGCCGGCAGCCTGAATTCCGGCCAGGAGGATTCGATCAGCAGTTCCCCGCGTGACGATCCCTCCTCCATCGTTCTCGCCCAGAGCTCTTCCGTGATGAATGGCATAAAGGGATGGAGCGTCTTCAGGATCTGGTCGCGCGTCCAGGCCGCTGTGGCACGGACTTCCGCTTTGGTGCCTTCGTCCGATCCGTTCAGAACCGGCTTGATGAGTTCGAGATACCAGTCGCAGAAGACGTCCCAGACGAAATGATAGATCGTGCCCGCCGCCTCGTTAAAGCGAAGGCTGTCGAGATTGGTTGCCACCTCGCGGGCGATGGACGCCATCTCCGCGACGATCCATTTGTCGATGGTCTGTGTCACTTTTCCCGGATCGAATCCGGGAGGCACGGCGCAACGGTTCATCTCGCAGAAGCGCGCTGCATTCCAGAGCTTGGTCGAGAAGTTGCGTTGCACCTCGACCCTTGACGGACCGATGCGCATATCGCGGGCCTGGCCCGCCGCCAGGGCGAGCGTGAAACGCAAGGCGTCGGCGCCATAGGCATCGACGAGTTCGAGCGGGTCGACGACATTGCCTTTCGTCTTCGACATCTTGGTGCCCTTCTCGTCGAGCACGCGCGTATGGATGAAGACCGTGCGAAACGGCACGTCGCCCATGAAGCGCAGGCCCATCATCATCATCCGGGCGACCCAGAAGAAGATGATGTCGAACGCCGTCGAAAGAACCGAGGTCGGATAGAAGCGCTCGAGTTCGGTTGTGCGCTCAGGCCAGCCGAGCGTGGAGAACGGCCAGAGCGCGGAGGAGAACCAGGTGTCGAGCACATCAGGGTCGCGCGTGAGCGCGACCTCGCGCCCGTGCTTTGCCTTTGCCTGTGCCAATGCTTCGGCTTCGGTCTCGGCTGCGTAAGTATTCTTTTCGGCGTCGTACCAGATCGGAATCTGGTGCCCCCACCACAGCTGGCGCGAGATGCACCAGGGCTGGATGTTGCGCATCCAGTTCAGGTAGACGCCCGTCCAGGTGGCAGGTACGAATTTCGTGCGGCCGTCTTCGACGGCTGCGATCGCGTCTTTCGCGAGCCCGCTGACGTCAAGATACCATTGCTCGGTGAGATAGGGTTCGAGAACGACGGTCTTGGTTTTTTCGTCATGCGGCACCGCATGAACGATGGGTTCGATGCGATCGATGAGTTCGAGAGCATCGAGATCGTCGAGAACCGCCTTCCGGGCCTGATCGCGATCGAGCCCGCGATAGGCCTCCGGCACATTCTCGTTGAGGGTCGCGTCCTTGTTCAGGATGTTGATCAGCGGAAGATTGTGCTGGCGGCCAACCTCGAAGTCGTTGAAGTCGTGCCCCGGCGTGATCTTGACCGCTCCGGTTCCCTTTTCCGGATCGGAGAGTTCGTCGGCGATGATCGGGATCGGGCGGTTGGCGAGCGGCAGATGCACCGTCTTGCCGATCAGGTGCTTGTAACGCGGATCCTCGGGGTGAACCGCAACGGCCGTATCGCCCAGCATGGTTTCGGGCCGTGTCGTCGCGACGGTGATGAACTGTCCCATCTGCCCGTCGATCGGATATTTGATGTACCAGAGGTGGCCCTTCACCTCGATATTCTCGACTTCAAGATCGGAGACCGCGGTCTGCAGGCGCGGATCCCAGTTCACGAGCCGCTTGTCCTTGTAGATCAGCCCCTGGCGGTGCAACTCGACGAATACCTTGATGACGGCCCGCGAGAGCCCCTCATCCATCGTGAAGCGTTCGCGCGACCAGTCGCATGAGGCGCCGAGACGGCGCAGCTGCTCGACGATGGCGCCGCCGGACTCGGCTTTCCACGCCCAGACCGCTTCGAGAAATTTCTCCCGCCCCATTTTGACGCGGCTTTGCTGGCGTTCGGCGAGCTGACGCTCGACCACGAGCTGGGTGGCGATGCCGGCGTGATCGGTGCCGGTCTGCCAGAGGACATCCTTGCCCCGCATCCGTTCGAAGCGGGCGAGCACATCCTGCAGCGTGTTGTTGAGCGCGTGGCCGATATGAAGCCGCCCGGTGATGTTGGGCGGCGGGATCACCATGCAGAAGGGCGTCGCGCCGGGACGGCGGCCCGCCCGGAACGCGCCGGACTCTTCCCATTCTTTATAGATGCGGGCTTCGACCGACTTCGGGTCGAAGGTTTTCTCGAGCATGATGACCTCTTGCGGCGGTGCTTGCGGCCCCGCCCGCGGATCGTCAAGAGGTCGGGGCGCCTGCCCCGCTCGTTCCGGTGTCTAGCGGCGGGGCGTTTTCGCTGCGGCAGCGGCCTTTACCGCCCGCTCGACTTCGTTGCGTACCGCGCCCTCGAGAATGGCCGGAAAGTGCTCGTCCATCCATTCGCGGACGATCGGCTTCATGCGCTCGACAATCTCGTCGACATGGGCGCCGAGAAAAGCCGTCGCGACAGGGGCGATGTTTTCCCGGACCGCGTGTTCGAAAACGGCCTGGACGGAAGCTCCCTCCGGCGCCGGCGTGGTGGCTGCCGATACTGCAGGTGCCGGCTCTTCTTCTGAAGCAGGCTCGAGACGCGCAAAGGTCTCGTGCATGGCTTTGCGCGTGGACTCGGAAAAGAACCCGTCATGGGCCTCGGCAGGTTGAACACTCACTGGGGCGTTCACTTGGGACTCCTCATGGACTGGAACAGTGGGCTGGGGTGCGGGCCTCGGCGCAGGCATGACGACCACGCGTGCAGTTTCGACCGGCGTCGGCGCAGGCGCGTCCAAGACGTCGGCTTCACGCAATTCGTAGACGTCGTTCTCGACGGCGGACGGCGCGCTCGCACCATTGGCGGCCTTCGCGTCGGGGTTGTCGTTCGAATCCTCGGAAATGATCTTGCGGATGGAAGCGAGAATTTCCTCCATCGTCGGTTCGTGCTGTGGATTGGCTGCCATGCGCGACGCTCCGCCCTCGGTTTGCGACCGTAGAACCTTTGTTTAGCGAAGAAAAGTCACAGTTCTCTGAAGAAAGGAAGTGCGTTAATGCGCGCTGTACGCGACGTAAGGGTTCTGCCCTAGAGCGCGATCCAGAACAGATCAGCCGCCAAAGCCAATCCAGCGGCTTTCATCTTCTTCGTAATGTTCGACGGGATCGTAGAGCTTCACATTGAGCGCAAGGGCCCGTGCCGTCAAAGAACCGGTTGCAGCGAGCACCTGGTACGCCGCGACCAAGGTATCGCGCCTCGAGGTGACGACGGCGACTTGCGCATTCAGAAGCTCCTGCTGCGCATTCAGCACCTCGATGATGGTGCGGCTGCCGACCTGCTGCTCGCGGCTGACGCCGCGATAGGCGATCTCGTCCGCCTGTTCGGTCGCTTCGTTGGACTTGATCGTCGCCTGCGCGGATTGGAACAACTCCCAGGCGCTCGTTGCCGCCTCTTCTGCCGCGCGCGATTGCACATCGACATTGCGCCTCGCCTGGTCGCGCAATTCCGCATCCTGGCGGATGGTCGCGTACTCTGCGCCGCCCTGGTAGAGCGGGACACTCAGAAGCCCGAGGATGGCGACACCGTGCTCGGTGCTGCCGACGCCCCCGATCGAATTCTGAAGGTTGCCATGGGAGTAGAAATATTGCCCCTGGACCGAGAGTTGCGGCTCGAGTGCGCCATAAGCTGCCTGAAGGGCCATCTCCGAGGCCCGTTCGCTCTCCTGAGCGGCGACGAGAAGCGGGTACTGCCTTGCGGCGAGGGAAAGGACTTCTGCGCTTGTGGCGGGAAGGCGCGGCAGAGCCGGATCGGTTTCTAAGGTTTCGGCCGGCCGGCCAATCACCTGCAGGAAATTCGCGCGACTAATGGCCAGCTGGCCAAGTGCCGCGGTGAGTCCCGATTGACCGCCGGCAAGCCGCGCTTCGGATTGCGATACGTCGGTGCGCGTCAACGAACCGGCATTGAATTCGGCCAGTGTCGAGTCGCGCTGCTTCGTCAACAGCCCCAGATTGGCCTTGCGCAAGGTCACGATCGCGGAATCGCGCACGACGTTCATGTACGCGGTGACAGCCGCGAGGAGGACGTTTTGCTCGGTATCGGTGAGCTGTGCGCGACCTGAGCGCACCACCGCTTTCGCACGCCTGACCTGCGAGAAGGTCTGGTAGTTGAGGATCGGTTCGGTGACGGTGAGTTGGCCCTGCACGGGATGCTCGCTTGCCTTCGAAACCGATGGACCGTGCGGTACCGGCTGGAACGGCGTGAAGCCGAACCGCTCGCTTCCGTAGGAAGCTTGCGCGTTTGCTTGCGGACGCCAGCCGGCGTTGGCCTGGGCGACCGTTTCATCGGTCGCGCGCAGCGATGCCTGCTGCGCCGCCAGCTGCGGATTGGTTTCGTAAGCGATGCCGAGCGCTTCGGAGAGCGTGAGGGGCTGCGCCTCGGCTGGAACGCCAATCAGCGCCACCCCGACCAGGACCAGCGCGCCCTTGCAAATTCCCCTCATCAACTTTGCCCTCGCTTCGGCTTCTATCTGGTCATTCAGAAGACGAAACCAACACTCTTTTTGAATCCTACTAGCCTCGGCACGGTCGCATCGAAGTCCGGGCGCGCGCCCACGCGGCCGTGCTCACGTACGTAAAGTCTCGCGTGCCCCTGGGCTCCCGGTTGGAAGATGACGGCCAGACGTCCGCCTTCGGCGAGTTGCGCGAGGAGAGCCCGGGGCTCCTCCTCGACAGAGCCATTGACGAAAATCACGTTATAGAGTCCGCCACTCTTGCAGCCCTCGGCCAGCGGCCCCTGCACGATGGCTGCATTCGGCAGCGCCAAAGCGCCGAGCGTATTGACGGCAACCCGCAGGAGATCGGCATCCTGCTCGAGCCCTGTCACCTTTCGCGCAAGACGCGCGATGACGGCGGTCGAGTATCCCGTTGCACAGCCGACATCGAGAACCGAATCGTTCTCCACGACATCGGCGAGCTGCAGAAGCTTTGCGAATGTCCGCGGATCGAGCAGATACCGGCCGCGCGCGACCTCGACCGGGGCGTCGGCATAAGCAAGAGCCTGTTGGGCCGCCGGCACAAAGCGTTCGCGCGGGACCTCGCGCATCGCCTGCTGGATCCGCAGATCGGTGACATCGTTCGTACGGACCTGGGCGGCGACCATATTGAGCCGCTGCTGCAGATAGTCAGGCATGGCGCGTGATTCGATTCTCGGTGCGTGATACGGAAAGCCTTAGCCCGCTTTGAACGCCCCAACAACGGAGCCTGCCCCGGACGAATTGCCGTGGTTGGGCGCGATCTGTTATAGGCCCGCTCCTTTGGCCACGTGGCGGAGTGGTGACGCAGCGGTCTGCAAAACCGTTTACCCCGGTTCAATTCCGGGCGTGGCCTCCAGCGTCCATCCAACCCAGTTTGCGCGAAAATTCGGCTTGCAAATGTTCTGTTAAGGTTTTGTTAACCTTATCGGAGCACGCTCCCAATGTCTTCCCTTGAAGACACCCCACCATTACCCAACGCCTTGGGGCCGGGCTAACACCCGGCCCTTTTTTCTTCGGCGTCCCCAGCCGAGGGCTCGACAAAGTCCATTTCGGCTTTGAACAGCGCGGGTTAAAGCGCTAACAACGCGCCACGTTCCCCGGTAGCTCAGTCGGTAGAGCAAGCGGCTGTTAACCGCTGGGTCGCTGGTTCGAGTCCGGCCCGGGGAGCCACCCTACGTCCTTCGGGGCAGCGTCGAGCTACGTCCCCAACGCGCTCCGCAGCGCAGATGCAAAGGCATCGATGTTGAACGGCTTTTGCACGCAAGGCCGCGCGGCCCATTCGAGCTTGATCGCGCCGCGTCCATATCCCGTCGTGAACACGAAGGGGACGCCGGCCACGTTGAGCTGCTCTGCGACCGGATAGACCATCTCATTGCCGAGATTGACGTCGAGCACGGCAATGTCAGGCATCGCTTTTGCGATCTCCTCCAGCGCCGTCGAAACACTGGCGGCATGAACGACATTGGCGCAACCGAGCGACGCAAGCATGTCTTCGAGGAGAAGTGAGACGATCATCTCGTCCTCGACAATGAAGCCGTTAAGACCGCTGAGGAAAAGTTCACTTCCTTGCGGTTCGGATGCGATCGGGGACGTTCCCCGGCGCGGATCGTTCGCAGCCATCAAAACAACTTGGCCTGAGGAGCCCTTCGCCGCCGACAGATTAGGGCAAAACGTCCGGTCATGTCTCGGGTTCCAGTTGAGATCGTCGCGGTCATGCGAACTGCGACGATGACAAATAAATCGTTGCGCCGTAGTTTTCGAAGATGCAGATCAAATCCGACGTGATCGCTGCGATCGGCGAAACGCCGCTTATCCGGCTCCGACGTGCTTCCGAGAGTACCGGTTGCGAAATCCTCGGCAAGGCCGAATTCATGAATCCCGGTCAATCGGTGAAAGATCGGGCCGCGCTGTTCATTATCAACGATGCGGTCGCACGCGGCGCACTCAAACCGGGCGGCGTAATAGTAGAAGGGACCGCTGGAAACACAGGGATTGGCCTTGCGGTTGTTGCGAACGCCATGGGATTTCGGACCGTGATCGTCATTCCCGATACGCAGAGCCAGGAGAAGAAGGACGCGCTGCGGCTACTCG
>Ga0209060_10004226_pt1 | contig 11360 bp, 9 predicted proteins | sample Coa_R1_8_FD_187155 | JGI IMG/M metagenome (GOLD analysis project Ga0209060, IMG submission 187155) | Surface soil microbial communities from Centralia Pennsylvania, which are recovering from an underground coalmine fire - Coalmine... | ecosystem: Environmental > Terrestrial > Soil > Unclassified...
CTCGTTCACTACACCTTTGACGCCGCCGAAATGGTCGGCGTGGGAATGCGTGTAGATGACGGCCACGACGGGCCGCCGTGGCCGGTGTTGATAGTACAGGTCCAATCCGGCCCGGGCAGTTTCAACCGCGAGCAACGGATCCACGACGATCAATCCGGTCTTGCCTTCGATCAGCGTCATGTTCGATGCGTCGAGACCGCGAATTTGGTAGAGACCGTCGACAACCTTGAACAGGCCATGCCGTCGATTGAGCTGCGCTTGCCGCCACAGGCTTGGATTGACGGTGTCCGGTACCTGATCGGTGTCGAGGAAGGCGTACTCCTTCTGGCTCCACACGGCGTTGCCTGCCGGCCCGGTCACCCACGCATCGGGAATCGTCGCGATGAAGCCGCGTTCGGCATCCTGGAAGTCTCTCCCGTCAGCAAATGGAAGCCGGGACAGGACGGCCCGATTCGCCGCCTGGACGGTGGGTTCGGCCGGCTTTGCGTTTTGGACCATTTCTTGGCCCGCAACGGGGTTCGCCATGCTGATTACGAGCGCCGCAAGCACCGCGCACGGGCCACGGTGAGTAGTTCCAATCGCTTGGTCGAACGCATTCATGATCTATCCTCTTCACTCGCAATTCCGCCACGGTGGGCCGACCCCTATTATCACCCCTGGCGGTGAAATGGGCTGCACGTGCTATGCAGAAAGTCGAGGAGCACGATGCCGACGCTGGGTTGCGTGCCGGCGCGTCCCGAAAACGCCGCCGGACACACCCACTCCGATCGCTGGTCCCGGCACGCTGCGACAGATTTGGGAGAGCCTCAAATTCGGGGCCGACATCTTGGACGACGAGCGCTGGCAACAGGCGTTCGAGGACGCCTGAAACGGCCTACAATGGTTGGACTCCACGGGCCGATTCTGCTAAATGGCCTCAATTCGGGAGCAGATGCGGGCGAATGCCGCCCGTGAAACCCCGGCCCCATTTCCGCTCTGAAAGGATCACGCGTGCAGGTTCTCGTCCGGGATAACAATGTCGACCAAGCCCTCAAGGCGCTGAAAAAGAAGATGCAGCGCGAGGGAATTTTCCGCGAGATGAAGCTCCGCGGCCACTACGAAAAGCCCTCAGAGAAAAAGGCGCGTGAAAAGGCCGAAGCCATTCGGCGGGCCCGCAAGCTCGCCCGCAAGCGGGCCCAGCGCGAGGGCCTCCTGCCCGGCAAGCCGAAACCCCCACCCCGCACCGGTATGGCCGGCGCCCGCGGCGGCCCCGGCGCCTCTGCGCCGCGTCCTGCGCGCTGAGCATGCGAGAAGCCGGGGGCTTTGCGAAGGCGCTGGAGCCGAGGGCGAGCGTTCCTCGCCGGCGTCGCGAGCCGCATTGTGGTCAGCCCCCGAGGACAAGTCCTGAGGCGGCGGAAAAGGCGGCTACCGACGCGCTGATGCTGCAGCTTCTTGGTTTTATCGCTGGCGGGCGCAGCTACGGCGAGACCATGGAGGCGTGGCGGAGCACCTGCCCACGCATGCCGATCTGGGAGGACGCGGTGCGCGAGGGCCTGGTGCGCATCGAGAACGGCGGCGACATGAAGTCATCCCGGATCGTTCTCACCGAACGCGGGAAGGCGCGGCTCGGCCGCAGAGAAAGCTGACTGAGACCGGCGAATCGCCGCATCTGGAGAGTTTTGTCATACTGCGCTTCGGTTGGAGGGGCTCGCATGCGCAAAATCCCGGCGTTACTGATCGTGCTCGCGTTGGGCTTCATGGTGGGGGCCTGCAGCAAGTGCGAGATTCCGGATTTGCTGCCGAAGATGTGCCGGACGGGCGGCGGGGCGAACTGAACTGGTAAACGTTTATTAACCATACTTCACAAATTTGCCCGCTTTCGCCAGTTGACCGCCTCACTCTTGTCGAACCCAGGCCGGTTTTCCGCTCGATCTTCGCGCCGTTGCCAACCGATTCGGAGCATGATGGCGCCATGCCCTCAACAGGATTGAAGCACATCGGGTTCATTGATCCCCGCCAGCGGCGCCGTCGGCGCGGCGCGATTGTGCTGGCCCAGCTGATTGCGGTCGCCACCCTGGTGTCGTCCATCGCGGTGTCGGCTGCGGTGGTGGGAATCGCCCGTGCATGCGCGCCGGTTCTGCCGGCCGCAAGCGCCTCCCAACCCCGTTGAGCCTTGTGAGCACCGGCCCCCGGCGACCTTGCTCTCCTTGCGTGCAAGCCGGAAGAGTGGCAGGGGCGTGCGGGCGGGACGCCCGCGGTCCAATGGTGGCCCTGCGGCGGAGCGAGATGTCCGCCCAGATGTGTGGCAGTCCCGCGCCCCGCGCATTTGATTGCTGACGAGCCCGCCTTATAGTGCCGACCCCCGCATCGGCGAGGCGTTTGCGCCCGCGTTGGGCCGGAGCCGCTTTGAACCACCCGTCCGTTCCCGCAAGCATCGAAACGCGAACGTCCTGGGTCGTCGCCACGGTGGCGCTTCTGACACTGGCCTTCTCGTTCGGCGCGCCATGGGTGACGGTGGTTTCCCTCAAGGTCATTGCGGCCGACTTCGGCGGCGCCCGCGAGACCCCGGCGCTGGCGGGCTCGCTCGGCTGGATCGGCGTCGGTGTCGGCGGCATTGTGATGGGCCGGATTGCCGAGCGCGTCGGCGTGCGGTGGACCGTGATGTTCGGGGCCGCGATGGTGTGCATCGGTCTCGCCATCTCGTCGCTCGGGCGGCCCTGGCACTTGTTTGTCGGCCACGGTGTTTTTATCGGCTTCCTCGGCAATGGCGGCATCAATGCGCCGCTCTACGTCTACGTCAGCAAATGGTTCGACCGTCGCCGCGGCTCCGCCTTGGCGCTGATCTCCAGCGGCGTCTATATCGCGGGCGCCGTCTGGCCGCCGATCTTTGAGCGTGCGGTCGCCGCGGTGGGCTGGCAGCAGACCATGTGGATGTACGGCCTGTTCGAGTTCGCCGTCATCGTCCCGGTGGCAGCCATTTTCCTGAGCGCTCCGCCCAAGATGCCCCGCCGGTACGGCGAGGCGTTCGCAGATCCCCTGCCGGGCAGAATTCTCGACTGGCCCCCCACCCTCGTCTACGGCTTGCTATGTGCGGCTGCGTTCCTGTGCTGCGTGCCGATGGCGCTCCCGCAAACACACCTCGTCGCCTTCTGCTCCGATCTCGGCATCGCACCGTCCCATGGCGCCGCGATGGTGTCCGTCGTTCTCGGCTGCGGGTTCCTGAGCCGCCAGTTGTGGGGCGCGTTCTCGGATCGCGCCGGCGGACTCACGACGCTTGCGGTGTGCTCCGCCTGCCAGCTGGCGGCGCTCACGGCCTTCACCATGACCCAGGACGAGATCGGGCTGTTCACCGTGGCGGCATTCTTCGGCCTCGGCTTCAGCGGGCTGGTGCCGGCTTACGTGCTGACGTTGCGGGCGCTGTTTCCGGTTCGCGAGGCGAGCTGGCGCGTGCCGACGCTCTTGATGTTCAGCGGCTCCGGCATGGCGGCCGGCGCATGGATGGGCGGCTTTCTCTACGACTCGTTCGGCTATTACGCGCCCGCGTTCGTCGCCGCGATCGGCGCGAACACCCTCAACCTGGGGATCGTGACGATCCTGCTGCTGCGGCACGCCGGGCCGCAACGGACATTTCGGACGGCGTGACGCGTCGGACCGCGGGCGTCTCGCCCGCACCCCTTCCTGGAGTCGGGCGGGACGCCCGCAGTCCGGTCCAAAATCGCGATCGCTCCGTTACCGCACTGCCGCCCGCACCGAGGCTGCGGTCTGGCCGAACAGGATGGCGCGTTCTTCCGCCGTGCGAATGCCGCCCTGGCTGGGGTTGATCTCCTTGACGAGCGCGTAGGCGCGCACCACCGCGGGCCGCGCCGCGATGGCGTCAAGCCAGCGCTTCACATTCGGGAAATCCGCTATGTTCTGGCCCTGGCGTTCGTGCGGCACGACCCACGGATAGCTCGCCATATCGGCGATCGAGTAGTCGCCGGCGAGATAGGGCCGCTCAGCGAGGCGACGATCCAGCACGCCATAGAGCCGGTTCACTTCGTTGCGATAGCGGTCGATCGCATAGGGCAGCTTCTCGACCGCGTAGTGACTGAAATGATTGTTCTGCCCGGACATGGGACCGAGATTGCCCATCTGCCAGAACAGCCATTCCAGTGTCTGGACCCGGGTTCGCAGGTCCTTGGAGATGAACTTCCCGGTCTTCTCGGCGAGGTACAGCAGGATCGCGCCCGACTCGAATACCGAGATCGGCGCGCCGCCACCCGGTGGATCGTGATCCACGATGGCGGGAATCCGGTTGTTGGGTGAGACATCCAGGAACTTGCGCTGAAACTGTTCTCCCTTGCCAATGTTCACGGGAAAAATCTTGTACGGCAAACCGGCCTCTTCGAGAAAAATTGTGATCTTGTGGCCGTTGGGCGTGGTCCAGTAGTGCACGTCGATCATGTGCCGGGCTCCTTCAGGTTTGCGCAACTACGGCTCAAGGGAGGGGGCGTTTGAGCGGGTCGCCCAAGCATATCGCCTCGCTTCGGCGGCGTCGCAAGCCGAAGGCGGCCCAGCTTTGCGCGTTACAGGCATGCAATCGATGCAGCCGGCCTCATCGCACACCAGAAACAATCACGCTGATGGCCTCTGCGCATAGACGCAGACAATGAAGCCGCACCGCCGCCGGAGCGGCTCACCGGCGCAAGGGGATTATGCGGCGCTTGCGTTTCGCAAGAGCATCTCCCGGGATGACGCGTCGCAGTCTTTCCAGGACAGGAGCAGCCGGTCTGCCATTCCGGCATAGCCCTTCGTCTTGAGCCACGAACTGTATTCCACGATGAATTCGCTAAAAGTGCCAAAGTCGCCCGCCTCGACAAAGCGCCGCTCCTCCTCGTCGAAGGGAACGCGTTGCTTCGTCCGAATGTCGTGAACGAGCAGCCTCGGCAGCCAATCCTTAATCGACTTGATTGCGCACAATTCCCTCATGAGCTTGACGGCATCTACGATCCGGCCCGGCTGCCCGCTGCTGTCCCCCAGCCATCGATCGAGCATTTGGCCGTAAAGGGCGTAGTCGTCCTCGATCAACTCTTCACAAAATGCGTTGACGATTGCGCGAAAATCCTCCTGTGAAGGAGTTTTCTTGCTTGAAGCCGAGGTCAGCCGGCCAAGCAGAGCCATTTGTGTCGCCACCGGCATCGGCACCGGAAATTTGTCGGCGACGATCGTATCCCAGAGATTTTCATCACGCTTCTCGAAGACCGCTTCCAAGGCTTTCAGCTCGGATGCGCTGAGCTCATTCACGGCTGATTCGATTTTCTCATTGATGGAAGGATCATTGGCGTCCACCAGGCGGCGAAGCTCGTCTTCGTCCATGCTCAAACGGTCGAGCAGTTTCTTGACAATCTGCGTGGGCCTCGCGACGGCAAAAAGAGTTCTCCGAAACAGGATGATGCCTAGTAGATTGTCTTCCGGATCTTTCGTGACCTCGGCCCTCAATGCCAAGCAAACGCCGGTGGCCAAAGCGCGCAGCTCGTCCTTGGACTTTGCACGCCTGACAGCATCAAGAAGCTTCTCCTGGACTCCTCGCGTGGCTCTCCGGTCGCCGGATTCCCTCATGTAGCGAACCGCAAGATCATCGACGGCCCGCCCGCGCTCATCTTCGTCCAGATTTGCGTCGCCAAACGGCGATGCTTCCTGCCCGAAGAGCCGGTCCATGAAGGCCGCGACCTTTTCTGGTGAAAATCCGGCATTCACGAAAGCCGGATCGCGATCGATGATCTGGCCCAGCAGCACGCAGTCTTTGACCATCGCGTGATCGTCCCACAGCCGCGGCAAGATTTCCGGCGCGAGTTCCACCAGAGCGGAATCGTTGTCGGCGGAAAGCCCGCGATCCGCATCGAGACAGCACTTTTTGTATTTCCTGCCGCTTCCACATGGACAGGGCTCGTTGCGTCCGGTTCGCGATTTGCGCGCCGGAGCGACGGATGTATTGCGTGTGCGGTGTGCGCTCACCAGCAGGGCGGCGTGGTGGGCAACCATGCCCATCTGCAGACTGCGCTCGTCCGTGATATCGCACCCGGCCGCATCGAGTACTCGCAACATCTCCTCGGCAGCGTGAGGTACCTCATCGTCCGCCCAACGACCTGCAAACATCTCGCTTCCCCCGTCCCGAATCAGGCAGGACTTTACCATCGGGACGAAGGAACATCCGGTCGGTGCGGCGAGAACTTGCGCGATCTGTGGAAAGTTGGCGCGAGGAACGCTCGCCCTCATCACACCCGCTGACGCAACGCCCGCCGATTGATCTTCATCAGCGTGGTGCGCGGCAGTTCTTCGATGAATTCGTAGCGGGCCGGCACCTTGTAGCCGCCGAGCGGGCGCACCGCGGCGCATAGCTCGGCAATCAGCGCGTCGCTTTGCACGTGGCCTTGCCTGAGCACCACATAGGCCATGGGCTTCGTCAGGCCGTCATCATCCGTGCACGACACCACGGCCGCCTCGCGCACGGCGGGGTGGCTGGTGAGCGCCGCCTCGATCTCGATCGGCATCACCCACAGGCCCTTGACCTTGAACATGTCGTTGTCGCGGCCGGAGAACCAGAAGAAGCCGTCTTCGTCGAAGTAGAGATTGTCGCCGGTGCGCGTCCATTCGCCGATGAAGGTCTCGCGCGACTTGTCGTATTTGCGCCAGTAGAAGAAGCACGCGGTCTTGCTCTTGATCCAGGCTTCGCCCGGCACGTTGGGCTCGGTCACGTCGCCATGGTCGGGCGAGACAAGACGGACCTCGTAGCCGAAAATCGGCTTGCCGAGGCTGCCGCGCTTGAATTCCTTCTGGCGGTTGGCGATCCACTCATAGGTGATCTCGGAACTGCCGATCGAGTCGAACAGTTCGACGCCGAACTGCTCGTAGAAGCGCGAAAAGATCTCGGGCGGCATTTTTTCGGAGGCGCTGACGACGAAATCGAGTGCCGGCAAGTCGGGCTTTGCACCCGACTGCCCGAGGTGTTCGAGAATATTTTTCAATACCGTCGGCACGGTGACGAGCTTGGTCACCTCGGCTTCCGCCAACGCGCGCAGCACCGGCTCGGGCAAGGGCGGCGAGCGCATCAAGACGGCTGTCGCACCCCAATAGAGCGGGATCAGCAGCCCTGGCCACAGCCCGTGGGTGAAATATTTCTTTGACGTCGCGAACACCACGTCGGTTTCGCGATATTGCCAAAACCGGCCATGGCGTTCGGGAACGAGCACGAAGTCATGCGCGAGGTGCGTGATGCCCTTGGCGGTGCCCGTGGTGCCGCCGGAAAAGAACATGTAAGCCACATCGTTACGGTGGCGTGGGCGCGGCGGGATAGCGGGCGCGCGCTCGTCTCGAAGCGCCGCGAACGGCAGCACCTTGCGGCCCGCGAGCTTGGTCGTCCCCTGCTGGGACAGCTCACCGCGGATGATGACGATCTGCAGCGACGGCGGCAGTTCGTCGGCAATCTCCGCGAGCTTGCCCACCTGCTCGGCGTCGATAAAGCAGAGCCGCGCAGCGGTGTCGCGGAGGAAGTAGAGTAACTCGTGCGCTTTGTAGAGATCCGAGACCACTGCCGGAACGGCGCCGGCGCGCACGGCACCAAGCCACATCGCAACGTAGTCGAGGCTGTCAGTGCCAAAGAGCAGGAGGCGATCTTCCGGCACGACACCGCGCGCCGCGAGCCCGGCCGATACGGTGGCGACGAGCCGTGCCAGCGCACCGTAGCTGATCGGCTCGCCATCGACGATGAGCGCCGTCTTGTGCTCGATCGGCGTGCCCAGGTGGCGATCGAGCAGCAGCGTGGTCGGCGCGATTTCCTCCGGCACCTCCGGATCGACCCAGGCGCGCCAGTCCGGGCCGTAGATGCGGTCATCGTGAGCAGTCGGGACACGTTCGAGCATGGCCGTCAGTCGCGCTTGAAGCGGTATTCCTGCCAGCGGCGATCGCAATCGATGCCCTGATGCGATCGATCGAAAGCCGCCCTAATTCGCCGAGGCCAAAGCCCGTTCGCGCGCGGGCTCGCCGGCACGATCCTTGCCGGGTGCGGCGCGCGTGCGCCGCGGCTTTACGAGGCGCGCGCAGACGAAGTTAAGCGCCGAAACCGCAAGGCCCGCAGCAAGCACGAGCCAGCCCGGGCGGATCATGTCGAGGCCCACGTCGAAATCGAGGTTTGCTTGCAGCACGAGTAGCGGCGGCGCGTTGAAGACGATCGCGATGCCGACGGCCTCCGCGATGAAGGTCAGGGCCGCCACCGCAAAGCTCAATCCGACCAGCGCCGTCGTCGACAGTTCGCCCCGCACCTTCCACAACTTGACGACGATCCGATAACCCATCAACCAGCCGAATACGCCAGCCGTGAACGTTGGGACGCTGACATCGGCCTTGGTCTGCTGGAAATAGTGAATGAGCGCCAGAACCCCGATGCCATAGATGGCATAGTGGAGTCTTTGCCAGCGCAGCGCCCCAAGGCGGCGCACCATGGCGTCGGTCGAGGTCGAGGCGAGCACGGCGAGGCCGATGAGGGCGGTGAAACCGATGATGAGGTAGATACGCTGCGCGATCTCGCTCGCCACTTTGACGAGATCGAACATCTGGTCGGCTGTATAGAGCGAGATATGCGCTGCTCCGTAGACGAACGCGCCGACCCCGAGCATGCGTCGCACGTCGATGAGTTGGCCGAAGCGCGTGATACGGCGCAACGGCGTGATGGCGAGTGTCCCCAGCAGGAACATCAGCATCCAAAAGCCGGCCCGGTGGATGACGTCGTTAAGCGGCCGCGCTCCATGCACGATGGCGTCGGCGTTCCATAGCGCGATGGCGACCGGCGTCAGCAGGAATGCCAGGGTCGCCACGCGCAGCCAGGAGAGTCTACCGCGACGGTCTCGCCAGATCTGGAGTTTCCTGAGCATCGCCTGCACCACCTAGCCCATATCAACCCTTACCCGTCGCCCGCGGGCGTGATCCGCGGTCGCCCTCCCCACCCTCCAGGTTTATGAGAAGGGTAAGGAGGGGAATTGCCAGGTCAATCCTGCCTCACACCACCCTGCCCACATCAGGTGGAGGGGAGGGCAACGGCAATGACGGTGGATGAGTGTCAGAAGACGCGCTCTAACACTCTTGGCCCGGATTTGCCATTCACGATGGCGCGGGTAAGTCAGAACAGCGGATGACGGCGCCGTGAGACGCCGCTATAAGGCGCGGCCTGGGGGAAGCGGTGCGCCGCTCATGCGATTGGCGGGATCACGCGGCTGCAGTGGGGGATGCCCGATGAGTTGGGTCCGGTGCCGGACGCTCCACGTCCTTCTGATCATCGGCCTTGCGATGACACTGGCAAGTTGCAGCTCGGTGCGATCGCGCGAAGAACGCGAGGAGCGGGAGGCTCGCATCAATGTCTATCCGGAAAACTACCGGGCCGACCTCCTGGCGGCGTTGCACACTTATGTGAGCGACCCGACCCATATCCGCGACGCCTTTGTTTCGGAGCCGGCCCTCAAGCCGGTCGGCCGGCAGAACCGCTACGCCGCCTGCGTGCGCTTCAATGCGCGCAACAGTGACGGCCGCTACGTCGGCAGCAAGGATGTCCTCGCAATCTTCGTTGCCGGCCGCTTCGACCAGTTCATCGACACGTCGGTCCAGCTCGGGCCCACGAACGAACCAAACCGCTCGGCTGTCGCAAAGGAGCTATGCGACACGGCCGAATACAGACGCTTCCCGGAATTGGAAGCACTCGCACGTTAGCACTTGGAGGGTCATACCCCCTCGTCGGCGGCAATGGATTAGACCTCCAAAACAGCGGACAGAAATTTCCAGGGCGGATCAATTTAGAGGGATCAACTTTCGTTTGTCCCTTCCTCGGCGTTGGTTAGCATGATGACCGTCCAAGGGGGCAGTCTGGAAGCAGTACAATGCTTCTAAGCATGGCAGACCACATTCGAGATTGTTACGAGCGAGCTACTGACTGTCAGGAGCGTGCCGGCCGCTTACCTGATGGGGAGCTAAAGGAATTCTACCTGTCGATGGAACAGAGATGGCTGAATTTGGCTAAGAGCTACGAATTCGTAGGGCGTCTTGAGAGCTTCCTACCGAGCAACGGCCGACCTAAAGCAAGTCCGACGGAACCTGATGGAACCTAAGTTCCTTTTTGATGCTTTTCCCTATTAGCAACCTCGTCGAGGGAACCAAGTTCCTATGTGCGATTGTTGACACAGCGAGCGCATTAAAAGGGTCCGGACGCTCGCGTGTTTGTGCGACTGAAAGCTGCCGAGCTGTTCCACCTTCTCCCTTGGTCGCTCCTTGTTCGCGCTACCTCGGGTCGGCGGCTTGCTGCAGTGCTGTTATGCAATGGCGCTAACGGACGAGACCATTTACCTACGCTACCGGCTCACGCGTTTGAGATTGGCTTTGAGGCACATTGACGAGCCGCTTGCGGTTGAGCTTCTAACGCAGGTCGTTGCCGAGATCGAGGCACGTATTGCTGCAGTCGAGAGCGCGGCCGAGCCGGGTCGTGCTAAGCATCAACGCCCCGCGGTTTCAAACTGACGTTCCTGCGTTCAAGCGGAGTAGTCGGCCGCCGCGGTCTGATCCAGCGATTTGGCGCCGAACGCGTTCAATATCGGCGTGAGTATGATCGCGAGCGCGAGATTGAGGATCAGCGTATAGAGCGCCGTATAGCCGGGGAACGTCCAGCCCCCGATGACCAACGAATAGTTCGTCGTGAAGCCGGTCGCAAAGAACAAGTAGGTACCGGTGAAGGTGCCCGCTGCCCACCCGATCAACAGCGCCCACGGATTGAACCATCGCGTGTACAGACCAATCATCACGGAGGGCAAGGTCTGGATAATCCAGATGCCGCCCAGCAATTGCAGATAGATGGCGTACTGTAGTGGCACGAACACGATGAACACGAGCGCGCCGAACTTGACCACCAGCGACACCCATTTGGCCATCTGCGATTCCTGCTGGTCGGTCGCCCGGATATGGAAGAATTCGCGATAGATGTTGCGGGTGAACAGATTGGCGGCCGCGATCGACATGATCGCCGCGGGCACGAGAGCGCCGATTCCGATCGCCGCAAAGGCAACGCCGGCGAACCAGGACGGGAAGTTGTGCAGGAACAGCGCCGGCACGGCGAAATTGTTCCCGAACTGCCGGAACCCTTCGGCGAATTCGGGCACCTTGTTCACCCCGTCCGCCAGGGCGAAGAAGCCGAGCAACGCCAACAGGCCGAGCACGAATGTGTACGCCGGCAGCAGCGCGGCATTGCGGCGCACCGTGTGTCCGCTGGTGGCGCTCAAGATCGCGGTCATCGTGTGTGGGTAAAGCAACAGGGCAAACGCCGAGCCCAGGGCCAGCGTCGCGTAGATGCCGTAGGCGCCCGTGGTCTG
>Ga0209060_10004228_pt1 | contig 11359 bp, 11 predicted proteins | sample Coa_R1_8_FD_187155 | JGI IMG/M metagenome (GOLD analysis project Ga0209060, IMG submission 187155) | Surface soil microbial communities from Centralia Pennsylvania, which are recovering from an underground coalmine fire - Coalmine... | ecosystem: Environmental > Terrestrial > Soil >...
CCACCCGAAGGATGGAACAGGTGTTGCCATGCGAAATGGATTGCTCGCCACACTTCCGGGTCTGCTCCTCGGTGCCAGTCTGGCGTTCGGCCAGCCAAGCCAGGGCACAGCACCGGAAGAGCCGCATCCACAGAGCGAAGCGATGCCGGCACCGGCTGACGCGGCAACTCCCGCTCCTGACCCCTCCTCTCCAGGCTTTCTGGACGGTCTGACATCCCACTTCGATGGCACCTGCGGTCCCACGCGCGGCGGCGTCTTTAGTGCGGATGTGGAGTATTTGTGGTGGGTGCTCCGAAACGCCAAGGTGCCCGTCGCCCTGGCATCCACGAATGCCCTGGGCGTAACCGGTTCCGAAACGCTGATCGGCGAGCATGACCTTCGGTATGACCATCGGCCGTCGTCCGGTTTCCGAGTGTCGCTCGCCTATTGGCGCGAAGATCCGGTGCCCGAACTGGACTGGGATCGGCCGCGAACGGTAGGCGTGGAAGCCAATTATTTCTTCCTCGGGGAACGTGGGATCAGCATGCCCAACGATACGGCTCCCACGATCATCCGTCCTTTCTTCGCTCTGAACACTCGGAGCGAGTCGGGCTCGGTGGTGGCGGCTCCCGGCATCGCCACGGGAGGCATCACGGCGACCGCGAACTACGGTTTGTGGGGTACCGAGCTCAACTTCCTGAAGAACATCTACTACGAATATCCGGGGAAAACGGTCCGGCTGGATTTCTTTGCCGGCTTTCGCTATCTGGATCTGGGCGAAGACCTATCGGTCACCGGCTTGAGCGTCTACACCCAGCAGCCCGGCGGGGTGTTTCAGCAGTTCGCCGGCAACCAGCTGCTGCAAAACGATCTTTTTTCCACGCGTGATCAATTCTATGGCGGACAAATCGGTGCCACGGCCAAGTTCTTCCTGGAGATTCTCGATGTGAATGTCTCCGGCAAGGTGGCCTTCGGAGGAACCGCTGAAGAACTTCACATCGACGGTTTCCAGATGCGGACGCTGGCCAACGGGACGGTGGTCCCGTCCACCGGTGGCTTGCTGGCGCTGCCGAGCAACATCGGCCGGTATCACCGGGGAGACTTCGCAGTGGTTCCGGAGTTCGACATTTCGGGCTCGTATGTGATCTGCCGGCATGTGAGCCTCACCGCCGGTTATCAGTTCATGTTTTGGAGCAAGGTGCTGCGGCCGGCCGATCAGATTGATCGCGTCATCGATGTCACACAGATCCCCAACTTCCCGATCACGGGAATCGCACCAACCGGCCAGGCTCGGCCAAGCGTACCGTTCCATGAAACGCAATTCTGGGCCCAAGGCGTGAACGTCGCCCTGCAAATCGTTTGGTGAGAACCGGGACGCAGCCGATCAACGGTGGAGGGAATAGAACGCCGAGAACGCCGATCCGGCGGATCGGCGTTCTCGGCGTTCTATTGATCAACCTCTCCCACTGCTCCTCCTTCAACTTTCTTGACAGACCCCTCCTAATCGACTAATTTGTGAGGTAACTCCTCTCCTGCTGAGGCCGATTTTCTCGCCTTACGAGGTAGCTGATGTTCTCATCCCGGACGCTGTTTCTTTGTGGAATCCTTACGCTCGGAACGGCGGTGCTTGCCGGTTGTTCGGATCCGTATGGCGGCCGGATGGAGGTCAGCGGTGCCGTGACGCTTCAGGGCCAGCCGCTCAAGGAAGGGTCGATCCTGTTTGCTCCGTTGGAAAACCAAGATACGCCCGGCGGGGCTCAGGTGATCCAGGGAGAGTACAAAATCCCTCCGCAAAGCGGGTTGAGACCCGGCAAATACCTGGTCCGACTGACGGCCGGAGACGGAAGAACGCCCGCCAACGAAGAGATTGCCGCTCCGGGCGGGCCGGCGAACATCGTTTCGGTGGATTTGATTCCGGAAGACTGGAATACCCGATCCAAGCACGAAATTGAGGTCAAAGCCAGGAGCGTGAATAAGTTCAATTTCGATATCCCGAAAATGAATACCCGGAAGAAGAAGTGATCGTCGGCCCCGGCTCGCTCGGTGCAAGCTGTTGGTCGTTGGCGTTCCGTTCGTTCCGGCGTCTGAGTTCAAAGGAGGCTAGGGGATGCGACGCACTTACCGAAACGGGTTCACCTTGATCGAACTGTTAGTCGTCATCGCCATCATCGCCGTGTTGATCGGTCTGCTCTTGCCCGCGATCCAGAAAGTGCGCGAGGCCGCTAACCGCATCCAGTGCCAGAATAATCTGAAGCAGATCGCATTGGCGAACATGAACTACGAAAGCACCTACAGCACATTTCTGCCTGGCGTGGGCAAGAATGGCTGCTGCTGGGGCGTGTGGACGATCCCGATTCTGCCGTTCATGGAAGAAGATGCCCTGTTCAAGATTTATGTCAACTTCGGCGGGCTCGATTACTCCGGCCCACGCTATAGCAGCTCACCGAACGATAAAGTAACCACCGCCCGGATCAAGACGTGGACCTGCCCCAGCGATGTCCCCCAGGTGTGGCAGGGCGGAGGAAACCTTACCAAGCACAACTACGTCCTCAATGCGGGGAACACGACTTTCTTCCAGGTCAATCTGCCTCTCATTAGCGCCACCCAACCGTGCGCTGCCGGCACGCCTGGCTGTACCGTCTTCGGGGGCGCCCCGTTCAGCTGGTACGCCAACTCGGATCTGAATTGGGACTCGACGTTCCCCTACAACGCCCCGGCGCCCCCGGGTGGGCCTGATAAGGACAAGGGAAAGATGGGCAAGCCGGTCAAGATCAGCGACATCACGGACGGAACCAGCAATACCTTGATGGGTTCCGAGGCGATTCAGGGCCGCGGGGATGACTTGCGCGGCTTCACCTGGTGGGGGGGAGCGGCTGGGTTCACGACCTATCTCCTTCCCAACAGTACGCTGCCCGACGTCATTACCGGCGGCAACTGCATGCAGAGCATCAATCCGACGATGCCCTGCACGACTACCTCTACCCCGAGCTATCCGCGGCTGATGGGGGCTCGGAGCTGGCATCCCGGCGGCGTGAATGGGGCCATGTGCGATGGCAGCGTCCGCTTCATCCCGAACAACATCAGCTTCGCAGTCTGGCAAGCGCTCGGCACTTCCAAAGGAGGCGAAGCGATTGATGTTGGGCCACAGTAACCACAGGCCCAGCCCATACAAGCCCGAAGCGCTAGCGGTGGGTTGCCACGCCGGAACCCGTCGCCGGCGCTTCGGGCTTGTTCGCGTTACTCCGGGAGCGGTTGGCCCTTCGTCTCCGGCGCGAAGGGAAGCGTGAGCAATCCGACGACAAAGATCGCGCACATGGTCACACCGGCGTAACGCATCGGCTCTGGATCGGGGTACCCTGCGAATACCCGGCTTGTCAACAGACCCAAGATTGCCGGACCGGCGGCGGCAACGAATCGGGCAACGTTGTAGCAAAACGAAGTCCCCGTGCTGCGTAGTCGAGTGGGAAACAGCTCCGGAAAATAGATTGCATATCCCCCGAACAGCGCCAGCTGACAGAATCCCATGAGCGGAATCATCGTGAAGATGTCGGCGATCGTTCGAAAAGACCAGAACACGAACGCGGTGCTCAGCATCGCCAGCACAAAGGCGATGGCAAAGGCACGCCGGCGGCCGATGTAATGGGTGACGTAGCTGAAGGCATAAATCCCCAGAAAGGCGCCAATGTTCAACGTAACCGACGTCCATCCGGCCCAGACATCTTCATAAAATGTGACATCCGTCCGGTCGAACCCTTCCGCCAGAAGCCGTGCGTGGAAGATGTAGCGCTGCAGATCAATACTGAAAAAGCCAATCCCCCACAGCCCAATAATGCCGGATGAGGCCAGCAACAGGCCAACAACCGCATTCTTCGTCCAGCGGGGATTCTGAAAGAGTTCGCCAAAATAAGAACCGAGCCGCTCGCGCATGGTGAACTTGGCGGCGGCCAAACGCCAGCGTTCGGGTTCCTTGAGCCGCCAAAAGACAAACGCGGACAGCAGCGCCGGCAGCGTACCGACCACGAACATGATCCGCCAGGATTCGCCGATGATCCCCGCACGGGCAAGGTAAGCCAGCACAATGCCCGTGACAGCGGCGGTGACGTTGCCAAGCGCGGAAAGCGCTTGCAGAAGCCCCAGTGCGAACGGCCGGGCGCGGTCCGGCATGACCTCGGCCACGAGGGAGACGCCCACGGCGAATTCCCCTCCCACGCCGAGCCCCGTCAGGAACCGGTACAGCGCGAAGTCCCCGAATCCCCCGGACAACGCACTCAGGCCGGTGAAGATGGAATAGAGCAAAATGGTGAGCATCATCGTCTTGGCTCGGCCGATGAGATCCCCCAGGATCCCGAAGGCGATGCCGCCGCTTCCCCAGCCGATCAGGAAAATGGACGTGGCATAGCCACTGTATTCTGCGATCGTCTGCTTGTCGGGCTCCACGCCAGGGGAAGGCTCGAGCAGCTTCCGCATGGCCGGTCTGCGGGCGAGGTTAAACAGCTGCTGATCCATCGTGTCAAACATCCACCCGAGGGCAGCCACGGCGAGAACAAACCATTGATATCGGTTCAGCTCCCGCCACCAGGCGGTGTGCCGATCTCGTGCGGCATTGTCGTTTCCGCCCTCAGCTCCTGGGGTGGGAGGAAAGTGTTCGGAGTGCATAGTTCCTCGGGCTAGTCAGTGTATGCCGATCCGGATGGCAGCTTAGGAAGATCCACGATCGTCGGTAAGTGCGCCAGCGATGACGGCTGGCCTATCCGTTCTGTATGATACGAAGATCCTTTACCGTTGACGCCTTTCGCTGACGCGCGGGGTAGCATTGGGGAAAGATCGATGGCGAGTGAAACGTTGCCTCGGATTGGTTTCCTCGGAGCCGGCAGGATGGCCACGGCGCTGGCTCGCGGCTGGCTGGCCGCGGGATTGGTGACCGCGGAGCAAGTCATTGCCAGCGATCCCTCGCCCCAGGCACGCCAGGCCTTCGAGGCTGAGACGGGGCTTCGCAGCATCGACAGCAACCGCGAAGTTCTCGCGGCCAGCGACACCTTGATCTTGGCCGTCAAGCCACAAACGATGCCGGCCCTGTTGATGGAGCTTGGATCGGCCGTGACCGTGGGCCATCTCCTCATTTCCATCGCCGCCGGCGTAAGCCTTCGCCAATTGGCGGAGAGTTTGGGTCGGGATCGGCGGTTGGTGCGCGTGATGCCCAACACGCCGTGCCTGGTCGGAGCCAGCGCCTCCGGCTATGCGCCCGGCGAGGCCGCCACACCCGAAGACATCCGACTCGTGGACCGTCTGCTGAATGCCGTTGGCCGTGCGTTTCGTCTGCCCGAACCTCTGCTCGATGCCGTGACCGGCCTGAGTGGCAGCGGTCCGGCCTTCGTCTACGTCATGATCGAAGCCTTGAGCGATGGGGGCGTGCGCGTCGGTTTGCCGCGCGATGTGGCGACAGCACTGGCGGCTCAAACCGTTTTCGGGGCCGCGAAAATGGTCTTGGAAACCGGCTCCCATCCGGCGGTGCTCAAAGATATGGTGGCCAGTCCCGGCGGCACGACCATCGCCGGGCTGCACGCGCTGGAACGCCACGGTGTGCGGGCAGCGCTGATGGATGCTGTGAAGGCGGCCACGCGGCGGTCCGCGCAGCTGGGGAAAAGTTAGGTAGGGAACATGACGCCATTGCCTGAAAACGAACGCGTCCTGATCTTCGACTTCGGCGCCCAATACGGCCAACTCATTGCCCGGCGGGTGCGGGAGCAACATGTCTTCTGCCAAATTGTCCGCCATGACCTGTCGGCCGCACGGGTGGCCGAACTCCGGCCACGCGGGCTGATTTTCTCCGGCGGTCCGGCCAGCGTGTATGACTCGGGTGCTCCTAAGTGCGATCCCGCCATCTTTGACCTCGGCATCCCGACGTTGGGAATCTGTTACGGAATGCAACTGGCCTGCCAGATCCTGGGCGGTGAGGTCAAACCCGGGGTCAGCCGGGAATTCGGCCGCACCCATTGTCGGATCCAGGAAGCCGATGGTTTGTTTGCCGGAGTGCCCGAGGAAACGGTCGTGTGGATGAGTCACGGAGACCAAGTGCAGTCGATTCAGGGCGATTTTGTCCCGCTTGCCGCCACCGAGACTTGCCCCATTGCCGCTGTCCGGCACCGCAGCCGGCCATTCTTTGGCCTACAGTTCCATCCCGAAGTGAGCCATACGCCCTACGGCAGCCGTATGCTGCGGAATTTCCTTTATGACGTATGCGGCTGCCGGGGACTTTGGCAAATGAAATCGTTTGTCGATACGACCGTCGCCGAGCTGCGCGGGCGAATCGGCAACCAGCGGGTGATTTGCGGTCTGTCCGGCGGCGTCGATTCTTCCGTGACCGCGGCCCTGCTGATTCGGGCCGCTGGGTCCCAGGTGGCCTGCATATTTGTCGACAACGGGCTGCTGCGGCGCGGCGAAGCCGAGGCCGTGCGCAACACTTTCCGGGACCACTTCCACGCCGACCTGCACGTGGTCGATGCCCGCGATCGCTTTTTGCAGGCCCTTGCCGGGATCACGGATCCGCAAGAGAAGCGGCGGATCATCGGTCACGTGTTCATCGATGTGTTCAAGGACGAGGCACGGCGGATCCAGGGGGCCCACTTCCTGGCCCAGGGAACGCTCTATCCCGACGTGATTGAGAGTGGTGCCACTGCGGATGGCCCGACCGCGACCATCAAAACGCACCACAATGTCGGCGGCTTGCCACAGGAACTGGGCTTTGAGCTGATTGAGCCGCTCAAGGATCTGTTCAAAGACGAGGTCCGGCGCCTGGGATTGGAGCTGGGCTTGCCCGAGACACTGGTTTGGCGGCATCCCTTCCCCGGACCGGGGTTAGCGGTTCGCTGTCTGGGACCGGTGACGGCCGCGCGGTTGGAAACCCTGCGGCAGGCCGACGCGATTTTGTTGGAAGAATTGAAACAGGCAGGTTGGTATCGGCAGACTGCTCAGGCCTTCGCGGTGCTGTTGCCGGTGCAGTCGGTGGGCGTGATGGGAGACTACCGGACGTACGAAAATGTGATTGCAATTCGTGCCGTGCAGACCGATGATTTCATGACCGCGGACTGGTCGCACTTGCCATACGAATTGCTGGGCAAGATCTCGACGCGGATTATCAATCAGGTAGCAGGTGTGAACCGGGTCGTTTACGATATCAGCAGCAAGCCGCCGGCGACGATTGAATGGGAGTAGACAATCGTGGATCTTCACCCACCTTGCGCTAGCGGATACCCCTTCTCCCGCCATCCGCGAATGCCGCCATCCATTGAAATGACGTTGGCATATCCCATCTTCTGAAGATTGTCCGCCGCCAGCGCGGAGCGAAAGCCACCGCCGCAGTAGAGCACAATCTCCGCTTTCTTGTCCGGAAGTCGCTGCTCGATATCCCGTTCAATAATTCCCTTGCCCAGATGGATCGCTCCCGTCACATGATCCTTGGCCCATTCGTTGTCTTCGCGGACATCGACTAGCGTGAACCGATCGCCGCGGTCGAGCTTGGCTTTGACCTGGTCCACCGTCAATTCGCGAACCCGGCTCTTGCTCTCTTGCACAAGCTCGAGAAAACCGGGCGAATGCTGGTGCGCCATCGCTAGAGTCCTCCGTTACCTTCTCATATCCAGTCCCGCTGAATGTGTCCGTGTTTGCTTCGCGGCGGTGCGCAGAACCGCGTGCGGATGCGCCCCGCGCGGTTCTGCGCACCGCCGCGAAACCGACACAACCAGCCGGACCATGGATCAGAGCACGCCCAGAAGCAGCTCCGTTACCAACTGGTCCAGCCGTTCATAGGGCAAACGCCGTGCCGTGAGCTTGTCCACGTCGAACGGCATCTCCTTCAGCTTTTTCGCCTGGCCCTTGCTGAACTTGCCCATGAATCCGCGCAAGTCCGGATTGGCACCGTGCAGTTCCTCGAGCAAGCCCTGAATCTCTTGATTATCATGGAATTGGCGAACCTTTTCCTGCATGATCTTGACGGTGCGCATGTTCCGGTCCACGAAGTCCCAAGGATCGGTTTCTGTGCGATACGGATGGGCATCGAAACCGATCGTCCCGCCATACTGGTGATCCGTGAGCAGCTTAATCGTGAAAAAGGCCTCCTTCAGATCGTCGCTGCCAAAGCTGAGATCCTGATCAAAGCGGAGCGGCTTTTGGCCATTCAGATGGACATCGAGGAGCTTGCCGGCGTCCAAGGCCTGGGCAAATTCGTGGTACGGATTGAGCCCCGCCATTTTGATGTGCGCCGTCTCCGGATTGATGCCGCACATTTCCGGATGGTCCAGCGTCGCGATGAAGGCGAGTACACTCCCCACCGTCGGCAAATACAGGTCGCCCCGCGGCTCGTTCGGTTTCGGTTCGATGCTGAATTTGATGTCGTAATCGTTGGCCAGGACATACTCACACAGGAAATTGAGTGCCTCGCGGAACCATTTGCCCGCCTCCACCGGATCCTTGCTGGCATCGACTTCGACGCCTTCCCGACCGCCCCAGAAGACGAAGACCTGCGTCTGGAGCTCGGCGGCGACATCAAGGGCATTCATCACCTTCTGCGTGGCAAACGCACGGATGGCCGGATCGGTACTCGTGAACGCGCCGTCCTTGAAGATCGGATGATAAAAGAGGTTCGTGGTGGCCATCGTGGCCTTGATGCCCCAGTCACCCAGGGCTTTCTTGACATCTCGCAAAATCTCGTCCCGTTTGATTGCCGATGCGCCGAACGGCAGGATGTCGTTGTCGTGAAATTCAAATCCGTAGCAATTCCGCTGAGCCAGACCGCGAATGCACTCCAGCGCGCTCAATTCCGGCCGGGTCTGCTCGCCGAACGGATCCCGGCCACGGTTTTGTAAGCACCAAATGCCAAAGGCGAACCGGTCTTCTTTCGTCGGCGCATAAAAGTGCGATGGCATAGACATTCCCATCAAGGAATCAGGAGTGAACACTGCTTTTGGAGAGCTGAGCCCGCTGCTCAGCTTCCAGGCGGGCGAACCGGCGCAGGACGATCAGAATGTCAATCCCCTCGAGGGGGATGAGCACCCAGAGAACAGTATACACGTGGTTGAAAAACCATGCCGCCAAGCCCGTGCCGACCATCAGGGGCTTTTGCTGCCAGGGCGGCCACTCCGGAGGCGGAATAAGGCCTTTCCAAACCACGAACACCCAGATAAGGACCGCCGTCAGTCCAGCCAACGTGGTCGCCAGCAGATACGCCCGCTTGGTCAACAGGATTCCGTAATAGTTAATCCGAATGCGCTGCATGCCTTGGCTTCCACAGAGATCCGAACCGGTCAACGAGCCGTCGCCAGGGCCGGCTTCAGCTCCACGGGCGGCCTGAATGATCGCTTGCATGAACGCCGGCAAATCATCCGGCTTCCGGCTCGTGATCAGGTTGCCGTCCCGCACGACCTCGGCATCTACGTACTTTCCGCCGGCGTTGATGACATCGTCCTTGATCGCAAAAAAGCAGGTCGCTTTCCGACCTTTGAGTGCCTGCGTGGAGCAAAGCATCCAGCCACCGTGGCAGATAGCCGCAACTACCTTCCCTTGCTCCGCCATGGTGCTGACGAGACGAATCATCGCCGGACAGCGGCGCATATGATCGGGTGCATAGCCTCCCGGAATGACCAGGATGTCGAAATCGTCCGCGGAAACGTCGCTGGCAGCTTCGTCGCTTTTCGCAGGGTAGCCAAGCTTGCTGGGATAAGTCTGCCCGGCATCCGGGCCAACCAGCGTGACCGTGCAGCCGGCCTCGCGCAGCCGGTAGACAGGATACCAAACTTCCAGTTCCTGATACATCTGCTCGACCAGGACAGCGGCCCGCTTGCCTTGCAGTTCCATGGTGACCTCCTTCAATTGCAGTGAGCGGCTCATGGATCAGTGGTGATTCTAAGCGTTTAACCGGTACCAGGCTATCGTTTCCTGGATGGCCTGGTCGAACGGAAGCTTCGGTTGATACCCCAGCTCACGTTTTGCCTTGTCGATGCTGTAATCGAGGTTCAGGCCGAAGAGCTTGAGCCGAGCCTGGGTCAACCGTGGTGGCTGGCTGGCCCCGAGACGCCGCGCCCGCCGCTCCATGGTCCAGGCGACAATCCGCGCCACCCAGAGTGGAATCGAGCGGGTCGGTCTTTGCAACCCCAGCCCATCGGCGATGGCCTCGATGAAGCGACGCTTGGAGACGAACTCGCCATCGGTCAGGTTGTATACCTGGCCCACGGCCTTGGGTTTTTCCATGGCCAGGAAAACTGCCTCCACGAGGTTGCCGACGTAGATGCAGTTGATCGCGCGCTTGCCACGTCCCAGGTAGGGGAGCTGCCCGGTACGCAATAGCTCGATCATCCGCGGCAACACGGTGCGGTCACGCGGTCCATAGATCAACCCCGGCCGGAGCACCACGACGGGGACACCGAAGCTCCGAAAGGCGTCCAAAGCCAGCCGTTCCGCTTCCACCTTCGTTTGCGTGTAGCCGTCGATATGGACAGCCGGCAAGGCTTCGGTTTCATCCGTGCCGTAGTGATGACGTGCCGCATAGACTCCCAGCGTGCTCAGGTGGATGAACCGCTGCAACGGCTTGCCCTTGCAGGCCCCGAGAAAGTCACGCAAAGCCTGGACGTTGACTGCCCGATAATCCTCCACCGGACCCCAATCGCCGACCTTGGCCGCACAATGGACGACGACCTCTGCGCCTTCCAGCGCCCGCTGGACCAATTCGAGATCGCGGAGGTCGCCACGGTGGACGCTGGCCCCGAGGCGCTCCAGCAAGGCCGTGTCGCTGTCGGCACGGGCGATGGTGCTGACGGAATGGCCACGTGCCACACAGGCTTCCGCCAAGTGTCCGCCGACGAAGCCCGTGGCGCCGGTAATGAAGATGCGTATCGACATCAATCTGATTTCGTTTGTCGGGCGGCGGTTTTGGCGACGCGCCGCCCATTCTACGACTTGCCTTCAAGTTCCTTGACGACTTCCGCGACCAGGGCCGGGTTATCTTGCCGGAGAAGATGGTCGATGCGTGATTGGGGCACACCAAGCTTTTGCATGGCCGAGGCAGCCGCCTCCCAGGCCCGCTGGCGTTTCTTCCCCTGTGCCAAATACAACTCGCCCACCAACTCCGCCAGCCGTTGCTGCTGGATCGGTCCCTGGTTGTCGTAATACCGTTTGATGATCTTCTGCTGATGAGGAGTGTAGTCCTCCAACATGGGCATCCCTCCACCGGCCCGACCGTGTCTCGGCCCGCCCGATGTGGCGGGCCGAGATCGGAGCCAGTCATTTGCTGCCGCGGCCACTCTTCAATTCTGCGGGCACCGGGTAATGGACTTCACCGGTCGCAACCCACTCCACGCCGCGAATCAGCAGCGTCTGGAATCCGAGATCC
>Ga0209060_10004230_pt1 | contig 11356 bp, 15 predicted proteins | sample Coa_R1_8_FD_187155 | JGI IMG/M metagenome (GOLD analysis project Ga0209060, IMG submission 187155) | Surface soil microbial communities from Centralia Pennsylvania, which are recovering from an underground coalmine fire - Coalmine... | ecosystem: Environmental > Terrestrial > Soil >...
CTATTTTGGGCGAACTGAAGGCATTGTTGCTATCGTATTCTTTTTTAAAAGACTTAAGCCCATTTCAGTTCGCTCCCAAATTTTGTGCGAACTAATCGAAAAGTCAGTTCGCCCACGCGCGGGGAATACATAAATATTCCCCCGCGCGGAGACCGGCCTTGATGTAAAAACTAGGCCCTTTCAACCGACCCTCGGCGGAACCTTTCGGCTGGATTCGGCAGAATGTTTCGCCTGAACCGTGACCTTCAGGAGGAGATCCGGAGGGGATAGGTTTCGCGTTCGGATGTCCTGATTTTTCTAATTTTTCGTCCGGAAAACGGACGGGGACAGGGATAGTAGCTTCGCTGGGTGGTTTCGGCCCACCAGAAGCCATAGGAGACGATTTTACGCGTCCCGGTGGCCAAACCCCTATCTGTGAGTGTATGCCTTGGCCTGGCTTGAACGATCCTGAGGCATTTATGGTGCAAATCCGGCCATCCTACGCAGGCAGGTAGTCTGCCGATGCCCGGATAGCCGGATGCTCAGGCATGGCCTGCAACTACGCATTCTTGACAAAGTTGATTGCTTCTTCCAGAGCGGACTCAATCGCGTAAGCCAAGTACAGCGGGTCATTCTCTTGGCCAAGCGCGGCGTTGATGCGTTTAATGTTCGGCGCGATAACCTGCTCTGAGAACCGTTTCGCAAAGCCAGAATGATTCTGCGCTTTCATGGTGGCGTACAGGATGAGCGCCTGCCGTATTTCGTCGTCAGTAAGGAATTCTCGTACCGATACCTCGCGCACTTTGCCCCCTGCCCGCGCCAACGACCGGCTCATTGAACCTGTGCGCTCGCCAGTCGAATCACCTTGCCGTCTTTCAACGTGTGGGTTGGCGCCAGTTCGCAGGAGACGATCCTCCAGGCATCAATCCAGATATAGTAGCCCAGTACGCGGATGCTCAGCTCTCCGAATTCCCGCGCCTCTTCCGGTGTAGGAAACCAAATCGGTGCACTGATTAGATCGTCGGGCTGGTGCTTGGGGCGAATGATTACTTGGTACGACTTTGGAGTTAGTGGTAGTGACTGAGCCATCTTTGAATCCTCCGATTCCGCATCTGGCTTTAGCCTCATCTGGCTTTCGCCTTGGCACCCATAGATGTAGGGTTGCCGTCCGGCCCTGGCCGGAACTCTTGATGCTTTTCATAGCATAGCGGTGGCGGAGCCGGGCGTCAAGTACTCGCTCGGCTAATACGGCGGCATGTATATATTAGATCGCTCTAACCGGCTATCCGCAAAACGGACAACCCGAAACACGAAAGCCCGGCCAGTGGATGACCGAGCCTTGGGAAGAATCTGCAAAGCGGACGGCGAAGCTAGGCGCCTTCAAAGATTCGCATGAAGGTTTCTTGTCGGGCGACATCGGCTTGATGGGCGCTGACGGACACGTACTTCATCGTCGAGCTGATGGCCCGATGCCCGGCGGCCATTTGGACTTTGGCGAGGTTTTGATCTTCCTCGATCATGTGGGAAACCATGCTGTGCTTCAGGCAATGCGGATGCCTTTTAGCGGGCGGCAATCCGGCGGCTTCGGCATACCGTTGAAACAGACGGAAGAATTGCACGCGGCTGATTGCTCCGCCCTTGGCCGAGAGGAACAGGTAGCCGGAATGATCGTCCTTCCGGGCCTTGAGCCATTCCCGGAGCGCTCGGACTTCATCGAGTAGTATGTTGCCGCGATGTGGGCTGAGAGTCTGGACGGTTTCCAAGCTGCCCTTCAGCCGGCGGCAGCGAATCGTGCCGGCTCGAAGGTCTATGTCCTCCATCCGTAGGCCGCAGACCTCACTCGCCCGCAACCCGTGGCAGTAGGCCGTTAGCAGCATTGCCCAATCGCGGACTGAATGTTTCCGTGCCACTTCCAGCAACCGTACCAGCTCGCCCGGCTCCAAGGCTATCATCTGGCCACGATGCCGAGGCGTCCGAGGTTTCCGGCTCGGCCTGAGCTTCATTACCTTTGCAACTGCCGTTCCTGTCACCATCTGACCGCTCTTCGTTCTTAGTTTGTGAAGTATCATAACGAATTTCTACAGTTACATCACCCATATCGGCGCGTCAAGGAAAAACTTTAGAGGAATTGTGAGCGCCTGTGAGGGATTGCGGCGCTCGGCGAGAAGGCTGGAAAACGCATTAGGTGGCCCTATAAGCAACGACCCGGTGACTTGGGGCGGGGGGGGATTTCCTACCCGGTACGTCTAGAACGATGGGAAGGCCATTTACGGCCCAAGGCAAGCCATCCTAGCAAGGTGTGGGGAAGGTATGGGCGGCATATGTACCGAACGAGTCCCGCCAGTGGCGGATGCAATTTTGCGGCCCCGGTTTTTAATCGGCAGGCGAAAATGTAACATTATGCTTTCCTGCCCGGCCGATTTTCGCGCGCGGCACAACAAGAAACAAAGGACTTAGCCGCAGCCAATGTAACACTTGAAAGAGTCTGTTACATGCATCAAAGGGGATGTATCTGCTCTGGTTCGTGGCAGGTTCGGATCAAACTCGGATCGAATTCTGGCTGCCATCTGCTCTGGTTCGTGGCAGGTTCAGCGCCTATATAGCCTGTATATTATTGACAGCCATGGGGTTAGTATCTTTGCCCGAGCGCGTGCCACCCCCGGGGAGAGGCCCCCTCCCGGTTGTGGCGCAGTTCGAGGATCACCCCAGCACCCCCAGCCCCAATCTTGTTATTGGCTTGTAATGCGTTCTGGCGCGGCTCGTAATCGCGTACCGCCGAAAACCCGGCCCGCAGACCCTCGACCAAAAATAAATTTTGAACTCGCCAGCCAGTTAGTCAACAAATGTTGTGATATTGAAGTCTATCACATGGCTTCAGTTAACGTACCTGCCAGACCCTACCTGTTTTGGCAGGTACGATCTAACTGTTTACCTGTTGACCGATCAAAAGGCAAATACATATAGCACAAAAGAGTGTGAAAACTTCTCTCGTCGAACTGTTGATCGACCCCCGGCTGCCCTGGGACGGCCAGCACGAGGTGATCGAGCTACTCCGCCTGTCACGTCTAAAGTGGGCGAAACTTGGGCACGGGCGGCCAGCCCTCAACTCAGATAGGCTGTTCCTGGCTGCGTGCGGACGAGCGGCACTGACCGCAGACGCCCACCCAGAAGTGCGCTTGCTGCCATCCGCAGGCACGTAAAGCGCAATGAGCGCAAAGAGCGCAATCGCAATGAAGCCGCCTAGTCCTGACCATTATTGGGAGAAGATTGCCGAGGGGCGCGGTCGGCAAAAGTATCAGCTGTAGGCTCTTCGAAATGTCCCGTACCCCTCGTTGGCCTTTCTGCTCCGCATCCTTAGAAGCGACACCCCGGCGCGCCTCAAGACCCTAGCGGCACGGAGATATCAAGAAATCGTTGATTGGAGAAAATCCCATCCCCATGGCTCGCACACCCAGACGGATCTTCCCCGCAGTAATGAGGGGAAGTTGTTGTGTCCGCGCGAGTTAGGGGAATTCGAGAGCCAAGATGTAGTCATGTTGTTTGAATATTTATCTTGACATGTTCAATTGTGTGCGATATACAGAAGTCATGTACGTCGCCACCATCCCCAACCGCAACTCCCCACCCGCCCTCCTCCTGCGCGAATCCTTCCGCCAGAACGGCAAGGTCAAGAATCGCACCCTGGCCAATCTCTCCCACTGGCCTGCCGCCCGCATCGAGGCCCTGCGCCGCCTGCTGCGCGGCGAATTCGACCAGGCCGCCGACCTGTCGCTGGCCCCTCAACTGGGACCGGTCTTTGGGCTGCTCTTCGTGCTGAAGCGGATGGCCGAAGGGCTGGGCATCGCGGCGGCGCTGGGTCACAGCCGGTTAGCGAAGCTGGGTTTGTTCCTGGTGTTGGCCCGTGTGGCCCACCAGGGTTCACGCTTGTCGGCGGTGCGCTGGGCCGAAGACCAAGCGGTGGGTGAAGTGCTGGGTCTGGGGAAGTTCGACGAAGACGATTTGTATGCCGCCCTGGATGATCTGGCCGCGCGGCAGGAGCGGATGGAGAAGGCGCTGTATCGCCGTTATCTGGCTCGTCGCGGCCAACCGCCCCGGCTGTTTCTCTACGACGTGACGAGCAGTTATCTGGAAGGAGAGAAGAACGAGTTGGGGGAGTACGGTTATAACCGGGACGGGAAGCGGGGGAAGCTACAGATCGTCATTGGCCTGTTGGCGGACGAGGAAGGCGAGCCGCTGGCGGTGCGGGTGTTCGAGGGCCACCGCAGTGATCCCACGACGGTGGTGGAACAGATCAAGATTCTGCAAGAGCAATTCGGGGTGAGCGAATTGGTCTTGGTCGGGGATCGGGGGATGGTGAAACGCCAGGGGAAGCAGGCGCTGAGTGCCGCCGGGTTGCGGTATATCACCGCCCTGACCGACCCTCAGATTCGCCGCCTGCTGGGTCAAGGCACCTTGCAACTCAATCTGTTCAGCGAGCAGGTGTGCGAGGTGGAAGCCGAAGGGGTGCGCTACATTTTGCGCAAGAACGAGTCCGAGGCCCGGCGCGAGCAGGGTCGGCTGGAAGACAAGCTGGCGAAGCTGGAAGCGAAGATCGAGGCGCGCAACGAGCAGGTGCGGACGCATCCTCGCTGCCAGCCCGAAGCCGGGCAGCGGGTGATGGCCGCCTGGGTGGAGCGGTACAAGCTGACCGGCCTGGTGGAGATCAAGCTGGAAGGCACGCAGTTGAAGCTGGAACGGAGGGAGGAGGCGATCACCCGCGCGCTGGATCTGGCCGGCTGCTACGTGGTGACCACCGATGTGGCTTCGACCGCGATGAGCGCGCAACAGGTGCATGACAGCTATGTCTCTCTGGCGAAGGTGGAGCGCGACTTTCGCACCCTGAAGACGGGCTTGCTGGAAGTGCGGCCCGTGTGGGTGCGCAAGGAGAGTCGCACGCGAGGGCACGTCTTCTGCTGCCTGCTGGCGCTGAAAGTCGCTCGCGAGATGGAGCGGCGGTTGCGAGCCGCGTTGGGCACCACCGAGACCCGAGCCGACGCCATCACCCTGCCCGATGCCTTACAGTCGTTAACGCGTCTCTGCCTGCTGCATTATCGGGTGAATGAAAAAACGACCGTGACCAAACTGCCGCAGCCGGACGCTCGTCAGAGAGAAATTCTCCAGGCTTTCGGCGTCAGCCTTCCGGCCATGTAGTCAGGCGCTGCCCAAACCGCCAAATGTATAACTGCCCGCGGGCCAAGCAGATCAACAGAAATACATCGCCGTTAGAAAAGGAAGATCCGTCTATGAGCTTTCTCAGGCATGGGGAAATCTATCATTTCGATGAGGGCGCGACCCCTCGGGACCACGCCATCGCTCATCGAAACTGTGAGTTTGCGGCTGGCTATTCCTTGGCGGGTTCGACTCCTCGAGAGCCCGCCTCCGCTTCACAAGCCGGCGCCCAGCTTGCAAGAATAGCCCTTGGAAGTACAATAGAATTCCAGCGAAGGGCGGAGTGTGTCTTAACCGTTTGTCTCAGTTCAGGGGACCACAGCAGTTTGCAGTCGTTATGACATACCACGCTGGACAAACTAAATAACATACTCTAATCGGCGCTAAAATAAAGAAGACAGTTGAATTATCTCAATATGAATACCCGTTAAAGAAAAGGAGCAAGAACCTTGCGGGACAATCACTCTGGGTTTGCTTCAAAGACCCCATTACGCTCCACTCTCACCGCACAAACAGTTGAAAAACTGACCGGTTGGTTAAAAGCAGGTACCTTTAAACCCGGCAGTAAACTACCCTCACAAAATGAGTTAGTGAAACAATTGGGGGTAAGTCGAACTGGGATTCGCGAAGCGCTGCAAATACTTGCTTCACAGAAACTGATTGAGATCCGCCCAGGCATTGGCTGTTTTGTAAGGGGAGTGCCATCCGAAGATATCATTAACACAGAGGTGCTAGGAATCCTCCTGGAAAAGGAACCGATTCTGGAGGTCGTCGAAACTCGAAAAATTCTTGAGGCAGGTATCGCCGCACTTGCAGCAGAGCGTGCAACGGAGTCAGATTTCTGGTTGATGGAAGATGCTGCTGATGCCATCGAGAAGGCTTTCAAGCGGAAGGAAAGTGTGGCTCATTCGGCAGCGGAATTTCATGTTGCCATTGCAAGAGCCACGCATAATACTGTTCTCGCGAAATTGGTAAAGTCCTTCAATCATTTAATGGTGAAGGCCGGTTCTTTAGTGGAAGCAACGGTAGAGGACCCTGAAGCGTTCAAGCATCATGAGGTTGTCTCGCATCGTTATCTGTATGACGTAATTCGTAGAGGAGATCCCAATGCTGCAAGCCAAGCTATGGTTAGACACATTGAACAGTCTCATGCGCTAATTGTTAAGTCTTTTGAAAGCAAGGAAACTGTCAACAATCCACCTACTGAAGGCCTTACAGAACAATTAGGTGTAACTTCAGGAATTACGAAGCGTCACCTTGCTCCGCGCTAAAAAGCAATCTGAAACATACCAAAATAGTAATGTAACCGTCAACGCAGGTGCATCTGGCGCATGTCGTCGAGCTTTGGCAAGCTGGCGGCATGAATTCACTTACCAGGCAACGACGTAGGCAATCTACTCCCGAGGAGCGAGAGGGTTGGATTTCGCGCTTCCGGTCGAGCGGCCTGTCCCAGGCCCATTTTGCTGAACAGAACGGTTTGAAGCTGAAGACGCTGCAGCGATGGCTCTATGGGCGCGGCGCGCATGCGGCGCCTATGGGGAAGCCTTCCGCTTCCGGAGATCATTCACATCGAATCGGGCGAAAGGCTGTCGTCATTTGCCGGAAGCCGCGGCGCGCGCCGAGCCCAACGTTTCAGGAAGTCAAGCTGCCGCCGCTCGATTCGGCGTCGGCGGGATGGGTGGCCGAGGTCGCGTGGCCGAGCGGGGTGACAGTGTGTTTCGGCGCCGGGGCCGAGGCAGCGTGGATCGGCGCCTTGCTGGAGACGGTGCGTCAGGCATGTTGAGCCTCTCCCCGGCGACACGGATCTTCGTGGCCTTGCAACCGGTGGATAGGCGGGCGGGTTTTAATCGTCTCTACGCCCACGTGCAATCAAGATTGAACCAAGATCCCCTGAGCAGCCATCTCTTCGTGTTCACCAACCGGCTGAGGGATCGCCTAAAAATTCTGTATTTCGATGGCTCCGGCCTTTGGGTTTGTGCGAAGCGCTTGGAGCGCGGCAGTTTCGGCTGGCCGAGCGGGGAGGAACCGGTGCGCGGCCTGCGTCCGGAAGAACTCGAAGTGCTGCTGCACGGGCTGGAGGCCACGCCGCGAGGCCACTGGTTCCGCCGGTAATTTCCCGCCCTTTTTCCCTTCGCGCTGTATTTTTCACTGAACTCCAGATTTTCCTTCTGCCATACTCGCCTCGTGCTGGGGATTGAGGAAAGCGCCGTCGTGCAAGGCCGGGAGGTGACCGGAGCCGATCTGGCGCAGATTCGCGAACTGATCCGGGCGCATCCGGACTGGAGCCGGCGGCGGTTGTCGGAAGTGCTGGCTCGGGAGTGGGACTGGCGCAATGCGGCGGGCCGGCTGAAGGACATGGCGACGCGGAGCTTGTTGGTGAAGCTCGACGAGCGCGGGTGGATTCAGTTGCCGGCTCGGCGCCGGGCGGCGACCAATCGCATGCGGGCGCGGGTGATCGCTCGGCGGTTGTGGGACACAACACCGCTCCAGGCGACACTGGCCGAGTTGGGGCGGCTGGAATTGCGCGAGGTGAGTGGCGACCGCGAGGGCGTGAGACGTTGGCCGCGGCGCTGGCGGAGTTTCATTATCTGGGCCACACAGGCACGGTAGGCGAGAACGCCCAATATCTGGTCACGAAGGAGACGGGCCTTGTGGTGGCCAGCGTGGTGTTTGGTTCGGCAGCGTGGAAGTGCCGCGACCGCGACCAGTTTATCGGTTGGAGCGCTGAGGTGCGGGCGCGAAACCTTTCGCTCGTCACCAACAATCAACGATTTTTGGGGGTATTTACTTGACGCCACCGACCACAACCTGTAGTGTTCAGGGTCATGGTCGAAGATTATCCGCGGACTTTGATGGAATTGGAACGACGCTTTCACGATGAACAGGCCTGTGCTGAATACCTTACAAGGCTGCGCTGGCCTAGCGGTTGGAGATGTTCCCGGTGCCAAGGACGAGAGGCTTGGCAGGTTCGGCGGAATCGCTGGCGGTGCGGGCGTTGCCGGTATGAAATATCGGTCACGGCGGGCACCATCTTTCAGGACAGCCACCTGCTGTTGGGGACTTGGTTTCGAGCCATGTGGTATGTCACCAACCAGAAGAACGGCATCAGCGCCTTGGGATTGCAGCGTGCGCTGGGTCTGGGCAGCTACAAAACCGCTTGGGCGATCTTGCACAAGTTGCGTCGAGCCATGGTCCGGCCAGGCCGCGACCGGCTGATGGGTGTGGTTGAAGTGGACGAAACCTACTGGGGCGGTGAGGAACCCGGTGTTAGTGGACGAGGAGCGGAAGAAAAAGCCCTGATTATCGTGGCCGCTCAGGAGGATGGGAAAGGCATTGGCCGCATCCGGCTGCGCTGCATCCCCGATCTGTCTCGCGCCAGCCTGCACGGGTTTATCGCTGAGGCTATCGAGCCGGGCAGCACCGTCCGAACCGACGGCTTGCCTGCCTACCTGGGGTTGAGTGGCTATGTCCATGACCGTCAGGTTCAGCGTCGTCAAGCGGAGGGAGAATATTTGTTGCCGCGTGTACATCGGGTCGTTTCACTCCTGAAGCGATGGATGCTGGGTACCCACCAAGGTGCGGTCGGGCACGGTCAACGGGAAGCTTACCTCGACGAATTCACTTTCCGGTTTAACCGTCGCACGTCGGCCTCGCGGGGAAAGCTGTTCTATCGTTTGGCTCAACAAGCCGTGCAAGTAGACCCAGCGCCGTTCGCAACTTTGATCAAACCACAACCTATTGGGGTTGGTGGCGTCAAGTAAATACCCCCAACGATTTTTGATGATGCCTTGGGTGCGGGTGCCACACCTGGGCAGTTGGATTCTGGGCCGGGTGCTGCAGCGGCTGAGCGCGGACTGGCAAGCTAAATACGGTCATCCGATCGCGCTGGTGGAAACCTTTGTGGAGCGCGAGCGGTTTCGCGGCACGGTCTATCGGGCCGCCAACTGGCAGCATGTCGGCGCGACCGAAGGGCGGACGCGGCAGGACCGGTATTCCACCTTGCGCGCGCCGGTGAAAGATATCTACGTCTATCCGCTGGCGCGCCACTTTCGGGAGGTGCTCGCCCATGGCCTCCCGTGAGACCGTCCCGGAATCGCTGACCGAGCTGTCGCGGGAAGCGCTGATGGAGCGGGTGCTGGAACTGGAAGCCCAGTTGGCCGAGGCCCAGGCCCAGATTGCCGAGCTGCGCCGTCAACTGTTCGGCTCCAAGGCGGAAAAGTTATCGCCCGAACAGCAGGCGCACCTTGACGAGTTGGCCCGTGATCTTCAGCAGGAAGCGCAACAGCCCCCGCCGCTCAGCCAGGAAGTGCTGGCGGAAGAGCGTCGGGACCAACGCCGGCGCCGGGCCGAGCGCCGTCCGGTGCGTCATCCCGTGCCCCCGGCGCTGGAGACCGAAACGGTGACGTTGGAGCCACCGCCGAAAGAGAAACTTTGTTCTCACTGCGGCCGCGAGAAGCAGCGCATCGGTGAAGAAGTCACCGAAGAGACGGACCTGATTCCAGCCAAGCTGATCCGCCGTCGCACGGTGCGCCCCAAGTATGCCTGCCGCTGTGGGGAAGCAGGCGTCGTGATCGCGCCCTTGCCGCCGCGCCTGATCCCACAAAGCAAGTTGGGGCTGGGTCTCTCCGTCCATCTGCTGCTGGCGCGCTACGACGATCACCTCGCCTTCTACACCCTGGAACGGATCTTCCGCGAGCGCCACGCCGTCGAGATTCCCCGCCAGCAGATGGTGCAGTGGGTCGAGCATATCGCCGGCTGGCTCCAGCCGCTTTACGACGCCATGGGGCAGGAGATGAAAGCCACGGGCTACGTGCAGATTGACGAGACGCCGGTCAAAGTTTTGGACCCGGAAGTGAAGGGCAAGGCGGCGCAGGGCTACTTGTGGTTTTACGCCGTCCCTCGTGGCGACGTAATCCTGGAGTTTTCCCGCAGCCGAGGCCAGCAGGTGCCACGCCAGCGCCTGGAAGGTTTCGCGGGCACGATTCAGAGCGATGCCTATGAGGTCTATCAGGCTCTGGAGCGGAAAGACGCGGCTCTTCATCGCATCGCCTGCCTCGCGCACTCCAGATGATGGTTCTATCAGGCGCTGAAGGAATCGCTCCCGGAAGCGGTTTGGTTCATCCGCCAGATGCGGCAGCTCTATCGCCTCGAGGATCAACTCCGAGCGCTCGACCCTGCCGAGCGCCACCGTCTTCGCCAGGAGCAGGCGCCCGCGATCTGGGAAGCGATGAAGAAACACGCCGAGGAACTGCAACTCAATCTCTTACCGAAGAGCACGCTGGGCAAGGCAGTGAATTATTTTCTGAACGAGCATGACGCCCTGGTCGGATATCTCGAGGACGGACGCTTTGAGATCGACGACAACCTCGTGGAAAACGATATTCGCCCCACGGCGGTGGGCTGCAAGCGATGGCTCTTCATTGGTCACCCCGAGGCGGGATGGCGCAGCGCGGTGATCTATTCCATCCTGATCAGTTGCCGGCGGCGAGGCCTGAACCCGCAGGAATATCTCACCGATGTGCTGGCCCGCTTGCCGTCTGCAAAGATCACTCAAATCCGCGAACTCCTCCCCGCCCATTGGGAACCTCGCGTGGCAAACAGTTCGTGAATGCGGCGTGGGGAGCGCGCGGGTTCCAGGCGGGACCATGAAGAAACCCTATACCGAAACGCAAAGCCAGTATCTGGCTTTCATCTATTACTACAACAAGATTCACGGACGAGCGCCTACCGAGGCCGAAATGCAGCAGTACTTCCAGGTCTCCCCGCCCGCCGTGCACCAAATGATCCTGACGCTCGAAGCTCGCGGCCTGATCGAGCGAACGCCCGGCGAGGCACCCTCCATCCGCCTGCTGATCCCCCGTGAGGAACTGCCCGACTTGGTTTAGGCCGAGCAGCGGGAGTGCGGAGCGCTATGGACGTAAAGAAGTTGCCGCAGCCGGCTTCTTCTCGGACGAGGCAGTGCGGTGAGGTAACCGGCGAGTTCGTAGGGATTGAAAATATTCCAGACCGCCGCCTCGAAACACGGCAGCTCCCGCGCGAATTCCGACGGACCTTCCCTTTTGTTGCGGGCGGTAATTTCTGTGGAACTGCTTGACATGAGAGGGGTTGTGCGTTCGGCGCGGGTCGGACCGCCTGACTACATGGCGGGAAGGCTGACGCCGAAAGCCTG
>Ga0209060_10004233_pt1 | contig 11352 bp, 9 predicted proteins | sample Coa_R1_8_FD_187155 | JGI IMG/M metagenome (GOLD analysis project Ga0209060, IMG submission 187155) | Surface soil microbial communities from Centralia Pennsylvania, which are recovering from an underground coalmine fire - Coalmine... | ecosystem: Environmental > Terrestrial > Soil > Unclassified...
CGGAATAAAAGTCGTTATCAGCGTGGATACCGGCATAAGGGCTTTCCATGCGGCTGAGACAGCACGTCGCGTGGGCATTGATCTGATCGTTACAGACCATCACTTGCCCGAAGCGCATGAGGGTGTGCCGAACGCGTGGGCGGTACTGAATCCCAACCAGCAGGGCTGTGATTATCCCTGCAAAGAACTGTGCGGCGCGGGGGTCGCGTTCAAAATTGCCCAGGCACTATTTGCCAAATTCAAAGATCAGGTTGATCAAACAAAGCTGATTCCATCTTTCCTCAAGATGGTAGCCATTGCCACAATTGCGGATGCCGTTCCCTTGGTCGGAGAGAACCGCACGATCGCGCGCCTGGGACTGGAAGGACTGCGGCGTCCGGTCAATGGAGGACTTAAAGCATTAATGGAAGTTTCCGGCCTAACCGGCGAACGCGCAATTGGCGCAGGAGATGTCGGTTTTCGTCTGGGGCCCCGGATCAACGCAGCAGGACGCATGGACGTGGCTCGCGACGTGATTGAGCTCTTCACATGCAAAGATCAGGCACGGTGCAAAGACATCGCGGAAAAGTTGAACCAGTTGAACCTGGAGCGCCAGTCTGAAGAGCAGCGCATTGTCGCGGAGATTGATGAGCAGCTTGCAGCAGAGCCCGATCTTACGGGGAAGTTCTGTATGGTTTTTGACGGCGATGGCTGGCACCGAGGCGTTGTCGGGATTGTGGCGTCACGGGTCGTGGAGAAGACTGGCCGTCCGGCACTGGTGATTGCCAAGGAAGCGGAGGAAGCTCACGGGTCGGGCCGCTCCATCAGTGCGTTCCATCTACTGAATGCACTCGAATCCTGTCATGATCTGTTTACGCGGTTTGGCGGCCATGCTCACGCAGTCGGATTTGCCATGCCCAGCAAAGATGTTCCAGCTTTAAAGCAAAGGTTGAATGCTTACGCGCAAGCCATGCTTAAACCTGAAGACTTGCTGCCGGAACTGAGCATTGATGCTGAAATCCCTCTCAGTTCGGTTACGCCGGATTTGCTCGAGAATTTAGGCCGATTAGAGCCATTCGGTCATGGCAACCGTGAGCCGGTGTTTTCCAGTTGCGGCGTGAGTCTACTGATGCCACCAAGAATTCTGAAGGAGAAGCACATCAAGTTGCGGGTGAATCAAAGACTGCCGAATGTCAGGGCCAGCTTCAATTATGAGGCCGTGGGCTGGCGGATGGCGGAACGGGCCCAGGCAGCAGCCTTGCAATCGGGTGACAATCTGGATGTAGCTTACACGATCGGCTTGAATTTCCATCCTGACTTTGGAGGACTGGAACTGACTTTGGAAGACTTTAGAAGATCAGTTCCGGCTGCAATTTCTGTTTGCGGATGAGGGCCATTGGAGTTATAGTCCCGGTGTTATGCCAGAGAATTTTATCTTTTGTTCCAAGTGCGGAGCTCAAAACTCCGCTGCGGCGCAATTTTGTCAGAATTGCGGATTAACCCTTTCCAGCAACCTTGCGCCAACCCAGGTAGCAGCCCCAGCGCGTGCTTATGTCGCTGCTCCTCAGGTTGCATATGTGCCGGATCCTGTTACGCCATACGGCGGTTTCTGGATTCGTTTTCTGGCGCACTTGATCGATCACTTTATCTTGGGCGCGGTAGCCGCTCCTCTGTTTTTTATCATGGTCTTACCGTCAATCGTTCGTATCGCACATCAAGCAGAGCAAAATCAGGAGCCGCCATCCCCAGAACTCATCGTTACGATTATAAGTTCGGTCTTCGTTTACATCGCGCTGGCCTTTGTCGGCCAGTGGCTCTATGAAGCCCTGCTTACCAGTTCCTCATGGCAGGGAACGATTGGGAAACGCGTTCTGCGCCTTAAAGTGGTGGATGAAGCCGGCAACCGCATTGGCTTTGGCCGGGCTACCGGACGATTCTTTGCCAAGATATTATCTTCCATGTTTTTCTGCATCGGTTTCATCATGATTGCCTTCACGGACAAAAAACGCGGCCTGCATGACATGCTGGCGGGCACGCTGGTCATGAAGTATTAATCTCTTTACAAACCGGCTTGGACTGCTTCCCCGGCTGCGGAAATCTGCAAAAGCTATCCGCACCCGCCTCATTTACCATAAACGTAGATGCCCTTTGATCCCAAGCGGCTGAGAAAAGTCTTTGCCGGCGGCGCTGTAATGGTGTTCGTCATAGCCCTGGGATTCTATTTGCGTGGCTTCTTTAAGCCGCAGGAAACGATTCCTGATACGCCCAAAAACATCCCATCCGGCGTGGAAAAAAGTGCTACAGGCTTCAATCTCTCCAAGTCAGAGGGTGGAAAGACACTCTTTACCATTCATGCAGCCAGCGTCCAGCAATACAAAGAGGGTGGACGCGCGGCGCTGCATGATGTGAGCATCACCATTTTTGGACGCAACCAGGATCGCTCCGACCAGATTTACGGAGCCGATTTCGCATATGATCCGCTGACAAAAGTTGTCTCCGCGGAGGGTGAGGTACGCATTGATCTGGAAGCCGTTTCCTCCGCTGCAACTCCCGCCGGGGAGCCAGCAGCGCAAACCAAGAACCTGATTCATGTAAAGACGAGCGCGCTCACCTTCAATGAGAATACCGGAATTGCCCAGACCAAAGCGGCGATTGAGTTTCGCGTGCCAGAAGGCAATGGATCAGCGGTGGGAGCAACGTACGACTCTCATGGCGGCGTGCTCACGCTGAAGTCCGCAGTACGAATTACCAGCACCGGCCCGCGCAAAGCAACCATCACGGGCCAGAGCGCGACAATCACCAAGGATCCCAGCAGGATCGTGATGCAGTCCGCCAAGGTGGAAGAAGCTCAGCGAATCATTTCCGCCGACAAAGTCACAGTTTTCATGGGAGATGATAACAACATTGAGCGCGTTGTCGGTTCCGGCAACCTGCATGCATCAAACACCGGAGCAAAAGCGTTCGAGGTCAACGCTGCTGAAGGTGAGCTGGAAATGACGGGCGCGAACCAGGCGCGAAGAGGCGTTCTTTCGGGAGGCGTAACGTTCGCGAGCAAGGGTGATTCTCCTGCCGAAGGAAAGGCTGGAAAGATTCTACTCACGTTTGCGGCTGATAATCGACTAAGCAAGGCAAGGGCTGAGGACTCCGTCGAACTGAAACAGGGGCCAGCAGGAAAGTCACAAGAGCTGCATGCAGTTGCAATGGATCTTTCTGTGAAGGATGGCCGCCGATTGGAGAAGGCCGTTACTTCCGGCGGACCGGCAGAAATCGTCCGCGAGCAGGCGCCGGGCAAGACCACGATCAGCGCAGGGCATTTTGAAACCGTGTTCAATGACCAGAATCGTCCTGTTTCTCTCTATGGAACGCCCGATGCCAAAATTGTTGATTCTGTTCCGGGCAAGCCAGACCGCATTCTTACATCGCGCGAACTCACGGCAAAGTTCAATGACAAAGGTGAGATTGTTTCCGCTGATCAGACCGGCGACTTCCATTATCAGGAAGGAACACAAACAGCTTCTGCCGAGCGCGCCAAGTATGCCGCAGCCGAGGAAACGATTCTTCTTTCTGGATCGCCGCGCGTGATTGACGCGAACCAGGGTATTACGCTCACAGCCGACAGCATCCAGCTTAATCGCAAGACTCGCAACGCGTTTGCCCAGGACAACGTAAAGACCACATATTCAAAAATGAGTGCGCAGCCGGGCGGGGCCATGCTGGGGTCGGCCGACCCAATCCATGTCACGGGCTCAACTGCTACTCTGAACTCCGCTACAGGAGTCGCTCGCTACGCCAAAGCCCGTCTGTGGCAGGGACCTAACATCGTGGAAGCGCCGACGATCAGTTTTGATCGGACAAAGCGCAGCCTTCAAGCCCAAGGTGGAGAGGGCGGCCATGTTGCATCGGTTTTTGTGCAAAAAGACAAAAATGGCAAGCTGACCCCGGTGAATGTGACGTCAGATAGGCTTTCTTACGTCGATGCGGAGCGCAGAGCGGTCTTTAGCGGCAATGTGGTGGTACGAGCGCAGGACGCCACAATCACTTCAGCAACGGTTCAGGTGATTCTGTTACCGAAGAAGGGACAAGCCGAAAACCAGAGCGCCAGCCAACTGGAACGTATTGAAGCACAAGGAGATATCAAGATCGAACAAGGAAGCCGGAAGGCCACGGGAAGCAAGCTGGTGTATACCGCCGCTGAGGAGAAAATGGTCCTAACGGGCGCTCCAGGAAAACTCCCTAGCATTTTTGATGCCGAACGGGGTCAAATTTCGGGTGATTCGTTGACTTTCTTTACCCACGATGGTAGGGTTCTGGTAGGTAGCGGAGAAACCTCCAAAACCGAGATTCCAAACAGGATTCCTGACGCAGGCAAGAAGTAAATGCAGACCTTGGCCACGGACGAAATCGCGAAATCGTACCGCGGGCGCAGGGTAGTCAACGGCGTCAGTCTTCATATCAACCAAGCTGAAGTAGTCGGGCTCTTGGGCCCCAACGGCGCCGGCAAAACTACATCTTTTTACATGATTGTGGGGCTTGTGCCCCCGGATAGCGGACGCATTCTGGTGGACGGCCAGGACATTTCCAATGTTCCCATGTACCTGCGCGCCAGGAATTATGGCATCAGCTATCTTCCGCAGGAGCCTTCGGTTTTTCGAAAATTGAGTGTGGAAGAAAACATTATGGCTGTGCTGGAAGTACAGCCCATCTCATGGCAGGAGCGCCGCCGCAAGCGTGACCAGTTGATTGATGAACTGGGCCTTGGGCATATTCGCAACAACATGGGATATGCGCTTTCCGGCGGTGAGCGCCGCAGAGTAGAAATAGCGCGCGCGCTTTGTATTGCACCAAAGTTCATTCTGCTGGATGAACCATTTTCAGGCATTGACCCCATTGCCGTGCTCGATCTGCAAAAGATAATTTTTGATTTGAAGGGAAGCGGCATCGGTGTGTTGATCACTGATCACAACGTGCGTGAAACGCTCTCAGTGACGGACCGCGCTTATATCATCAATGAAGGCCGCATTTTCCGCACCGGTACGCCGGAGCAGCTTGGCAACGACCCGGAGGTAAAGAGAGTCTATCTGGGAGAGAGCTTTTCCTTTGTTTAATGTGTCCGGCAATAGGCAAAAATAGTCGAATTACGACGGTACTCTTTTGGGCCACGGCCCAGCGTGTGATAGTAGAATTTAACTAAAGAAGCAGGGATGGTTTTACTCCAAAACAAATTGAACCTGAGAGTCTCGCAAAAGCAGATTCTCACTCCAGGGCTGGTCCAGATGGTGAGCGTGCTCGCGCTCAACAAGCTGGAGCTCAAGGAGATGATCAACACGGAAATGGTGGAGAACCCCGTGTTGGAGGAGCTGGATTCTACCGTCCCACTGCTAGATGAGATTGCCGGAAAGCAAGAGGCCCACGAACGCCAGGATGCAATCGACATCAAAGAGAAGGATGAAACCGGCCCTGAGGCCGAGAAGAAAGATCCTTTTGATGAGATCGATTTCGGATCGTTCTTCCGCGACTACCTTGATCCCGGCTATCGCAATTCCGCCGATCTGGAAGAGATTGACCGTCCGTCCTTTGAGAATTTTCTTTCGAAACCCGGGACTCTCTCCGACCATCTAGTGTGGCAATTAGGTTCTGTCACTGTGCGACCTGCGGTCTATGCCGCGGCAGAACTGGTAATCGGCAATCTGAATGAGGAAGGATATCTCACTGCCTCCGATGATGAATTAATGGGCGTGGCTCGCGCGCAGGAATCCGAAGATCCTGCTCCTGAAGCTGCATCTGCAGATACGGCTCTGCCGGATACGCCAGCCGAACCTTCTCACCTGGAACTGATCGTTTCCCATGAACCCACGCCGGAAGCAGTTGCGGCAGAGAAGAACAACGGATTGACTCCGGTGCTTCAATTCACGCGCGATGACCTGCGGGAAGCCATCGCTCTGATCCAGCATTTTGATCCTGTCGGCGTGGCGGCGCGTGACCTTAGGGAATGTTTGATGGCCCAGCTTGAGCACCTGATCAAGACGCGCGACATGGAAGGCTCCGACGATCCTGAAAATGACCAGGTGGTTGAAGACGCGCTGAAGATGGTGGACAAGCAACTCCACTTTCTGCAGAACAAGCAATATAAGGAAATCGCCAAAGCCATCGCTCGCCCCATGGAAGCGGTGATCCAGGCGCATGAGTTCATCCGCACGCTCGATCCCAAGCCGGGACTTCGCTACAACAAAGTTGAGCCCAAGCTGATTGAGCCGGACGTTGCCTTTGTGAAGCACGGCGACGAATATCTGGTTCTGATGAACGATGAAGACCTGCCGCAACTGCGCGTGAGTCCGACGTACCGCAAAATGCTGAACCAGAATGGCGGTGTTGAAAAAGACGTTAAGACCTACGTGAAAGAGCGCTACAAGTCAGCGGTGCAGCTGATTAAGAACATCGAACAAAGGCGGCAGACGATCCTGAAAGTTTGTTATGCCATTATCGGACGGCAACGGGACTTTCTTGATCAGGGCATCGACCAGCTGAAGCCGATGATGATCAAAGAGGTTGCCGAAGAGATTGGTGTGCATCCCTCTACGGTGAGCCGGGCAGTTGCCAGCAAGTACGTTCACACCTCACAGGGTGTGTTTGAGTTGCGCTACTTCTTCTCAGAAAGCGTGCAGGGCCCTGAAGGCGCGGGCACGTCGCTACTGATCTTGAAGCGGCGCGTTAAGAAGCTGATTGAAGAAGAAGATCCAGCCCATCCGCTGACCGATGACCAGATCACCCGCGTTCTGCAATCACAGGGTATTCAGGTGACGCGGCGGACAGTGGCAAAATATCGCGAAGACATGAAGATACCGAGCACGCATCAAAGGAGGACGAAGAGTTAAATCGGGAAGCGCGGCCACATCCGAGCCGGCGCTTTTCGGGCAGACGTTAAAAAGCCGCCTGCACCTGTGCAGTACCTCCCAAGCACCCGGCAGACGACTCTCAGTTGGACCCAATTTCAGGAGGGAGTCAATGAACGTCGAATACACTGGCCGCCAGTACGAAATCACTCCTATCACCCGCAAGCAGGTCGAAGGCGGGCTTGAAAAAATCCAGAAAATCCTTGGCACATTTGAAACGCACGTGATTCTCTCAACAGAGAAGCGCCGCCATATTGCGGAGATCACCATTTCGGTGCGCAATCATGCCCCGATCGTCGGCCTATCTGAGGCCCAGGAGATGAATACTGCAATAGGAGGAGCGCTGGACAAGATCGAGCGTCAGGCCGTGAAATACAAGACGCGATGGAAGAGCAAAAAACGCCAGGCGCGCAAGAAAATGGAATCATCCGGAGAATCACAACAGGAGCCGACGATAGCGATTGCAGTGAATGGCGACCTGACGACGGCTGTGCCGGTAAAAGTCCACAGTTTTCCCAGCAGGGTAAAAGTTACTGAGACGCACGTGGTGAAGAGCTCTGATTCGGTCTCATACAAGCCTTTGACTTTGGAGGAAGCGGTAAAAGAAGCAGAATTTCGTGACCGCGAAGTATTTGTCTTTCGCGATCTGGAAGGACGAGTGAAAGTGCTCCACCGCAAGCGCGACGGCAAAATGGAGCTGATCGAAGCGCCCTAACATTTATGTCGCTTCGCTCCAAACCGCTAGACGGTTTGGCTTTAGCCGTAATTCTTCAGCTCTTGAATCAGACCGCTGGGCGCGCGAGTCGGCCCAGCGGTTTTACTTCCGGGATACTCTCTACCGCGGCATTATCCTTGCGCCGTTTTTATCTGCTGTAGGACCGGTTCGTCATAGCGAAGCCTCGGATACCAATCTGTTCCGCGCCCTTCTGGAGTGAAATCAAACATGTTCCAGATCGGCCAGATCATGTCTACATGTCGACCGTCCATGCCCGGTTCCTGGGGCGCAAACAAGAGTTCCGTGTGATAGAAGTGATGAATCTTCCCGTCGCGTCGCACAAAGACGTTAAGCGATGGCAGTTGATCGCCCTTGGCGTTTTCACCGTGATAGTCGCGGTTGTAAGTGTTGCCGGCTGAAGAAAGCAGACGCAGGTTGTTCCATCCACGTCCGCGGGCGAGCTCGCGTATGCGCGCCAGAGGCGATTTGGCTGCCACTGCGAAATTCACCCGTTGCCGGATGTGGGGTGCTGAACCGTTCAATCCATCCAGGATTGAAGTGCAGGAAACGCAAGGCTCTTTCATTTGCGGGCCAAACATATAGCTATAGAGGCACAGTGTATCTTTGCCGGGACTGAAAAGTTTTGACAGGCGAGTTTTGAGGGTGGTCTTGGTGTCGTTCAGGTCGACAGGCCCTTCCTCGAAGACATAATCTTCAGGAAGCTCGCCGCCGAGTGGAAGTTTGCGTCGGAGCGCAGCTACTTCTTCAATGTTCTTGCGCAGAGCTATTTCTGCTTCAAGCAATTTGTTGCGGGCATCGCGGTAGTCGATACTTTCATTGGGGAAGCGATTTGAATGGAAAGAAGGAGCCATCGTTCAGACCTCCTAGAATGGCGTTAGCAGTATTCACGCCTTAAAACCTCGTTGTCAATGTCGTCGCCGCCGCAAGAAATTCGGGGGAAGCGCCTGGTGGCGTTTCCCCCGTATCTGCAATGATTTACTCGACGATCCTTGTTCTATTATGCGGCTGGCCGCTTTTGTTGAATCCCTGCGCTAAAAAGCTCGATCATGGCGCGATTAAACGCTGGGATATCATCAGGTTTGCGAGCGGTCACAAGGTTGCCGTCAGTAACAGCTTCCTTGTCCACCCATTCCGCACCCGCGTTGCGAACATCGGTCTTCAGTGATGGCCACGACGCGATCTTGCGTCCGCGCGCCGCACCGGCTTCAATCACCATCCATGGGCCGTGGCAGATTGCCGCCACAGGCTTATTGGCGTCGAAGAATGATTTCACGAATGCGACGGCCTTGGGCTCCATGCGGAGCTTGTCTGGGTTGATCACGCCGCCGGGGAGTAGCAGCGCGTCGAAATCGTCTGGCCGTGTATTATCCAGCGTCAAATCTGCCGGGACTTCCTTGCCCCACTTCGTCATGTCCCAGCCTTTTACCATACCTTCTTTCAGCGATACGACTTTGGTTTCGGCACCGGCTTTGTCCAGCGCTTCGCGCGGTTGCAGCAGTTCAACTTGCTCAAAGCCATCGGTTACCAGGATCGCTACTTTTTTGCCTTTCAGATTTTCATTAGCCATGGTGATTCCTTTCCTTCAGAAATAAATGCTTTCGATATGAGTGTGTTTGGAAATAGATGAAAGACGCGCGCCGGTCATCCGGCGCGGTCTGCCAACAAATCAGAGAATGCGACTAAGCTGCGGCTCCATTTGCCCATGGATCAAGAACAACTTTGCTGCAGTGGTCCTTCTTGTCGCGGAACACCTTGTACATTTCCGGGGCCTTGTCGATGGGGACGCGATGGCTAACGACAAAGCTGGGATCGATCTTGCCACCCTGAATCAGCTCCAGCAGCGGTTTCATGTAGCGCATCATGTGCGTCTGGCCGGTCTTCATGGTCAGCCCTTTATTTACATAAGCGCCCATCGGCATTTTGTCGATGAATCCGCCGTACACGCCCGGGACAGAAACCGTGCCTCCCTTGCGGCATGCCATGATGGCCTGACGCAAAACTCCAGGACGGTCAGGCTGCATCTTTAAGACCTGCTTTGTCTTGTCGATGGCCCACATTGGCCCGCTGTAATGCGCTTCCATTCCCACAGCGTCCATGCAGGCGTCGGGGCCGATGTTGCCGGTCATGTCTTTCAGAAGCTGAACGACATCGTCAACTTCCTCATAGTTGATGATTTCCGCACCGGCCTGCTCGGCCATCTGCAGACGATAGGCAAACCGGTCAATGGCGATCACACGTTCAGCGCCGAGAAGAAAAGCGCTTCGAATGGCGAACTGTCCTACAGGGCCGCAGCCCCAGATTGCCACTGTGTCGCCAGGCTTGATGTTGCAGTTTTCCGCGCCCATGTAGCCGGTGGGAAAGATGTCTGAGAGAAAGACCACTTGTTCGTCGGGAATGCCTGCGGGAATTCTCAACGGGCCCACATCAGCAAATGGCACGCGAGCGTATTGCGCCTGGCCTCCGGCATAGCCGCCCAGCATGTGTGTGTATCCGAATAGCCCGGAAGGCGAATAGCCCATCAGCTTTTCGGCAATCCAGTAATTCGGGTTTGAATTGTCACAGCAGGACCACAATTGCTGCTGGCAGAAGAAGCATCGCCCACAGGCAATGGTAAAGGGCACGACTACGCGATCGCCCACTTTCAGTTTTTCGCGGTCCACGCCCGCGCCAATTTCAACCACTTCGCCCATGAACTCATGGCCCATGATGTCGCCTTGTTCCATGGTGGGCATGAGTCCGTTATATAAGTGCAGATCAGAACCGCAAATGCAGGTGCTGGTAATGCGGACAATCGCATCGCGGGGATTCAGGATTTTTGGATCTGGCACGTTCTCCACAGTCATTTTCTCGGTGCCCATCCAGCAAACTGCTTTCATGAGGCCCTCCTTCTGGCATTTGCAATGTCAGTTAAGTTTCCTTCGCCCTTGATGGGATCGTCAGGGTTAAGAATGCGCGCAAAGGCTGCAACGCTAGAACGTGGCCCATGCGACTGGCCTTCGACTGTGGGAATTTCTCCCGTTTCAATCAGGGCTTTCAGGCGGCGCAGGTCCTGCCGCATCATAAAGCTGGGATCTTTCCCCAGGATTTTGGCTAACGCTCCTCCAATGGCGCCTGCCGGCGGCTGATAAACAACAACCACGCTGATAATGGTTCCACGGTTTGCGGGCGCATTGCGGAACTTAACAATGCCATCGACGTAAATTTCTGAGTCAGGCAGGGAACGCCATGCAATCACATCGTCTTTGCGGTCAAAAGCAATTTCCGCGTCCCAGATAACGCGTCTGCCCAGCGGGCCAATGGCGGTCCACCTGGAGCGGGTATCGCTCAGGAGAGTGACGGATTCAAGATGACGCATGAATAGCGGCAAGTTTTCAAACTTGCTCCAGAACGTGTATGCCTCTTCCGGAGTACAGTTCAGCAGGATGCTGCTGCGAGCAATCAACTCCCGCTGGCGGGTGCCGGCCTTGGCTCCCGCATAAGATAGAAGTCCGCCGGCCGTTGCAATGGCAACGCCGGATTTGGAACGTTTAGACAATCCTATTAGGGCAAGCGCGCCCCCGGTTATCAGCGCACCCCAACGGAATGCAGCAGCTGCCCGGTAATGGCGGCCTTTAGCATTCCTTAAGTGAATGCGTGCAGCTTCGCTCATAACAACACAACCTTTCCTTTGGAATAATCAGTGAGATGCGGTGAGGAAATGATGGGTGTGCTAGGTGCCTTGTTTTTCGCGGAGCTCACAAGCAGGAG
>Ga0209060_10004235_pt1 | contig 11351 bp, 9 predicted proteins | sample Coa_R1_8_FD_187155 | JGI IMG/M metagenome (GOLD analysis project Ga0209060, IMG submission 187155) | Surface soil microbial communities from Centralia Pennsylvania, which are recovering from an underground coalmine fire - Coalmine... | ecosystem: Environmental > Terrestrial > Soil > Unclassified...
ACGGACCAGGCCGCGCGTCCGCCGGGCCGGAGCGCCTCGACCGCCTCCGCGATCGCCCGGTCCGGCGCCGGGAAGTGGAGGAGCCCGAAGTTCGACACCACCGCGTCGAACGTTCCCGGGGCCAGCGGCAGCCGGGTCGCGGAACCCTGGACGGCCAGGAGTCCCTCCGGCCCCCGGCGGGCCATCTCGAGCATGGCGCGGGAGAAGTCCACCGCCACCACGCGGCTGCCGAGGGCCGCGGCTCGATGGGCGACCGTTCCCGGTCCGCACGCGACGTCCGCCAGGAGGGTGCCGGCCCCGGCCCGGACCGCGCGGAGGAGCGGCTCCGCCAGATGGACGGTGACGGGGAGGAATCCCTCGGAGTAGGCCCGGGCGACGGACGGGCTCTGCCAGGCGTCCCGCTCGAGGCGATGGAAGCTCACGGGTCGCCACGGGCCCTCGGGAACAAGGGGTTTCCGGAGGATGACGAATCTGACGGTCGGGCTACGAACCTACTGGGGAAACGCTGAGGTACATAGGCTACCATATAGGTCAGTATACAAGTATATTCTACATCGGGACGGTCTATATCCCCGAGCTCGGTGGGTCGGCCGTGACCCGCCGGGTAGGCGCGAACCGGGTCCCGACACCGGGGCCCAAGGGTTCGGACGCGTCTTCTCCGGAGGGTGAGTCGAACACCGTCTGAACGGTCGGGAGGAGAGAAGAAGATGAGCACGCCTGACAGAGAAATGGTCCAGAAGCCGAAAGGAAGCAACACCGGGATGTGGGCGGCCGTGGCGGTCGTCCTCATCGTGATCGTGGTGGTCGTCGTAGGGTTCGAGGCGGGATGGTTCGGCAAGTCCAGCACGAACAACAACGGGACGACGCCCCCTCCGGGACCTTGCACGGTACCCTCCGGCCAGAGCATCACCGGCGCCGGTTCGACGTTCGTCTACCCGCTGATGTACACCTGGGAGACGGACTACACCGCCAGCTCCGTGACCTACTCGTCGGTGGGAAGCGGTACCGGGATCAGCGACCTTGCGTCCAAGACCGTTGACTTCGCCGCCAGCGATGCGCCGCTGTCGCCGGCCCAGCAGGCCACGGACCCGAACGTCGTGGAGATGCCCGAATCCGCGGGCGCCGTGACGATCATCTACAACCTGCCCGGCGTGCCCACGCTGAAGTTCAACGGCACCGTCCTCGCGGACATCTACCTCGGGACGATCACCAACTGGAACTCGACCCAGATGCAGACGCTGAACCCCGGCGTCCATCTGCCGGACCAGTCGATCGTGGTCGTGCACCGGTCCGACGGCAGCGGGACGAGCTTCGCCTTCACCGAGTACCTCTCGGCCGAGTCCTCCACCTGGAAGAGCACCGTCAGCTACGCCACGAGCGTGGTCTGGCCGACGGGGACCGGGGAGAAGGGGAACGGCGGGGTCTCCGGGTACGTCCAGCAGACCGAGTACACCATCGGCTACGTCGATCTGGAGTACGCCCTGGCGAACGGCATCAGCTACGGGTCGGTCCTGAACCCGGCGGGCAACTACGTCCTGCCGTCCCTGAACTCCACCGCCAACGCCATCAAGGACTTCACGGGCACCCTCCCCGCCGCCACCGACGCCAAGGACTGGTACAACGTCACCATCGAGAACGAGCCCGGGGCCCAGGACTACCCGATCTCGACGTTCACCTACCTGATGAGCTACCAGGAGATGTCCACGCTGGGCAGCTCCTTCACCTCGCAGCAGGCGGACGCTCTGATCTCGTTCTGGAACTGGACCATCCACACCGGCCAGTCCTACTCCGGCCAGCTCTACTACGTGCCCCTCCCGCAGAACATCGTGACCTCCGACGAGGCGGAGCTCTCGGCCTTCACCTTCAACGGTGCGGCCGTCAGCCACTGTTAAGGCATCGGGCACCACGAGGTAGGCCAACCCTTCCGGTGAGCGACCCGTGATCCCCTCCCCGCCCACCCCGAGACCCCGCCGCCGCCCCGGCCTGCGGCGGGCCTTGGAGTGGGTGTTCGCGGGGGGGACCGGGGCGCTCGCCGTCCTCAGCGCGCTCGTCTTCGTGGCCATCCTGGCCGTCATGGTCCACAACTCGTACCCGACGATCCTCCACTATGGGCCCGGCTTCATCACCGGCACCGTCTGGGACCCGGTGACGGACGTCTACACGGGCGCCTACCCGTTCATCCTGGGCACCCTCGTGACCAGCGCCATCGCGCTCCTGCTGGGCGTCCCGATCTCCCTCGGGATCGCCATCTTCCTGTCGGAGCGGGTCCGCGGGTGGATCGCCACAACCGCCGCCGCCGGCGTGGAGCTGCTGGCGGCGATCCCCAGCGTCGTCTACGGCCTGTGGGCGTTCGTGGTCCTCGTCCCATTCATGCGCACCTCCGTGGAGCCGGCGCTCCACACGTGGCTCGGCGGGGTCCCGGGCCTCGGGACGCTCTTCCCCGCCACCCATTCCGGGACCGACGTCCTCACCGCGGGGATCATCCTGTCCGTGATGTTGATCCCGACCGTCTCCGCGGTGTCCCGGGAGTCCATGGCCCAGGTCCCCGGGGCCCAGCGGGAGGCCGCCCTCGCGCTGGGGGCCACGCACTGGGAGACCACGCGGACCGCGGTCCTTCCGTACGCCCGCACGGGGATCCTCGGGGCGATTATCCTCGGGCTCGGTCGAGCCCTCGGGGAGACCATGGCCGTCCTGATGACCATCGGCAACAGCGACGCGGTGCCGACGTCCCTGTTCAGCCAGGGCCAGTCGATCGCCTCCGCCATCGCGAACGAGTTCACCAACGCCTCCCCGAAGGAGGCGAGCGCCCTCGTCGAGGCCGCGGTGCTCCTGATGGGGATCACCGTCCTGGTCAACGTCATCGCACGGCTGATGGTCCGCGGGCTCTTCCGGGCGCCGGAGGTGAGGGCCTAGGATGCCCGGCACCGTCTCGATCCGGCGTCGCGTCACGGACTGGACGACGTACGTCCTCTGCCTCGCCTGCGTCGTCTTCGCGATCGGCATCCTCGTGATCATCGTCTCCTCGTCCGTGCAGCATGCTCTGCCGGCGTTCCAGGGGTCGGGGGTCGGTCTCTTCACCCGGGCGGAGCCCCTGCCGTGCTCGTACGCCCCGGGCGGGATCCCCTGCAACGACTTCGGCGGGATCGAGCCGGTCCTGGAGGGGACGTTCTATCTCATGGTCCTCGCCAGCGCCATCGCGATCCCCATCGGGGTCCTGGCGGGGGTGTTCCTCTCGGAGTACGGCCGCAACCCGCTGGGCCGGACCCTGAGCTTCCTCGTGGACGTTCTGGCGGGCGTGCCCTCCATCGTGGTCGGGCTGTTCATCTTCAGCGTGGTCCTCTGGTGGCAGCCGACGATCGTCTACTCGGTGATCTCCGGAGGTCTTGCCCTGGCCGTCATCATGCTGCCGGTGGTGGTCCGGACCACCGAGGAGTCGCTGAAGCTGGTGCCCCAGTCGACCCGGGAGGCGGCCCTGGCCCTCGGCATCCCGAGGTACCGCTCGATCCTGCAGATCATCCTGCCCAACGGCGCCGGGGCCCTGGTGACGGGGGCGTTGCTCGCCGTGGCGAGGGCCGGCGGGGAGTCCGCTCCCCTGCTCCTCCTGGAGCTCCAGCCCCGCATCGGCTTCACCGGCTGGACCCATTCCATCGTGCCGATTCCGCTCCTGGTCTACCTGTGGGGGTTCACCGAACCGAACGCCAACTGGCAGGCGGACGCGTGGGCCGCGGCCGTGACCCTGATCGGGATCATGCTGGCGCTCAGCCTTTGTGCCCGGTTCCTCCTGAAGCGGAGGCTCCCTGGGAGCGGGATGTAGATGGCGACGATCCACACCTTCCCCGATTCCGATGTCAAGCTGACGGTGGACCACGTCTCGGCGTACTACGGGAAGACCAAGGCGATCAAGGACGTCTCGTTCCAGGTCCCCACCAACGCCGCCACGGCCATCATCGGTCCGTCCGGCTGCGGGAAGTCCACCCTCATCCGGTGCCTCAACCGGATGCACGAGGTCACACCGGACGCCCGGGCCGAGGGGAAGGTCCTCCTCGACGGGGTGAACATCTACACCCGGGACCCGTCCGAGGTCCGGTACCGGATCGGCATGGTGTTCCAGAAACCGAACCCGTTCCCGACCATGTCGATCTACAAGAACGTCTGCGCGGGGCTCCGTCTCAACGGGGTCAGGAACCGGGGAGTGCTCGACGAGGCGGTGATCCGGGCCCTGAAGCAGGCCGCCCTCTGGGACGAGGTCAAGGAGCAGATCCATCGCCCCGGAGCCCACCTCTCCGGTGGCCAGCAGCAGCGGCTCTGCATCGCCCGGGCCCTGGCGGTCCAGCCGGAGGTCCTCCTGATGGACGAACCGTGCTCGGCGCTGGACCCGATCGCCACCGCGAAGATCGAGCAGCTCATCCGCGACCTGAAGGGCCAGTACACGATCGTGATCGTGACCCACAACATGCAGCAGGCGGCCCGGGTCGCCGACTACACCGCGTTCATGTACCTCGGCGAGCTCGTCGAGTTCGGACCCACCGCGGCCATGTTCGAGACGCCGAAAGAGACCCTCACCGAGCAGTACCTGACAGGAAGGTTTGGATGAGCGATACCCCGGAACCGGCCCCGAAGCTCCTGACGAACCGGCCCATCGACGGGGAGATCTCGATGATCAAGGCCCATCTCATGGAGATGAGCGACTGGTCCCTGCAGATGGTCCAGCAGGGGATGGCCGCCATGAAGGCGGCCGACCCGGCCGCCGCCGCCCGGGTGGTGGGGATGGACGACCGGCTCGACGCCTTCGACGTAGACATCGAGCACGAGGCGATCCGGATCCTCATCGCGCGCCAGCCCGCGGCCCGGGACGCCCGGACCCTGGGCGCCGTCCTGAAGGTGAACACGTACCTGGACCGCATCGGGCGACTGGGCCTTGACGTCGCGAAGTACGTCCGGGACACTCCCGTGAAGCCCCCGCTCCCCCAGTGGTCGCTCCTCGAGATGATGTGCGAGCAGGGCTGCTCGATGGTCCGCGCGTCCATGAGCGCCTTCACCACTGGCGATGTCCACCTGGCCACCCAGGTCTACGACGCCGACGATGCCGTCGACGAGCTGAACCGACAGGTGCTCAAGGAGTGCATCCACGGTCTCCAGGGCGACCCACCGGAACCCCCGGAGCTGGTGATCTACGTGCTCATCTCCCGCCACCTGGAGCGGATCGCGGACAACGCGTGCAAGATCGCCGAGAAGACGATCTACATGGAGACCGGCCACCGCCGCCGGGAGTTCCTGACCGCCAACAACAAGGTCGCGCTCTGACGCGTCCCTAGGGCTGCGGCTCCGGGGAGTTCGGGTGGCGGGTGATCCCGCCGAGGATCTTCGCGATCACCCAGACCGACACGAACGAGAGGACGAACACCACCGCCACCACCGCCACCACGGCGAGCGCCTCGAGGCCCGCCTGCCGGACCGCCGCCCCGCCGCCGCCGAACAGGAGCCCGTTCGGGAGGCCCGGGGCCCCGGAGAGGGCCGCGTAGGTGTTCTGGGCGAAGACCGGGATCATCATCAGGCCGAAGATCCCGCCGAGGAGGTGACCGGGGAGGAGGCCCACGGGGTCGGTGAACCACTTCACCTCGGAGACCGCGTGCTCCCCGACGACGAACAGCGGCCCGCAGAAGATCCCGAGGATGACCGCGCTCCCGGGGCTCACGAACCCGGCGAGCGGCGTGATGACGATGAGGCCCATGATGATCCCGTTGGCGGCGAACGCCATCCCCGGGTCCTTCCCGATCACCAGGAACTTCGTGCCCATGGTGGAGATGTACGAAGTGCCGGCGCAGAGGAAGGTCGTGAGGACCACCACCGGGACCTCCGCGTTGAACTGGAGGACGCTGCCGGGGTTGAACCCGAACCACCCCACCCAGAGGAGCAGGACCCCGAGGGTGAGCCAGGTGGGGGTGATCTTGAGGGGGACCGAGGGGCTCTCGGTGAGGCCCCGGGCCTTCTCTTCTCGCCAGATCTGCCAGAGGATCCCGAGGCCGGCGGCACCGGCGGCCCCGTGGACCACCAGGCCGCCCGCGAAGTCGACCACCCCCATCTTGGCGAGCCATCCGGAGGGGTTCCAGATCCAGGCCGCGGGAAGGGCCCAGATGACGGCGAAGTACGGGATCGAGTAGAGGAGGAAGGCCCGGAGGCGCATCTTCCGAAGGACGATGACGCCGACGAGGGCCAGGGTGACCGTGGCGAAGGCGTCCTCGAAGAGGAAGTAGCTGCCGAGCGTGAGCTCGCTGCCGTTGCCGGTCGCGGTCTGGGACCACCACTGCGAGAGGGAGAGGGTGGGGTCGAAGCCGCCGATCAGCGCGCCGTGGTACGCGGGGTTGCCGATGAACCCGTCGAGGACGGTGGGCGCGAACGCCGTGTCGAACCCCACCACCACCATGATCACGAGGCCGATCCCCGTGATGAGCATCGTCTTGTGGAGGCTCCGCCAGAGGTCCTCGCCGAGCTCCCCGACCTCGAGGAACCCCACGGCCATGGTCATGACGAAGACCAGGAGGCCCGCGATCAGGATCCAGAGGTTGTTGACCAGGAACGTGACGTCCGGAGCCATGGGTCCCTCGCCCCCGAGGGGCTTGGTCGGTTCCACGCCGGGGAGGGGTACAAGAGCCCTTCGCCGCAGGGGATATACGTCCGGGGCCCGCCGGGGCGGGGCCCGCGGTCCCGGTCAGCCGAACGCCGGCACCGAGTGGAAGTGGACCGGGTGGGCCGCGCTCCAGATCACGAACCGCGGGTAGACCTGGGTGTGGTACGCCACGAAGGCGGATGCCTGCAGGGACGCCGGCGGCGGCAGGTCCACGCCGGGCACGAACGTCCCGGAGGGGATCGCCGAGGAGAGGAATGGGCCCGGGTCGAGGCTGAGGATCAGGGCGAGGTAGTCGATCTCGGCGGTCACGTCGAAGAACCCCGAACGCGTCACCGCGCCGACGGCCCCCTGGAAGAAGTCCCACGCCTCCTCGGGCGCGAGGGGGTTCGCGGCGAGGATCCCGGCGGCCGCCGGGGAGGCGATCACCTCTCGGAGATGGTCGTCGAGGAACGCCATCCTCGGAAGGAACCGGTCCACGGGATGGGGCGAGACCGCCAGGAGAACCGCGGCGGTGACGCCGCCCGGGTCCGGGGCGTACCCGATCTTCCGGAGGGTGTCCGAGGCGGAGGCATACCGCTGGAGCACCACGTTGACCTGGTAGGGGGACCGCGCGAGGATCGCGTACTCGGCCGTGCCGAGGTCAGGGATCCCGGCGATGATCTGCGACAGCCGGGTGCCGAGCCACCCATCGGAGGTCGGGGGGAGGTCGGAGAGGATCGCCGAGGGCAGCGAGGTCTGAAGATAGCGGCCCATGGCGGTGGCGACGATGGATTGGACGGCGCGGAACCGGGCGAGGGTCGCGGCGCTCCCCCCGGGGTTGTTCATCAGGATCGCCGTGACGACATCCACCTCGGGGGTCGGTACGCCGAGCTGGGCGACCTGCTCGCTGGTGGAGACGAAGTCCGCATAGAGGTCGCTGGGGGACCGGTCGGGCTTCGCCAGGGTGAGGGCGATCCCCCGGGCCTGGGTCCGGGTACCCTGGTCGACCACCAGGTCGGGGGATTCGCCCCCGCCGCCGGAGGGGAACCAGGCCCGGGCCACCGCGGACTCCTCGGCGATCACGCTCTGGACGAGGATGCTGGCCCGGGTCAGGACCGCTTTGAGCTGGTTGTCGGTGAAGGCGAGGGCGCCGACGAAGTCGGAGAGGGCGGCCGTGGAGTACCGGGGCGCCCAGACGGACAGCTTGGTCATGACCCGTCGGCCCTCCGGCGAGATGAGCACGTAGTCCCCGGTCCCATCCGGGACGAGCCCCTTCAGTACGGTCGCCTCCCGGCTCAGCTCCGCCATCTGCTGCATCTGGGCGAGGAGCTCGGCCCGGAGCCGGTGGTGCTCCGGCGGGAGCCCGAACACGGTGGTCGGGACCTTCGGGCCCTTCGCCTGGTCCAGGGCCCGGCGCAGCTCCCGCACCCGGGCGGCGACCGCGGACAGCTGGCTGGCCCGGGCCGCCAGCTGATCGTGCTGGGCCGCCGGATGCGGCTCCAGGAGGCGGGCCTGGACCATCTCGAGGGTCTCGTTCCGGGAGCCGGTGTATCCAGACCCGTTCGATACGGCGGTGAGCAGCTCCTGCGCACGGGGTACGTTCATAGCACGGCTCCTTCGGTGGCCCACTCGAGCTCGACGGTCGCGTCGGCCTCGGCCGCGGCCGGGGTGATCACCATGGTGGTCCGGTCCCGGCCCCGCTCCACCCGGACGTACGGATCGGGCCGGCAGGCCCGCTCGAGGACGTCGAGGGTCCACCGGTGCCGGTCCGGGAGCGAATCGGTGAGCCCCAGCAGGCGGTACGTCTCCTGCGCCATCGCCTCGATGGCGTACGTCGCCTCGTAGAGGTTGTGGAAGTACTGGTCCTCGATCCGCTGCCGGACCTCCCGGGGACCGGCGGCGTGGAACCCCTCGACGCCCTCCAGGTCCGCGAAGTGGAGGGTGCCGTCCGGGGCGATCACCGCGTCCTTGTCGAGATAGACCTCGTCATAGTCGAGGCCGGTGAACCGCGCGTGCACATCGTCAAACCGCACGGTCCTCGCGAAGAGCGTGATCGCCGCGACGGTCGAACGCATCAGTCGCTCGAGGAATGCCTCGCACGTGGCAAGGTCCGTGAGCCCGAACAGCGAGAAGACCCGCCCGCTGTCGAGTCCCAGGGTCACCGGACTGTGGAAGTAGAGGCGGACGTTGGAGGGCATGAGCCTCAGTTCCTGCCAGTACGCCCCATCGTAACGGCGGTACCAGTAGAACTGGGAGGCGAGCTCGGCGATCGGGTCCGGGAGGCGCACCGCCGCGATCACGGGGCAGATGAAGAAGCCGGCGATCTGGTTCCGGTCGGCGCGGCTGCTCGCCAGGAGCGCGAGGAGGGCGCTGTCCCCGGCCTGGCCCCCGTACGGGGCGTACCCCCACCACCGCTCTCCCACGATGAACGGCGTGTCCGCCGCCGGCTCCTGGGATAGCCGCTCCGCGAGCCTCGGATCGTGGCAGACCGTCCTCAGGCGGGAGGGGGAGAGCTTGACGGGCGTGAACGCGTCGAACTCCGCCCCGCAGCCCTTGACCGATAGGAAGTACTCCGTGTCGTCGACGTTCACGGTGCGGTCCGGCAACAGGCAGGAACGGTTGTCGTCCCGAAGCGCGGCGACGGGCTCGCCGTCCCCTCGATCCGCGAGCCGGCCGAGGAGGGCCGGAAGGTACGCTCCGGCGATCCCCTCCGTCCAGGCGTCCTCCCACTGCGAGTTCCCCACGACAGTGACGCCCTCCTGGATCCGCAGAAGGTTCGCGGGCTCGTTGGGGACCCACTTGGCGCGGACCGTCACGCGCCCGGCCTCCGTTCGGCCTGGACGGCCTTGGTGGGTCGGACGTTGAAGTAGACGATGGAGCCCACCCGCTGGAACCCGAACCGCTGGGCCAGGTGTCGGGGCGCGGCGTTCCCCTCCACGATCTCCATCCGGGCCTTCGGGACGCCGAGGGCCGCCAGGGCCGATAGGCGGGCGGCGACGAGCCCCGTCGCGAGCCCCTGGCCCCGGCCCTCCTCGGCGATCGTGAGCCCGTACAGGAGGGCTCCCCCGTCGCCGACCGTCGCCAGCGCGTATCCAAGCAGGACGTTGTCGACGACCGCCACGAAGGCGAGGTCCCCGTCCGATACCGCCTCCACCAGCTGCCGCGGCTGCGGGACGTCATAGACCCGGTTGGTGATCGCGAGGACCGCCGGGAAGTCGGTGGGGAGCATGGGGCGGATCGTCTCGGCATCGTACGGCAGGGGAACGACCGGCGCGAGCTCGTAGACATCGAACGTGCCGAGGGGCGTCGCCGGAGGAAGGAGGACGTTCGGTGTGCCGGGGGGCAGTTCGATGAAACAGTTGGCGGGCTTTCGCATGGAGAGGAAGGTCCGGACCACCGCCGGGTCCGTCGCCACGATGGAGCCGATCCGGTCGGCGTGGTCGTAGGTGTAGATCCCCTCGATGGTGGACCCCGACCGGGCCAGGTAGACGGGGTCCCGCAACCCGAGGGCCCGTCGGACCGCGGTCCGGACGAACGGGGCGTACGAGGCCGCCGGCGGCATCTTGGCATCTCCGAGCCGACCGAGCCGGCGCACCCGCCGGGCCACCGGTCGCCCAGACGAGGGGGCTGGGTGGCGGACCCGGCGCGGCCCGTTCCGGCGAACGTAGAACGTCGTGAACAGGGCGATCGGGATCAACGGGATCCCCACGTAGACGGCCAGCAGCTGGGCGTAGTCAAGGGCGATCGGGAAGCTCGCGCTGGTCGTGAACACTTGCTCCTGCCACTGGAAGCCCCCGACGGGCGACGAGTCGGTCTCGGTGTAGTACTCCGCGATGACGAAGCCCGTGCTCGGGTCGAACCAGTACTGGTCCGTCCAGGAGGCGTCGAAGACGCCGTAGACGTCGTTCCGGAGGTACTCGCCCGAGCCCTGGAGCTCGATCCCCACCCGGGGGGTGGGAGGAAAGTTCTGGAGCCAGACGGTGGAGGACAGGCTCGTGACGGTCAGGTTCTCGTCCAGGATCGGGACCGTGTCTCCGACCGCGAGGGAGGGCGGGACCCAGAACCAGATGTAAGGGCTGGAGTAGTTTCCCAGCACATCGTACGAACCCGCGTAAAGCCGGGTCCCGGAGTCGAAGACGAAGTTCTGCGCCCACGAGCCGCCCTCCGTGGTCCCGGTGGAGTTCGACCAGCTCCAACTGCCGGAGCCGTACATCCGTACGGTCGTCCCGCTGACGGACTGGACGTCGTACCGGTAGTGGGAGGTTTCCTGCTCGGAGTATCCGGAGTAGTTCCCGACCCCGTTGTTGAGGTAGATGTTGTAGTCGTACTGGAACCACTGGCCGTCGGCGGGCACGGCGGCCGCCCGGGTCGGGGCTGAGGTGAGGACGAGGGCCAGGCCCACCAACACGCTGGCGAGCACGATCCCATTACCGGCCCGGACCCGCCCCGTCAATGGATTCTCCGGCCGCAAGGGACCCGGGATATTTACAGGATAGGGAAGAGGCGCCATTATACGGGGGTGGCGGCCTGTAATTGCTGTGAATTTCGGCGAAGCGAAGCGTCCGGCCCCGGCCCGATGGGCCGTCGCGCTCGCCGTGGCGCTGGTCGCGGGGTTCCTCCTCCTTCCCCCCGTTCCCGCCGGGCGGGGCGGAGGGCCTCCCTCGGGGTCCCATCCGGCCGCGATCAACATCCCCGCCCAGGCGAACTTCACGGTCAGCACCGTGAATTACGTCAGCTCCGTCGA
>Ga0209060_10004237_pt1 | contig 11349 bp, 12 predicted proteins | sample Coa_R1_8_FD_187155 | JGI IMG/M metagenome (GOLD analysis project Ga0209060, IMG submission 187155) | Surface soil microbial communities from Centralia Pennsylvania, which are recovering from an underground coalmine fire - Coalmine... | ecosystem: Environmental > Terrestrial > Soil >...
GGAAGTCCCTGGGGAAGAGCAGATTGCGTCAACGCCATCCACTTTTGTAGTGGTGGTTAAGAACAATTGACCGAGGCAACTGTTTCTAGCGCTAATTTAGTGCGCTCCGCCTTTTGTTGGGTTACACCGTGACAAATTGGTACCCTAGGCTCCGGTGCCAGCGAAAAAGCATCATTATGTCCCGGTTTTCTATCAGAAAGGGTTCGCGGATGCCGAAGGTCTGCTCTGGGTTTACGACCGCAAGCTAAAAAACTATAAGCATTTGCATCCAAATGTAATGTGTAGGGCGGAAGACCTTTACGCAGTTCGACCTGACAACGCGCCGAAGGATCGCCGGATCGAGACTGATATTCTTAGCCCAATAGAAAGCGATGCCGCACCCATAATTCGGAAGCTTGTTCCCGGCATAGCTTTGAGCGAAGAGGAAACCGCGAAGCTTGCGTTCTTCATTGCGTTACAGCGCACTCGCCTTCCATCGTTCGGCAGGGCCGTCTCGAAAATGCAGGAAGTGAACATGGAGCAGCTGATGAGAATCCAGTTCGCCAACGTTGATAGAGCTACGACTGCTCTTAATGAGTTGGCGGCTTGGACTAGCGAGAAGGTCGACATTGAGCCAGAGTCGATGGTGAAAGCTGTATTGAACGACGAAATCAAAATCACTGCCACTGAGCGCCCCTTTCTTGAAGCCATGTTTGAACAGGCAAAGACCCTTACCAAGTGGATGGGTAGAGCACACTGGAGTTTCCTGGTAGCGCCCGCCTCGCACCCATTCATACTGTGCGATCATCCCTTCACTATCGTGCCGCCAGAAGGTGTCCGGTTGGACGGAGTCGGACCGGGACTCCCGGGAGTCGTAAACTATTTTCCTATTAACAGGAGGCTATGCCTAAAGCTTCGCCACGGCGTGTTTGCCATGAGGTTTTGGGACATCGACTCCCTTTACGTTCACCTTGTCAACCGAAACGTTGCGGCAAACTCTGAGCGGTTCATTATGTGTGCTAATAAGCAACTGCTGGAGGATATTGTTGCGAGTAGTGGTTGCTCCGAGTTTACGGCGCTTGAGCGGTTCTCGGTGGATGTGTTGAAGTCCGATGAGAATGAATCGTTTGTGAAGTTCAGTTTCCGACCGGGTCGCTACTTCTATAACAAGCAGCTCACAGGTGAATGTCGTGCAAATGTCATCGACTCCCCGCTGTAAAATTCGTCTCGAAGTCACCGTCATCTTTCGACAGACACGAACACATGCGCAGACTGTTTCTGAAATGGAGATGGCGCTATTAAACTCCATTTCAGTCTTTTACTACTCGGGCCCGAGCAATGGCCGGAGCGAAGGACGATCTTTGATTCCCTCGTGTCGTTCGCGAGAGCACCAATGCACAGCATCGTGGGCGAGTAGCTCCTTGAAGCATGTCGTTGCTGGAGCGCTCTTCGGTGCGATGCGGGCTTTTTCGGTGTGTATATGAGCGCAGTTGGCTTCTTTCATTCCCGGTGCGCTGAGTCCCGAAAGCGACGTTCGGATTCAAACTGACCGAATACTAAACGCGCGACGGTGGCGTATGCCACAATGAATTTCGGAGGCGCGTCATCGTCAAAATCTGTGTGCTCGCCAGCAGCAGCTCGGGGAACTCGGCTTTTATCCGCACCGAGCGCACGCGCATCCTGGTGGACGCTGGGCTGAGTAAGCGCGATCTCTTCGCGCGGCTCACAGCCATCGGCGAGCAGTGCGAAACGCTGGACGCGATCCTGATCACGCATGAGCATTCCGATCATGTCAGCGGGCTGGTTTCGCTCGCGCGGCACCTCAATGCTCCGATTTTTATTACGCGACTGACGGCGCCCGCCATTCCTTGGGGCGAGTTCACGCCGAAGCTCGATTGCTTTCAGGCCGGAACCACCTTCACCGTCGGCGATATCGAAGTGGACAGCTTCACGATCCCGCATGACGCGATCGATCCGGTGGGGTTCTGTTTTCGGACGCAAGGAATCAAGATCGGCATCGTGACCGACTTGGGATATTTGCCGGACTCCATCAAGTTTCACCTGCGCGGGACGGATCTTCTCGTGTTGGAATCGAATCACGATCTCGAGATGCTCAAAGTTGGACCTTATCCGTGGTCGGTGAAACAGCGCGTCATGGGACGCAAGGGGCATCTGTCAAACGACGTGGTTTCCGATTTTATCCGCATCGATCTGGATTCCACCATCAGCACGCTGGTGCTGGGACATTTGAGCGAACACAACAATCATCCGGAAATTGTGCGCAACACGGCGGGACGGGCGCTGGATCGAGCGGGTCGTGCGTTGTTTACGCGGTTGGTGGTGGCGGAGCCGAAGCAGGCGACGGAGGTTTTCACTTATTAAATGCTTACCGAACTGATACTGGAAAACCGGATGGTCGGGGTGGCGCGCCCTTGCGGTCGCGGTTCGGTGCGAAATTATCATGATTGATCGATATACGCTGCCCGAAATGGGGCGGATCTGGAACGAAGAGAGCAAGTATCGCGCTTGGCTCGAAGTGGAGCTCGCGACGGCGGAGGCTCTCGCGGAAACCGGCGAGGTTCCAAAAGATGCCGCGGAACTGCTTCGGGAACATGCCGGATTTGAGGTGGCGCGTATCCAGGAAATTGAGCGGACCGTCAAGCACGACGTGATCGCGTTCACCACCGCGGTCGCCGAAATCATGGCGGCGGCCGGACACGCGGAGGCTTCGCGCTGGTTGCATTACGGCCTTACGTCGAACGACGTCGTCGATAGTGCACAGGCGCTGCTGATTCGAAATGCGTCGGAGCTGATTCAGAAAGGCGTAAGTAAGTTAGCGGAATCCCTTAAGACTCGCGCATTCGAATTCAAGCACACCGTTCAAATCGGCCGCACGCATGGAATCCAGGCCGAGCCGATCACATTCGGCCTGAAGCTAGCGCTCTGGTACGACGAAGTGAAGCGCAACCTGGGACGCTTCGCGGCAGCGTCCGAAGAAATGCGCGTGGGAAAGATCTCGGGGGCGGTCGGAACGTTCGGACATATTGGGCCGGAAGCCGAGGAGCGAATCTGCGCACGGCTGGGATTGCGCCCGGCGCCGATCGCTTCGCAGGTGATTTCGCGCGACCGGCATGCCAATTACGTTTCGGCTCTCGCATTGATCGCGGCCACGCTTGAAAAGATCGCGGTGGAGATCCGGCATCTGCAGCGCACCGAAGTCCGCGAAGCCGAGGAGCCTTTCGCCGCCGGCCAAAAAGGATCGTCGGCCATGCCGCACAAACGGAATCCGGTGACGTGCGAACAGATCGCGGGATTGGCGCGCGTCGTCCGGGCAAACGTCCAGGCGGCGTTCGAGAACGTGGCGCTCTGGCACGAGCGCGATATCTCCCATTCGTCAGTGGAACGGATCATCCTGCCGGACTCCACTATTCTGGTGGATTATATGCTGGCCAAAACCGAATGGCTGATATCCGGGCTGCGGGTCTATCCGGAGCGGATGCTCAAGAATCTCGCAATGACGCAGGGCCTAGTGTATTCTGGCCAACTACTTCTGGATCTAGCGGCGGCGGGTATGCTCCGCGAAGACGCCTATAAACTGGTGCAGGGTCATGCCATGAAAGCATGGGAGTACGACCAGAACTTCCAGTCCGCCATAGAAAACGATCCGGAAATCGGGAAACGGCTGAGCAAGGCGAAGCTCGCGGAAAGCTTCTCTGTTTCCAGGCAGTTAGCTAACGTCGACCGTATTTTTGAGCGCGTCTTTTCATAGTCCTAGGCCGATTCCGTTCGGTCAGTTTTCAATTACAGTGAAATCTTTGCTTCCATTTCGGCACTGTTCGTTTACACTATACCTAGGAGACGGGCTGTATCGAATGCGGAAGTTTACTGATTCAGACCGGTGTTTGGAGCTCGAAATGGCCAGGGTACTCCTGGTAGATGACGACCCAACTTCGCGTTTAACCTTACAAACGGTGCTGCAAGCCGGTGGATATCATGTAGATGCGGCCGCATCCTTCGCGGAAGCCGTCGGTAAGCTCGAAGAGCAGGAATACCAGTTGGTCCTGAGCGATCTGCAGCTGGAATCGCCGGAAGCGGGTCTGAAAGTCCTGGCGCATGCTAAGACCATGGATTATAAGCCTGCTACCGCAATCGTGACCACCTATCAGGCATCCAGACCGCTCCCGCCCAAGCAAGCGCACATGCTCATTAAGCCCGAGGATGTTCCCGAGCTTTTGGGCCAAGTCGCGAATCTGATCAGCGACCGCGCCGCGCGTAAGATGCGCCGGGAAATGCGGCACGCTACTACCTCCGGATAACAGCCTCTGACGGATAAGCGCCTCTGATTCAGCTCGATAGAATTGATGCGGCCGCGCGCTCCATCGATCCCGTTTTCCTCAATAGTCCCCAATTCGAAAGTGAGCCGATCGGACGCCAGCTTGGGCTCCGGCTGGTTCTGAAGGTCGAGACGGTTAATCCGATTCGGAACTTCAAGGGCCGGGGGACCGATTTTCTGGTCTCCAGTCTATCGGGCGGGCCGCTGGTTTGCGCTTCCGCAGGCAACTTCGGACAAGGGATGGCGTACGCGGCGCGGAAACGCGGGATTCCGTTGGTGGTGTTCGCGGCGGAGTCGGCGAATCGGCTGAAGCTGGACCGGATGCGCGAGCTGGGCGCCGAAGTCCGGCTGGCCGGCCGGGATTTCGATGAAGCGAAGGAACACGGCGAGGCGTTTGCCGCCGAAACCGGCGCGCGCTGGATCGTGGATGGGCGCGAGTCGGCGATCGCGGAAGGCGCGGGCACGATTGCGGTGGAGTTGTGCCGGGGGCCGCACGCTTTCAATGCGGCGCTGATCCCGCTGGGAAACGGAGCGTTGCTCGGCGGCATCGCGACCTGGTTGAAAGCGAAGTCACCCGCGACGCGAAGGATCGGGGTTTGCGCGGCGGGCGCTCCGTCGATGGCGATTTCGTTGAAACAGGGACGTACTGAATCGACCGAATCGATGGCGACCATCGCAGACGGGATTGGCGTGCGCGTTCCGGTGCCCGAGGCTTTGGCCGACTTGGCCGATGTGGTCGACGAAGTTCTGCTGGTGGAAGATGCCGCAATGATCGAGGCGATGCGGCTGGTTTTTCGCGAACATGGATTACTGGTGGAACCGGCTGGAGTGGCGGGACTCGCTGCCGCGCTCACTTTTCGAGATCGATTTCGAGGGGCATCGATTGTCACGCCGCTGTGCGGTGGAAACTTAACCGCCGAGCAGATCCGCGCGTGGTTGCCGGTTTAAGAAGCGACGCGGAAAACCGCTTCTTCGAATTCGTTCAGCGCGTCGGCGAAAAAATGGTCGCAGGCGTTTACCCAGATCAATTCTTTGGGGCCCAAGAGTGACGCGAAGTAGGATTCCATGGTCTCGCGCGGACCGAATTGATCGTTAGTGCTCTGGATAAACACGCGCGGGATTTCGCACTGGCCGATTGAGCGGCTGGCGGCGTCGCCGGACGGGAATCCGACGGCGAGTAAGCGCGTCGCGCCGGGGATTTCGCAACCGAGCCTGAGGATGATTCTGGACCCGAAGGAAAATCCGGCGAGCGAAAACGGCAATTCGGGATAACGCGATCGCAGAAGTTCGAGAGCGGCTCGCGCATCTTCGAGTTCGCCGATGCTGTTGTCGTAGACGCCTTCGCTCATGTTGACGCCGCGATAATTGAATCGCAGCGCGACGGCTCCGGCACGGCGCATTGCTCGCGCGATGCGATAGACCACTTTGTTGTGCATCGTTCCGCCGTATTGCGGATGCGGGTGGCAGATCAACACCGCTTCTTTGGGCGCCTGATCGTCCGGCTCCTCGAGCAAGGCTTCCAGGCGGCCGGCGGGTCCGGGAATGAAAAGCGATTCGATGCGCCGCGCCATTAATTGGTGCGGTAGTTGGTGAACTGCATGTCGATGCCGAAATCGTGGCCGCGCAAGAGCGCCATCACGTCCTGCAGCGTGTCGCGGTCTTTTCCGGATACGCGCACCAAGTCGCCTTGAATCGAGGCCTGCACTTTTTTCTTGCTGTCCTTAATTAATTTGACGATATCGCGGGCTTTTTCGATCGGGATTCCCTGCTGCAGGGTGACTTCCTGCCGCACCGTGGAACCAGCGGCCGGAGTGATGGCTCCGAACACCAGACCTTTCAACGGCACTTTTCGCTTCGTGAGCTTCAATTCGAAAACTTCCGTGACGGCCTTGAGCTTGAAATCGTCTTCGCTGGTGAGAACGATTTTGCGATCCTTCTCGTTCAACTCAATATTCGATTTGGAGTTCTTCAAATCGTAGCGCTGCTGGATTTCCTTCAACGCTTGCTGCAGGGCGTTATTCACTTCCGCGAGATCGATTTTGGAGACGACGTCGAATGAATTGTCGGGCATGGGTCAATCTCCCAATGCTATCAAGACCCGCTCGGTAATTTCACGGATCAGCTCGGGCATTGCGGCATCGAGTGCAAGGGTGACGGCGGCGCGCACGCGCTCCGGATCGATCTGCGTTGCGGTGTTGGAGACGGGTGGGCGCGACACGGTTACCGAAACGGAGGCGGCGGCCGCGGCAGCCATGACAGCGCGTTGTTCGGCATACTGGCCGCGCGCGACTTGCGCTTCTTTCACTAAAGGCTGGATGGTCTCGAGCAGTTTCGACGCTTCAAATGGCTTCTTGAGGATAGCGTCGCAGCCGGCGCGCGTGGCCTCCGCTTCGTCGAAGGGCTCAAGTAGGCCCGCTGTCAAAACCACGCGGATATGTCGTTGGCTCGCCGTGTTCTTGATGTGGCGGCAGAGGTCGAGTCCCGATTTTCCGGGCAGGAAAACATCGGCCAGGATGAGATCGGGGTCCACGTCGGCGAGCCGCGAAAGGGTGGTTTCGCCGTCGGTCAAGCTGACCACTTCGAAGCCTTCTTCGCGCAGGATTCGCTCGCCCATCCGCTGTGCGTGCGGGCTATCGTCCGCCAGCAGGATCCGGTTCATCAGGGCTGGCCGTTCGGATTCTGGGTCGCGGGCGGATTCGTCGCAGGTTGGTTAGTCGCAGGCTGGTTGGTCGCCGGCTGCGGCTTCACCTTCTTCGGCTTTTTCTTCTTGGCCTTTGGATCGGTGGTTTGCGCCTGGTCGGTGTTAGCGGCTGCGCCGGACGTGGCATCCGCCGGCTTGGCCGCGGCGTTGGGATCGGCCGGCTTCGCTTCCGGCTTCGCTTCGCCGCCGGCAGCAGGAGCAGCGCCCGTTCGGGCATCGGGCAGGTTGTCGAGAGCGGATTTATCCGCGCCGATCGGGTTCACGGTTACATCACCCGTAAATCCGGGCGTACCTTTCGTCATCGGAACGCTCACGGGAACGGTACCGCGCAATGTGGTCATCGCCGGTTCGCCGGATTTCGCGGCGGCGCTCATATCCGGCCCGCGCTTGATGATGTTCAGGGACTTGGAGAGCAGGCTCGGCTTGGTGCGATTTTCCGCTTCCCACTTCATACGGTTGTAGGCCACCGGATCGGCTTGTGGAATCGGCATTTCCAGTTCGCCCAACTTTTTCTTGGCTTCATCCACGTACCCGCTGAGCGGATAATCCCTCACGATGCGCGCGTAGGCATCACCGGCATCTTTACGGAAACGGGTTCCCATCCGCATATAGGAATCGCCCAACTCTAATAGCGCCAAATCGGCTTTGCTGTAGAGCGGATATTGATCCACCAGGCGGCTGAAGCGATTGGCGGCGGAAGGATTCGATCCGCGCCGGTAATAGAAGTCGCCGACCAGGTACTCGCCTTCTGCCAGCGCTTCCTGAATGTTCCGGAGTAATTGCTGGGCTTCGGGGACAAACTGGCTATTGGGGAACTGAACGATCAACTGGCGGCATTCGTCCTGGGCACGCAAAGCCTGCACCGAGTCGCGATCCGCCTTCTCCATCTGCCTGTAGTGAATCTGACAGATCTTCTCCTGGGATTCGGCGGCTTCGGCCATGGTCGGATAGAACAGGATGAAGTCCTTATATTCAGCTTCCGCCTGGGCAAATCCCTGCGTTCCGCCTTCCCGGAACCAGCTATCGGCGATGGCGAGTTTGGCTTTCGCCATGAATTCGCTTTGGTCGTAGGTGTTGATCAGCGCGTTAAGGGTGATGCGGGCGACTTCGTAGCGGCTGTGCTCGATGTCGTTGATCGCCCGGTCATACAGGACCTTGTCGGGCTGCTTGGTGTCTTTGGTGATGGGATTGTCGTACTTCTTGCGTTTGAAGCCGCAACTGGAGGTCAACAGGCCCCCTATCAGGATCGCAATGAAAAGATGTCGAGCCATAGTAATGATTCCTAGATGTTCAACCCTACAGTTTAGCGTATGCTGTTCAAACCTACACCCTCGCCAGGGTGGCCTCGCGAGCCGTTCGTTCCAGTTCCAGGAAGGCCGCACCGGCGTCCGGAGTGTGAAATACGGACGTCCCTGCAACCAGCCAGTCACACCCGGCGCGGGCGATCTCGGCGGCGTTATCGAGCGCTACTCCCCCGTCGATTTCAATGGCGAAATTCAGTCCTAACTCCTTGCGCTTCCAGGCCAAAGCTTGAATTTTCCGGAGAGCGTTGGGAATGAAGTGCTGCCCCCCGAACCCCGGATTCACGCTCATGATTAGCACCTGATCCACCAAATCGAGTACCTCCGTTAAAGTGGCGATCGGGGTGGCCGGATTGAGCACCACGCCGGCTTTGGCGCCTTCGTCACGGATCATGCGCAGAACGCGATCCAGATGTGGGCAAGCTTCCTGGTGCACGATGACGTGCGAAGCGCCGGCTTTGACGAAGTCCGGAACGTAGCGGTCCGGATTGGTGATCATGAGGTGCACGTCGAGCTTGAGTTTGGTGATTTTGCAGACCGACTCAATGGTCGGCAGGCCGATGGCGAAATTCGGCACGAAATGTCCATCCATGACATCGACATGCAGCATTTTTGCGCCGGCATGTTCGACTTTGGCGATCTCCTCGCCCAAGCGAGCAAAATCCGCCGCGAGGAGGGATGGAAGGATTTCAACCATGGATGTAGCGCGCGTTCTGAACGTGCTGTGTTCGCACTTTTGCGGACACAAAATAAGGAAGAACCTCGCTGAGGGCGTTCACACGAGTGTGAACGCGGCACGCAGGAGTGCGTGCGCCACGGTGCTCATGAAGGCTCAACGAACTTCTCCCGGCAACGCTTAAGATGTTAACACAGCCACGAAAAATCCATCCCCGGGATCGATGCCCGGGATTCTTTCGGTCACCTGCCAATGGCCCGGAACTTCCTGGATTACTTGCCGGTTCTCTTCTTGTTCGAGCGAACAGGTGGAGTAAACGATCCGGCCGCCGGGTTTGAGGTAATGCAGCGCGTTCTTCAGGATCGCGACTTGCTTGCGGTGCAGATGCAGTAGATCGGAGGGTTCCAGGCGCCACTTGATCTCGGGATTCCGGCCGAGCGTTCCGGTGCCGGAGCAAGGGGCGTCCACCAGGATCCGGTCGAATTGGATGTTAAAGGGCAGCGGTTGCGCCGCATCCAGCGCCACGCGCGGGCAATCGAGATCGTGCATATCTCTGAGACGGTGGGGGTGGATGTCGCAAGCGATCGCCCGCACGCCGTACTCCAGCGCCTGCGCGGTCTTGTTGCCGGGCGCAGCGCAAAGATCGAGGAAGGTCATCCCGGCTTGCAGATCGAGATGCGGAACCACCGATTGCGCGGAGATGTCCTGAATGCGGCCGGTACTGGCGCGGTGCGTTTCCACGGGCTTGAGAAAGGTGGTGGCGATCTTTTCGGTGGTCTCTTCGCCGAACTGGCGGTCCCACTTTTCGACCAGCCAGGCTGGCATGGACAGCTCGGTGGGTTGATCGGGCCAGGCGAGCGGCTGGCGGTCGACTTTGCGCAGGACTGCGTTCACTAAACCGGATGCTATCTGCTTGCGGGCGCGCTTGGCGAGTTCGACGCTCTCGCCTACCGCGGCATGGGGCGGAATGCGATCCAGGTAGCGGAGCTGATAGATGCCCATGCGCAAGATGATTCGGATGTCCGGGTCGGGCGGGCGCGGGACGAAGCGGCGAATCAGATGATCGAGCTGGGCTTGATAGCGTAGGGATCCGAAGACGATTTCGGATGCGAGACCGGCATCGCGAGGATCGAGCGCGGCGGTTAGTTTGAGCAGCAGATCGGATGCATATCCGCCTTGGCCGACTTTTCGAAGAACGTCGAAAGCGACTTGGCGCGCGGGGGAGACCAAATTCTATTTTAGAACTTTGGCGTTACGCTCCCTGGCGGTCGCGGTTCGGTCACCAGAACACCTGTTGACAGCCTAAAGGACGCTGTTATACACTCCTGTAGGCTACCGAAAGGGCGGATGCAGAAAGACAAGACCGATGTATTGCACGGATCGCTGGCGTTCATGGTGCTGCGGACGCTCGACACGCTGGGGCCGCAACACGGATGGGGCATTGCGCGGCGCATAGAACAAATCAGTGGCGATTTGTTGGAACTCAACCAGGGATCGTTGTATCCGGCGCTACTGAAGCTACAGCAAATGGGCTGGATTACGTCGAAGTGGGGCGCATCGGATAACAACCGGCGCGCGAAGTTTTACTCGATCACGCGCGCAGGCAAGAAGCAGCTCGCCGAGGAAGCCGCCAACTGGGCGCAGGTTTCCAAAATCCTGGCGCGATTCGCATGAATCGATTTCGCATACTCTTGGCCAGAGTCTCCGGGCTGATTCGTAGAGGGCGGCTCGAACCCGAGTTGGACGAAGAACTGGATTTTCATTTGCAGATGGAGGTGGCCGAAAACATCCGCAAAGGAATGACGCCGGATGAGGCGCGATCCGCCGCGCTCCGCCGTTTCGGAGGAATGGCCCAGGTGAAAGAGACGTACCGCGAGACCCACTCGCTTCCGATGTTCCAGATTTTGTGGCAGGATGTGCGCTACGGATTGCGGATGCTACGCCGCAGTCCCGGCTTTTCCGTGCTCGCGATTCTGTGCCTGACGCTGGGAATCGGATCGAATGCCGCGGTGTTCAGTTGGATCGAAGGAATTCTGCTGCGGCCGTTTCCGTTGGTGCAAAACCAGGACCGGATGATGGCCATCGCAGGTTGGAGCCGCGACGTTCCGGGAGATCCCGATGTTTCGTGGCCGGATTTTCAGGATTTCGCGAAGAACTGCACGCTGTTCGACGCGTTTATCGTGGACCGGATCACCGGAGTCTCGCTCAACATCGGCGATCGCGCGGAAAACGTGACGTCGAGCGTTGTGTCGGCGAATTATTTTGACGCGCTGGGGGTTCGCCCGATTCTCGGGCGTGGATTCGAACCATCGGAAAATATCGGACGCAACGCACATCCGGTGACGGTGATCAGCTATCA
>Ga0209060_10004238_pt1 | contig 11348 bp, 11 predicted proteins | sample Coa_R1_8_FD_187155 | JGI IMG/M metagenome (GOLD analysis project Ga0209060, IMG submission 187155) | Surface soil microbial communities from Centralia Pennsylvania, which are recovering from an underground coalmine fire - Coalmine... | ecosystem: Environmental > Terrestrial > Soil >...
GGCAATGACACGGTGATCACGGTCGATTACGCCCGGCGTCTCGGTATTCACGCGAGCCTCGGCGAGCTCGATTTGAACCGCTTCGCGCGTACCGCCGATGGTTTGAACCCGGTCATTCCTCGATGCGCAACCTCGCCGGACTTCACGGTCGGCGACCAGTGTTCCACGGGCGGCATCACGTTTTGGGTTCCGGAAGGACGTTCCGTATACAACGGGTTGCTGGTGAAGGCTCAGAAGCGCTTCTCCAGGCGCTATCAATTCACTGTCTCCTACGCTCTTCAGAAGAGCGAGGCGACAGCAACGGGCGGCTCACTGGTGAATCTCGACAACTATTTCGCTTCGTTTGGCCCCAACCTGCCCCGTCACAATCTGAACGTCGCGGGCGTTGTGGAGATGCCGTGGGGCCTTCGGTTGAGTGTGAATTCGTCCTTGATCAGTGCGGTTCCGGTCAATCCAATCGTCACCGGGATTGATCTCAATGGCTCCGGAAACACCAACTTCCCTTTGTTTGAAGCCGTTCCGGGCCTCTCTTACAACTGTTTCAATCTCGGGTGCGGCAAGTCGGATGTCGCCAAAGCCATCTCGTATTGGAATTCCAGCGTGGCGACAGCCGCCACTGGAAAGAGAGCGATGAACGGCGCCACCGTCCCGGCGCTGGCAGCGCCTTCAAACTACGATTTGGGAACCCCGATCTTCAGCCAGGATTTCCGCGTCACCAAGGAGCTCGCGGTCCGGGAACGTTTCCGGTTCATGGCCTTCGCCGAAATCTTTAACGCCTTCAATATCGCGAACCTGACGTATTCCTTGACGCCGGTCCTCAATAGCGCTGCCTTCGGCCAGCCGACCGGCCGTGTCGGCCAAGCGTCCACCTTCGGTTCCGGCGGCCCGCGCGCCATTCAGGTGGGTGGCCGGTTCACATTCTAGTAGCCGGGAGCCTGGCTGGGACCGATTACCGCGCTGTCTGTTCTTTCGGTGTGGCCAAGTAGCCGACGATCAGGTCCTTCTGTACCTGGTTCACAACGATCTCGTACGGCTGTTTGGCCTTGCTGGTATAGAACTGGACCGGCTCGTTGATGTTCTTGTCTTTTTTCTCGGTCAGCTTGTCGTCAGCCATGACGTCGACGGTGTATTTGTTTCGCTTGGGATCGCTCTTCTTCAGCATCAGCGTGATATCGCCGACCCGCTGCGGCTGCTTGGTCTTCCCGAGCTTGAATTCAAAATAGTTGCGCTCGCCGAGCCGCTTCAATGCAGCCAACTCCTGGCCGTTGGTGGCGACCAGACCGCTCTGCACCCCGAGGTCGCCCTGCACGCTCTTCAATTGCGCAATCGTCTTTTGCAGTTCGGCCTGCGTCGAGGTCACCTGCGTTTTGACATTTCCGACATCGGTCGAAACATCTCCCAGTTTCGAGTTCAAATTGGCAGCCGCTGTATCGGAAGCTTGTTTAACGCCCGTAATCTCTGTGCTCAAGCGTTGTGCCTGCTGGTTCTGGGCTTCGGCCAACTGCTTGGCCAACTGCTCCGCGCGCGCCGTAGCTTCCGCCTTGGCCTGGCTGGAAAGGGTCCGCGCCTGCGTGCGGGCGGCTTCCAGTTCTGCTTTCAGCGTCTCCACGTGACGCGCCTGCGCGGCGGTGTTCACCGACGACGCGTCGCGCAAGTTGGTCAGCTCGGTCATGATCGATTCGTTCATTTTGGCCATATCCGTTCGGACATGATCTACCTGGACGTAAAGGTAGATGTTGGCGGCCACGAGAGCGATCAAGGCGCCGGCGACCAGCGCCGTTCTCAATCCTGAATGATCCGGAGGGGGTTCCAGATAGGTGGGGGTGGGACTCACGTCAATGCTCCTTATGCTTCTTACAGTATAGATGGATTCCCCGATTCAATCGGTTTCAAGCGATTGCAGGTCGAAAGACTGGCCGGGGGCCGGTACCGTTACTTCCAGACCCCATCGCGAGCGTAACAAGGCGGCGAGCACGGCCGATTGTTGAGGCTCTCCATGCACCAGGAAGACGCCGCGCAGCGAGGGTGCGATTGGCTCGATCCATTGCAGCAACTCGGCCTGGTCGGCATGCGCGCTCAGTTCATCGAGGCTGGAAATTTCTGCCCGGACCCGTTTGGGCTCTCCGAAAATCCTCACCTCGGGCCACCGTTCGATCAATTTGCGGCCGAGGGTGTCCTGCGCCTGGAAACCGGTGATCAGAATCGTGTTACGCGGATCCTCGATATTGTTCCAGAGATGATGGAGAATCCGGCCTTGCTCGCACATGCCGGACGCCGAGATCACCACAAACGGCCCATGTAGATCGTTCAGCTTCTTGGAATCCTGCGCTTCGCGGATGTACTGAAGGCGGCCAAAACCGAACGGATCCTCGCCGTGCAGCAGGTAGTCGCTGGTTTCGGTGTCGAAACACTCGGGGTGGCGCCGGTGGACATCAGTAACGTTGATGGCCAGCGGACTGTCCACGAAAATCGGAATGCCCGGGATGCGTTTCTCATTGGCGAGCTGGTGCAGCAACAGCACCAACTGCTGCGTCCGGCCTACGGCGAAAGCCGGCACGATGATCCGACCGCCCCGGCGCGCCGTCCGGTTCACGACATCCGCCAGTTTATTCACGACGTGCGCGCTGTCTTTGTGCCGGCGCCCGCCGTACGTGCTCTCCAGAATCAGATAATCAGCCGGTACCGGCCGATCGGGGTCGCGAATGATGGGAAGGTGCACCCTCCCCACGTCGCCTGAAAACGTGAGCCGCACCGGCGGCCGGGCGCTGGTGTCTTCGATCTGGATCGACGACGAACCGAGGATGTGACCGGCGTCATAACATTGGTACCGGAGGTCCGGCCCCAGCTGCTGGCACGTGTGGTAATCGACGGGCCGAAATAGCGGCAGTGTCCGCTCCGCGTCTTCCATCCCGTATAGAGGCTCGACGGCGCCGTTCTCCAAGCCCGCAGTTTTCCGCTTCTCCAGCCGTTTGTTCAGAAACTCGGCGTCTTTCTCCTGAATATGAGCGGTATCACGGAGCATCCAGTTGCATAGGTCGACGGTGGCCGGGGTGGCGTAAATCGGACCGGTGAATCCGTGCTTGACCAGGGTTGGGAGATTGCCGCTGTGATCGATATGCGCGTGGGACAAAATCACCGCATCAATGGAAGCCGCGTCGAAAGGCAAATGGCGGTTTTTTTGATCTGCTTCTTTGCGCCGGCCCTGGTTGAGGCCGCAATCGAGCAGGACGCACCGTCCCGCCGCTTCCACCAGGTGCATCGACCCGGTTACGGCGCCGGCGGCTCCCCAGAAAGTGAGCCTCATCTGCAGTCAGCCATGAACATGAACCAAATGCGGGGAATGGTGGACGAGATGGGATTCGAACCCACGACCCCGGCGTTGCGAACGCCGTGCTCTCCCAGCTGAGCTACTCGCCCACGTGAGTCGACGATTCCACTATAACAAATGCCGGATTCGGCTCTGTGGTCCCTGGATGCGGCCGCGCTCAACGGCGAGCAGCACGGTTTGCAATCTGCGTTCGCAGGTGTTCATCGGCGGCTAATCCTCTCCCATAACTGGCTAACCCTGTTCGTGCACACGCTTGCGGCGGCCCGCCCAATACTTCTTCATGCGTTCGGAAACTTCCTGGCGCTCTTTGCTGCTCATCGACTTTCTGCCCCGTCGCTTGCCCCCGGCGGGCGGCAAGGGAAGAGAGCCGGCCGTTCGTTGGAGTTCTTCCAAGGACGCTATGACCCGTTCCAGCTTCTCTTTCTCGGCGTATAAATCCTGAATCGCTTTGTAAAGGTCCATCTTTCCCCATTACCCATAAGGACGGCTATCAGCGTCTTATCCCCGGACGCGGATGCAGTCTCTTCCCATTAGTTTCACTGTAACATTCAAATTGTACAGCAACCCATGGTCAGCGAGTCAGAAATGGCCAGTGCGGTACCACCCTAATACCGTAACGGGTTACTGCAATGTACAAACCCCCTATCAAAAGGAGTAGGACAATACCCGTTATTGTAAGCACCTTGCGCCATGGGAAGGCACGCCCTTCACGACTTAAGACCAAAAGATAGCTTGCGAAAATGCCAACGAAGAACAGTAGGCACATTGGCGTTGCGAATAACATCAAGTTGAAAACGTCGGGAGTCGGCGTAACAATCGCAGCGATGATAAAGATAATTAGAATGGCGTACCGGCTATGGTTGAGCAGAAAGCTGGGACTGACAATTCTGAGTAGCGTTAGAAAAAAGATTAGAACCGGAAGCTCGAATACAAGAGCGACGCCGAGTGTCACATTGACAAATAAGTCGAAGTACTCAGAGAGCGAGACCATCGGTCGTACATAATTCCCCCGACCAATACTTAGCAGAAAGGTCAGTCCGTACCGGAACGCGATGAAGTAGGCGAAGACCCCGCCGAGAATGAACAAGCCTGCCGAGCTAAGGATGAAGGGAACGGCCCAGCGCCGCTCGCGGCGATAGAGGCCCGGCGAAATGAAGGCCCAGACCTGATAGAGCACCCAAGGCGACCCGACGAACAAGGCGCAATAGATGGGAAGCTTCATCCAAATGATGTTGAAGCTCTCCATGGGCGCGATCTGGACGAGCGTCGGCTCGTAGCCCAGAGTCTTCAGCGCCTGAACCGCGGGTTGGCAGACGAAATTCCACAGCCGGTCGGTGAAAGTGAGGCTGACGACGAACGCGACGCCGATCCCCATAACCATGCGGATCAGCCGCGAACGCAACTCCTCCAGATGTTCGAGGAACGACATGCGGAGCATGCCCTCGTCTTCATCGCCGCCGTCGCCGCCGGACGGCGGAGGCGGGGGCGGAGTCCTTCTTCTGCCCGATGTTAAGGGAACCGGCAGAGTCTCCGATTGCGTTTCCACCATCTCGGGTACCGTGGTACGCTCCGCCGTGGAGCGGCTTCCCCCTTCGCCGTTGGCAGACGCAGTGTTACCTTGGGGCGCGGTGGTCCCCGCCTGTTCTTCCGATGAATCCATTACCTATGCTTTGTGTTCCGTCGCGTTGGAAGCCGGCGGGGCCGCCGTTTCAGCCACTGCGGCTGGTCCCGCATTCGCGGGGGCGGTTTCGTAATGATTGCCGCTGGCGTTGGCGGTCTCCGAGCCGTGAGCCACGGTGCCTTCCGGCGCAACAGACTTCGTCGATTCAGCGCCCTGAGGTGCGGATGCGCTTTCTATGGATGGGTGCGAAGCAGTGGAATCGTACTCCCCGCCGCCGTACGAATGGTCGTAGGGAGTGCCCGATGAATAGTCGTAGTTGTATGTATCGTAGTGATACTCGCTGGCGACTTGCTTGATCGGTTCGGTTTCCTGCTCCAGGTTTTTCATTTCCCGATCGAACGTAGCTTTCAGTTCGGTCGAGGCGCGGCGGAATTCGGTCATGGCCTTACCCAAGGTCCGCCCCAACTCCGGCAATTTCTTAGGGCCGAAGAGGAGCAGCGCCAGGATAAAGATAAAAACCGTCTCCTGCCATCCCAGCGGGCCCATCGAATTCTTCCTCCAGTCGGATTCTCAAACTATCATACCATTGCCGAAAACGGGCATTATAGGAGGGATGGGCGCCGAGTGCCAGTTCTGCCGGATCGTCGCGCGAACCCACGCCGCGGCCATCGTTTACGAGGACGAACTCTGCCTGACCTTCCTGGATAACCGGCCCCTGTTCCCCGGCCACTGCCTGCTGATCCCGAAGGTGCACGTCGAAACTCTCGCGGATCTGGCGCCCAGCGAGATCGGACCTCTGTTCGAAGTCGCCCAAATGCTTTCCCGCGCGATGGAGGCGGGCTTGGGCGGCGAAGGCTCCTTTGTCGCGATCAACAACCGGGTGAGCCAGAGTGTCCCTCATCTTCACGTTCATGTGGTCCCGCGCAAGCGTAAGGATGGACTGAAGGGGTTCTTCTGGCCGCGTAGTAAGTACGCGAGCGAACAGGAGATGGAGTCTGTACGCGCGACGCTCGCCTCTGCTGTCGGCGCTAGGGTACGTCCACCAGGTATCCGCTGATGCTGAACGAAAAGTTCACCGGGCCGGGACCGCTTGCGAGAGCGGCAGCGCCGACGGAGGAACCGGGGTCCGAATACATGCGGACCTGTTGCCCCCAACTTGCAATAAACCCCAAGGCCGGAGCGGTTAAGGGCGCATGGTGTTCCGTGTCGGGCGTGCCGGCAATCCTGGTCGTAAGCGACGACCAGGCTACTTGACCCTGGCCGACTGTTCCCTCTCCTGAAAAATACTCGATCACGGCCCGTTTTCCTGCCGGCACGTTATACAGCGTCAGATCGCAGTGGGATACGGTGCTGCTGCAACTAGCGGTTGCCTGAAATGGTTGCATCGCATCGTTCACCTCCCGCACTTGGACCGGATCGGAGGCGGCATTATTGATCCGAACGCCTGTCCCGCCAGTCAACCCCACATTCCAAGGGCCGCTTTGAGAGACTGGAAGAACTCCGGAAACGGTGATTGAGCCATTTACCGGCACCGGATTCGCTGCCGTATTCACGACGGTGACCGGGTCGGCCGGCTTTCCGGGCGGCCCCGACTGGGCCGTGGCATGGGAAGAATTCATGAGCGAGCCGATCACCGCGAGTCCTCCTACGGCCGCGAGTACCATCAATCTGCTTCGAAACGTTTGCATAAACACGTCCTTCTTTCCGATGAAATATTCCGCCGCTATGCGCGCGGGCGAATCCAGGCGTTCTTCCTCTTACCGTAGGCGAGCACGACACCGGCGCCCGTCACCAGCAGCGCCATGCCGGAGGGCTCAGGCACGGAAGGCTGCGGTCCGGGCGGCGTAGCGCCCAGGAGCGGATAAAGGGTTCCGGAGTCGGCGATCAGTGTCGGATTCGCAACGGGCTGGAGGTTGGCATCCAGCACGGACACGGACGTAATCTCGGCGGTATCGATGAAGCTGCTCGACCCGCTGAAGTTCACGACTAAATCGGGCTCAATCTGCGCGCCAGTCGCTGAATACAGATCAAAGGAGACGCCCCAGGGGACGTCGAAGTGGATGGGCACTACAACCTGCACTGGAACATGCGAATATTCGTTGGCATCAAAGTGGTAGAGCACGTCCGCCACGCCAGGATCGGGGCAGCCAATCGCTATGGGAAACAAGTTCGGATTGAAGTCACAGGCGAACAAGTTGGTGAAGCTGCCTCCGACGCTCGTTCCGATAGACCCGTTGGCGCCGGTAAAGATTGTCGAATTGGTTCCGTTAATGTCAAATTGAAAGTCCAAGAAGCCCAAATCTCCCGGCGTCCCGCCGCCAACTGTAATCACATCCCCGGATTGAGCGGTTGCGGATGCGGAAATACCTCCTCCCGGAAGGTTGCTTTGCCACAATCCAGTCGCTGACGTGCCAAGAGACAGGTAACCCGCGACGGCAGAAGCACCTGCTCCGTACAACGTGGCGTCGAACTGACAAAGGGTAAACGGCAAGGAAGCTGACACAGTCCCTTGGAGAGGGCCACCAACACTATTACAGCCGTTGGCGGTATCTGACGTTACTAGGGTGTCGAGTTGCGATGCCACAGCAGGCAGCACCGGCAAAAACATGGCAAGACAGATTCCCGGCATCTTCCGGCGAATCCAGGAACTCGTCAGCCTCGCGTTCATATCACGCTCTCTGGTGAACATGGTCGATTCTCCTCTCATGCGAATCTTTCCCTCACGCCTATGGCGTCGTCTGGTAGATGCTCAGGATTTCGGCGGGCGCGAGGGCTCGGTTGAACAGGCGCACTTCATCGATCGCGCCGGTGAAGCCGAGCGTGCAGGCGGCGTCGCGGTACGCGCCGATGTCAAAGTTGGTATGGTCGAGTCCCGAGTAGTCGATGACGAGCGATGTGGCCGCGCGGCATGGATCGCTGGGAATGCACGGGTCAGTTGGCTTTGTGATCTGTGTCACCACGTGAATGGCGCCGCCCAGGTTGATCACTTCCGGCTGCGTGACGGTGATGGTTAACTGCGCCCAGACGCTGGTAGTAACGGTGGTTGCTGTGGCTGCCAGAGGCGCCAGAACCACCCCAGCGCACACCACCGCGGAACTTAGGATCGGTCTCATATAATGGCTCTCCCTTTGGCGGGCATTTCGCGCCGCGCCGGATTCCTCCGCTAATCGGATAACCGGAAACGAGCCGCGGAACTGCTAACCGACGCCGGAAATTTCCTTTTGCTGTGACTGGTCCGGGTTCTAGGCGTACCGCACGAGCGGCAATGCCAAAAAGCCTGTACCGTGGAAGCATGGGCTCGGCCGGAGGTGGGGATATAACTCGGTTGCTCAAAGCGTGGACGGGCGGTGACACCACCGCGCAGGAACGCTTGATCCCCTTGGTGTACAACGAATTGCGCCAGCTCGCCCGGCACTACAGGCACAAGTCTGGCTCGCGTCAAACCCTGCAGACCACCGCGCTCGTGCATGAGGCCTACATGCGGTTGGTGGATATCCAAGGCGTCGCCTGGCGCGACCGCGTCCACTTCTTTGCCGTTTCCGCGCAGTTGATGCGCCGCATCCTGGTCGACTCCGCGCGCGCTCGCGGCGCCATCAAACGCGGGGGCCGGGCTGGATGGGTGGAAGAGTTGAACGCCGACGAAGTCCCCGCGCCCGATTCCGTGCGCGCCGCCGAGCTCATCGAGCTGGATGACGCGCTCACCGCCCTGAGTCAGCTCGATCCCCGCCGTGCCCAGGTTATTGAGCTGAGGGTCTTCGGTGGTTTGACCATCGAGGAATCCGCGGAGGTGCTCGGACTCTCCCCGCAGAGCGTGCGTCGCGATTGGAAGCTGGCCAAGGCGTGGCTGCTGCGCGAAATGACAGGCGGTGATCAGGCCTGAAATTCAGTGCCGCGCGATTTGATCGCGCCACCGCCGGGCGCGCTCCAGCTGGTCGCGGTATCCGAACGGAATCGCGTTCCGCCGCTCCAGCATGCCCTGATAGCCGGACGTTGCCAGTTGCTCGGCCTCCGGGTGCTTTCGCTGGCCCGCTAGCGCTGCGCCCAACATGCTTTCAGTGTAGTAGCGCCGCCAATCATCGGGACTCTTTTTTTCGCGAATCCGCAGCGCGTCGCGTAGGGGTCCTTCCGCCTCGGCATACTCGTGCTGCTCGAGCTTCACATCGCCGATGGAGGCCAGGGCCTGCGCGGTGTAAAGGTTGTCCGGACCAAGAACACGCCGGCGGACTTGCAGCACGGCCTGGTAGAGCGCTCCCGCCTCCGCCCACCGGCGCTGCAGCCGGTAAACTTCCGCGAGATTGTACTGGACCTGCAATGTGAGAGGGTGCTCGGGGCCGAGACCGCGCCGCAGCTTCCCGGCGGCCTGCTCCATCAGCGATGCTGCTTCCGGGTATCGGCCTTGTGCGCGATAGGAAATCGCCAGGCTGAAGACGGTGTCTTGCGTTTCCCAGTGGTCGTCGCCGAAGGCCTTCCGCCGCGCCGCCAGCGCGTCCGCGAAAAGCGAGTCGGCCTGCTCGTATTTGCCTTCGGTGCGGTAAGCGGTCGCCAGGTTGTGAACGCCGTTGATGGTGTCGGGATGCTCGGGTCCCAGAACGCGGCGGTCGAGTTCCACTTCTCTTCGGTAGAGGGCCTCGCCTTCGGTAAGCCTACCGATTCGCATGTAGGCAGACGCGAGGTTGTCCATTACCGACAATGTGTCGGGATGCTCCTCGCCTTGCACCTGCTTTTCCGCTTCCAATAAGCTTGCGAACAAGGAAGCTGCGCGTGCATTGTCGCCTTCATAGGAGATCGCCACGCCCACGTTGGACATCGTCGATAGCGTTTCTTTGCGCCGGGGTCCCAGAATGCGTTTGCGCGCTTCCAAAACCTTGCTTAACAGTGCTTCGGCCTGCGGGTATTTGCCCTGGTAGGTATAAAGAACGCCGAGTTCGTCGAGGCTGGTCAACGTGTCCGGATTCTCCGGACCCAGCACGCGTTTGCGAAGCGCCGCGGCGCGCTCCAGGTGCTCTTGCGCTTTCGCGAACGAATTCAAGTCGTAATACGCGAGACCGATGGTGCGCCGGATGGCCGCTTCCACCAGCGGCTGAGAATCGAATTTTCCGGCGATGCGCGCCGCGGCCCGGTCTAGGGCCGTTCGCACTTTGAGGTCCGGATCGGATGCGCCGGTGCGGCCCGCCTGCGCCCGGGCGCCCGCTTGCGCGAGCAGATCATTCTGCAGAAAATCGTTCACGGCATTGGCGGCCTGCTCCGCGCGCAAGGCGCGGTCGCGTTCGCGATTAGCGCGAATCGCCTGATTTGTGCTGACGGCGATGCCCGCGATCAGAACCAGAAACACGGCGGCGCCGGCCCCTACCACGGTCTTATGCCGGCCGGCGAACTTGCGAATCTGGTAAGTCGCGGAAGGCGCCCGCGCCAGAATCGGTTCGCCGTTCAGGAACCGGCAGAGATCAGCCTCCAGATCCGCCGCCGACGCATACCGCCGGGTCTTGTCTTTTTCGAGGGCCGTATTGACGATGATCTCGAGATCGATGCGGTCCCCGCGGTTTAGCTGGCGCAGGGGAGCCGGGTCTCGTTCTCGAATGGCGCGCACCGCTTCGTGAAGTTTGGTGCTGACTTCATAGGGCAGCCGCCCGGTCAGCAGTTCATAGAGCAACACTCCCAGCGCGTACACATCGCTGCGCGCATCCAGCTTCTCCGGATCGGCCAGGATCTGTTCCGGGCTCATGTAGGCCAGCGTGCCCACCACCTCGCCCACGTTCGTCTGCCTGGTGGAATCGGCGTCTGAATCGGTTACCCGCGCGACTCCAAAATCGAGGATTTTCGGTTGTCCGGTCTCATCCACCAGAATGTTGCCGGGCTTGAGATCGCGGTGGATGATACCGCGTTGGTGCGCGTGGTCCACGGCCTGGCAGACTTTCACCATTACATCGACCCGCTGGCGCGTATTCAGTCCACGACGCCGCGCGTATTCCAGCAGCGGCGCGCCGCGGATCAGCTCCATCGCGAAGTAGGGCTGCGGCCCCAGTTCAGTTTCGGCCGCGCCCGCTTCATAGATTTGCGCAATCCCGGGATGCTGCAGGCGGCCCAGAGCCTGCGACTCCTGCGCAAACCGCCGCCGTAATTCCGGAACCGCCAGCGCGGAGCGGATCACTTTCAGCGCAACGATGCGGCGCGGATTCTCCTGCTCGGCTTCGTAGACGGCTCCCATGCCGCCCTCGCCGACCAACGCGCGAATGCGATAGCGGCCGATGGACTGCGGAAGCCGGCGTTCGCCCGCGTGTTGAGCGGTCCGTTCCAAAGGGCCGTCGACGGATATCTCCTGGCACAGGAGCGACTCGACTTCGCGCCGCAGGTCCTCATCCGGGCAGGCCCCGGCCAGAAAGGCCCGGCGTTCCGCGGCCG
>Ga0209060_10004240_pt1 | contig 11344 bp, 11 predicted proteins | sample Coa_R1_8_FD_187155 | JGI IMG/M metagenome (GOLD analysis project Ga0209060, IMG submission 187155) | Surface soil microbial communities from Centralia Pennsylvania, which are recovering from an underground coalmine fire - Coalmine... | ecosystem: Environmental > Terrestrial > Soil >...
CAGGACTACCACGTGGTCGGGAAGACCTCGTGGGTGGGGCTGGACAACTTCATCGCCGTCTTTACGTCGGCGATCTTCTACAAGTCTCTGGTCAACAGCTTCGCGTACGTGGGGCTGACGATCCTGATCGGCTTCTGCCTGCCGATCTTGCTGGCCCTGATCCTCGACGAAATACCCGTCGGTCGAAGTTTCTATCGGACCATCTACTTCCTGCCGGCGATGACCTCGGGCCTCGTGATCGCGCTGCTGTGGAAGCAGCTCTACGATAAGGCGCCGACCGGCTTGCTCAACGAGATGTTGCTTCCCGCCATTCACGGCTTGAACCACTTGGTTAGCGCCATCGGGCTGGCGCCGATTCGGGAGACCCACGACTGGCTGGGCGATCCGAGCCTGGCGATGTTCGCGGTAGTCCTGCCCGGGATTTGGGCGGCGGCGGGGCCGGGATCGCTGCTTTACTCGGCGGCCCTCAAGAACGTGCCGCACGAGTTCTACGAGGCGGCCGATCTCGATGGAGCAAAGTGGTGGCAGAAGATATGGTCGATCACGTTGCCCGGGCTCAAGCCGCTGATACTGATCAACCTGCTCGGCGTGTTCATCGGAAGCTTCAAGTCGTTCGACAACATCTTCGCCCTAACAATGGGCGGACCGCTGAACGCGACCCATACGATGGGATTGGAGATTTGGCAGAACGCGTTCATGTTCCTGAAGTTCGGCTACGCCACCGCGGCGGCTTGGGTGATGGGGGCGATGCTCGCGGGGTTCACGCTGATCCAGGTTCGGTCGCTGCTGCGGATGCGGTTCACCACAGCGCGGGTTTAGGTGGGAACGTTCAGCTCGACGTCCGGCCAGGCAGTCTCGATGCCTTGGGCGTGAACCAGGCGCTGGAAATCGAGCCAAAGCGACTCGGTCTCGTACACCTCGGCGGGTTCGACTTTATGCGTTACGCAAAACGCGGCGAGGAGCCCGGCTGCCTCACCAACATTCCATTCGACCGGGTGCAGCCGGTAGCAGCCATTCGTGATATGCGTCACCCCCAGGTTCTTGCACGCGGGGAGCAGGTTGCGGATCCGGACCGGGATGAGGGCGCCAAGAGGAATCTGGAACGGGAGCGCGGGGATGTCGATGTAGCCGTGTCCGTTGGCGGAGGGGTGGAGGTCGATGCGGTAGTAGCCGACCCCGACCGACTTCGGCATCTCCGGGGCGCGGTCACGCCCGGGGTTGAGGTCGGCCGCGACCATTGGCTCGGTGACGGTAAGGCGGGTGACCATCCGGCGAGATTCGCGATGGTAGGGGGCAACCGCAAACCCGTCCGCCGCTTCACTCACCGAGCCCCGCGGTGTGAGCTCCGGATATCCGAGGCCACCATCGTGGCGCGGGGCCCCCGTCTGGAGCCAATAGAGAAGGCTCAGACCGAGGGATTTGGATTCCGCGAGCCGCTTTGACTTGACGCTGTCGGGGACGTCGATCACCGAGCCGCCGAAGTAGTCGTTTTGCGGCCAGTTCACGCATGTCACCGGCTCGGCTCGGGCAGCAGCGGGAAGGAGGCTCGGATCGACGATCTGGCGATAGGTGAAGAGCGTTGCCCGGTCTTCGGGATTTGCTCCTATGAGCGGGAGCTCGCGCGGTTGACCCGTGACCGGATTCGGGAACACGAGGCTCAGCAGGGGGCCCGGCCACCCAGGCGGTATATACGCTTTCCACCGCTCGAAGTCGGCCGGCCGCGCAATCCGATGGTCGCCGCCCCGATCGAAGCCAAGGGCGAAGCACCAAGTGAATCCCTGGACGTTTTCAGGCTCGGGCAAATCGGTGGCGTGCGGCTCACTGTGCTCGACGCGTGACTCCGAGCCGGTGCGATACTCTGCGCCGGCGAGGGGAAGCACTTCGCCCAACTCCGTCGCATCCAGGAAGTAGTGGGCATGAACTTCCTCCCGCCGACCCTCGGTTTCGATCGTTATCGACGTGAGGGTGTCGCCCCGCACGTTGGCCGCTGCCGGTTCGGTCGACAAGCGCACGTCCAGCGTGCCCGTGCCGCGCGCTTCACTAAGCAGGGAGTTCAACGCGGCAAGGCCGGTTGCCGGCGTATGACACAGGCGGCTAACCCAGCCGCCGCCCGGATTCAGGAACTTGATTGAGCGCGCTTCAGGGGTGGCTGCCTTGCCGAAGACAGCTCGAACCTTTTCGCGATAGGCACGATAGCGGGCCGTGCAGCCAAACTCCTCGATCCACGGATGCTCGTCGGGCGGCACCATCTGAGCGGTGAGCTGCCCACCCAGCATCGTCGTGGGCTCCGTCAGGATCACCCGCATCCCGAGCGAGCAGGCCGCCATCGCGGCGGCGCAGCCGCCGGCGCCGCCGCCGACGATGAGGACGTCGCACTCGAGGTCGGCCATGCGGAGACTCTACCGAAGCAGGCTTGGCGGGTTCACCACGTAGAATCAATCGATGGCTATCGATTCTCGCGCCTTCGAGCGGGTCGCCAAGGCTCTCGCCGAACCAACCCGGGTGGAGATGCTCAAGCTCATCTCAGCGCGGCCCGGGATAACGTGCGGGGAGATCGTGACCGCGGTCAGCGTGGGGCAGTCCACGGTGTCGCACCACCTCAAGGAGCTTGTGGAGGCGGAATTGATTACGGGAGAGAAGGACGGCCAGTGCATGCGCCTGCAATCCAACCCGGAGACGCTCCGCTCGTTTCTCGAGTCGCTCGACCCGCTTGCCCGAAGCTAGCGGTCCCGAAGGACTTGCTAACGCTTCGATTATATCGATGTATATCAATATATCGATCAACAGATCGGAGGAAGAACAAGATGGCTCAATTGAATGACAGGATTGCGGTGGTCACGGGTGGCTCACGCGGAATCGGCGCAGCGATCGCGCGAAGACTTGGTAAAGAGGGGGCGACGGTGGTCGTGAACTACGCGCAGAGCGGCGAGGCGGCGAAGCGGATCGTAGACGAAATCAGGGCGATTGGTGGCAAGGCGGAGGCGATTCAGGCCGACGTAAGCAAGCCGGAGGACGTGACCCGCCTGATCGATCAAGTAGTGGAAGGACACGGACGGATCGACATCCTCGTCAACAACGCGGGCGTAGCCGAGTTCGGCGCGCTCGAGGCGGTGAACGAGGATCACATCACCCGGCAGTTCGGAGTGAACGTCACCGGGCTCCTCCTGACCACAAAGGCCGCCGCGGCTCACTTTCCGGAGTCAGGGGGGAGCGTGGTCAACATCAGCTCGGTCGTGGGTGTGCGCCCCATGCCGAACGCTTCGGCTTACTCGGCAACCAAAGCGGCAGTCGACGCGGTCAGCAAGTCACTCGCCCGAGAGCTCGGTCCGCGCAGAATTCGCGTGAATTCGGTTTCACCGGGACCGGTTGAGACCGACATGCTCAATCAGGCCGCGGATGAAGCGACCCGAAGCTACTTCCTGTCGCTGGTACCCCTCGGCCGGCTCGGTCAGCCGGAGGACATTGCGAACACGGTGGCATTCATCGCCTCGGACGAGGCGAGCTGGATCACCGGCCAGACCCTGGGCGTCGACGGCGGCATCCAGGGCTAACCATCGACTTCCGCTGGTTCCCGACCGGGGCGTCGGGAACCACGCGGGCCCCTCACCGGTATAACCGGGAAGATGAATGTCGCCGAAATACACGGTCTGACCGTGCGATACGGGGCATTCACCGCCCTCAACAACCTGAGCGTCAGCATCCCCGAGGGTTGTATCGGCCTTCTTGGTCCGAACGGCGCGGGCAAGACGACCCTCCTCAAAACGATCCTCGGCTTCGTTGACCCGGCAGCCGGCGGCGGCAAAGTGCTCGGGTTCGATATCGCCACCCAAGGCAAGCAAATCCGGCAACAAATCGGCCTGATGCCCGAGCAAGATTGCCACATTCCCGGCATGACCGCGGTGACGTTCGTGGCGTACGCGGGCGAGCTGGCGGGGATGCCCAAGGAGCACGCGCTGCGCCGCGCCCACGAGGTCCTCGAATACTGCGGCCTCGGCGAAGCCCGCTACCGAAACGTCGAAACCTATTCGACGGGCATGAAGCAGCGGATCAAATTTGCCCAGGCACTCGTACATGGCCCCAAGCTGCTCCTCCTCGACGAGCCGACGAACGGCCTCGACCCCCGGGGTCGGGACGAGATGCTCGACCTCGTGCGATCCGTGAGCCATGGAAAGGGCGTCAACGTCATCGTCTCGTCCCACCTTTTGCCCGATATCGAGCGGACGTGCGACGAGGTCGTGCTCGTCATGAACGGGCAGCTTCGGGCGAGCGGCTTGATTAGCGAGCTCAAGAAGATTGAGGGGCACCCGTACGATGTGGAGCTGCGCGAACCGTGCCCGGGGTTTGCGGATATCGCGGTGAAGAACGGCGGCGAATTGCTCGACTCGCGATCGAACACTTACCGAATCATCGCACCAGGGGTGCGCGAGGACGCGGTCAAGTTCTTGCTCAAATGCGCGAACGAGGCGAAAGTGCAGGTGCGCGGCCTGATCCCCGCAGAGCGGTCCCTCGAAGACGTATTTCTGAACGCCATATCTGACAAGCCTACGTTCGATATTCCGGGAGCCGAGAAATGAGCGCTACCAGCCCCATCGCCGATCTCACCTACCGCGACTACGACGGCCCGATGAACTCGGCCGACCATCGGTGGTGGGCCATCGCCAAGATGATGATGCGTATGGCCATCGCGAGGAAGGGCTTCTGGGCTTGCGCTCTTCTCTCCGGGTGGTTCTACGTCGTGATGATGGTGGTCTTCTACTTTGTAGATGTCGCTCAATCGAGCGTTGGACCGGCACAAATCAACTACTTCAAAACCGTGAACTGGAAGGATCAGTTCGTGACGGGCATGTCGACGGCGCAGTTGTTCCTCTTCATCGTCGCGCTCATCATCGGCATCGGCACGATCGCGAACGATAACCGGGCCAATGCGCTACTGATCTACTTGAGCAAGCCTTGCACCAAGCTCGACTATTTGATCGGAAAGTGGGTCGGGATTTTCATTCCGATCTATTGCGTGGCTCTTGTTCCCGGGCTCGTGTTTTGGGCGTATATAGCCATGAGCTTCCGGGAGTATGGATCGGTGAGCAGCGCACCGTGGGTGCCGCTCCAACTGTTCGTGATTTCACTCTTCCCGGCGTGCATATTGGCGAGCTTATGCGTTGGGGTTTCATCGCTCTTTAATCAAGGGCGTACGGCAGGATTTACGCTCTTCGGCATCTACTTCATCGCCAATATCTTCACGAAGATGATGCAGGGAATGCACTTCGTAGCACCCGACAACCGATTCATAACCGACCTGTTCTATTCCTCAATCGACGGCCTTAGCTTCGGGCTCTCGAAGTTGGCCATGTTTACGGACGGATCGCTTCCGATGGTGCAGAAGGCGCAGGCCGGCGCCGAGATCGGACGTCCCGACGCTTGGTTCATGTTCCCCGCGTTCATCGCCGTCTGCGCGCTGTCCGTCTGGATCGCGTGGATCCGGATTCGCCCGGTCGAGGTGGTCGGATGATCGTTCTCGAGGGCGTCTCGCGGTGGTACGGGCAAGTCATCGGGGTCAACGATGTTTCGTGCATGCTCAAGCCGGGCTTGGTCGCGCTCCTCGGTCAGAACGGCGCCGGAAAGACGACGCTTTTGCGCATGATCACCGGGCAACTTCGACCCACGACCGGTCGTCTGACCGTTTTCGGTGAGGAGCCGTTTGCAAATCCCAACGTTCTCAAGCGCATCGGCTACTGCCCGGATGTCGATAATTTCTATGAGAATTCCACCGGGCGCGCTTTCATCCAGTTCCTAGCCGAGCTGGGCGGAATGCCAAAGAAGCTGGCACGGGAGCGAACCGAGGAAATGCTCCAAGTCGTCGGCATGTCGCACGCCGCGGACCGCCGCATCGCGGGTTACTCGAAGGGAATGCGGCAACGCATCAAACTCGCCCAGGCCATGATCCACAACCCCGACGTGATCGTCTTGGACGAACCGCTGAACGGCCTCGACCCGGTTGGACGGCACGAGTACATCGCGATGCTGCACTCGCTGGCGAATGAGGGGCGCCTCATCGTCGTCAGCTCCCACATTCTCTACGAAGTCGAGACGATGACGAAGTCTCTCTTGCTGCTCCACCGGGGGCGGCTTCTGGCAGAGGGCGACCTTCGCGTTATCCGTTCTCTCATCGACCAGCACCCGCACCGGGTGCGTGTCGAGGGGCCGGTTCCCAGGGCGATCGCCCAGGCGACGCTCGGGTTGCCCAACGTCCTCTCGCTCGACCTGCGCGAGCAAGAGGGCTACGTCGAAATCGAGGTCACGGAGCCGGAGATGTTCTATCGGGAGCTATCGGAGATGGTGCTGTCCGGCAAGGTCGAACTCACCGGCTTCTCGTCGCCAGATAACAACCTCGAGTCGGTCTTCCGCTACTTGGTGACCACCTAATGTTTCAGGCCATCTATTTGCAGGCAATCGGAGAGTACGCGCGGTTTCGACGCGTCATCGTATGGTTGGTGATTGCCTTGCTGGCGGCGATCGTTGCCTACATGTGGTTGAGGGTGAGCCCAAACAGCCTGGGCGTCGACCGGTATTCGACGGTCTCGTACATGCTCGTCTTTCGAATTGTCGGGTTTTCCGCGCTCTTCTTCGCCACCGCCAACGTGCCCGCGGAGATGGATCAACGCACGATCGTCTATCTGCTCACGCGCCCGGTTCCGCGTTGGATGCTGTTGGTGGGCCGCTATCTCGCGGCGGTCACGGTCGTGACTGTCATCGGCGTGGTTGCGGCGCTGGCGGTTTCAACAACCGCGTTCCAAGGACACCCAACTTCCAACCCACTGCTGGCTAGGGACCTGCTCGCGATCGTGCTCGGCGCCTTCGCCTATACGGCCGCGTTCGCGCTAGCGAGCGTGATGATTCCAGGTCGCGCGATGATCGTCGGAATCATCTACGTCATCGGCTGGGAGGGGCTCGTGCCGAACATGCCGGGCACGATGTATTACCTCTCGATCTTCAGCCACTTGCAAGCCATCGCCCAGCACCCCTTGAGCTCGAACACCAACCAACTTTTGAGCTTCCTGGCCTCAACGCTCGGCACGAACACGCTGACCGAGAGCGTTTCCATTCCGGTGCTCGTGCTCGTGTCGATCACCATGGTCGGCGGCGCGGCGTGGTGGTTTACGCAATTTGAGTTTCTGCCTCGCGACGCCGACTGACGGTACGCGATTTGCGTTACTTGCAGACGGATTCCAGTAGCCAGAGGGCGCATTCGAGCTTGGAGAGATGGCCGCTCTTTACGCTTGATCCGTCAGGCAGCAAAAGCGTCAGCTCATTCATGTCGCTCTCAAAGCCCGCGTCCGTCCGGCTGATGTCGTTCATGGCCACGGCGGACAGGCCCTTGGATGCGAGCTTCTCCCGCGCCTTGTCGGCGTGGTCGGACGGCTCGGCGGCAAAGCCGATGATCTTCGTGCCTGGCCGGGCTTTGGCGACGGCGGCGGCGAGGATATCGGGGTTGGGGACCAGCTTGATGGTGACCTCTTCGTCCGAGCGCCGGATCTTCCCCTTGGCGCGTTCGGCCGGCCTGTAATCGGCGACGGCAGCGGCGCCGACGATCACGTCCGCTTCAGGGGCGAGGCGCTCGACTTCGGCGAGCATTTCGTTAGCGGTCTTCACCCGTACGATCTCAGCCTGCATCGGCAGCGGGGCCGTACTCGGACCGCTCACGATGGCGACCTTCGCGCCCAGCAGGAGCGCCGCACGGCCCAGTGCCGCGCCCATCTTTCCGCTAGAGCGATTGGTGAGGATGCGGACGTCGTCGAGGGGCTCGTGGGTCGGTCCGCTGGTGATGAGCACGTTCTTGTCGTCGAGGAGCTGGCCGCGGCAGGTGACGGCCTCGACCGCCTCGACGATCGATTCGATGGAGGCGAGCTTGCCTTGGCCGTTATCGCCGCAGGCCACGTCGCCTTCGACGGGTTCAACGACGACGGCCGCGCGCCCACGCAAAATGCGTAACGCACCCTGCGTAGGGTCGGAGGCGTGCATCGTTGGGTTCATCGCCGGGGCGAGAACGAGGGGCGCTTTCGTGGCGAGCGCGAGAGCGGTGAGCATGTCCTCGCCGATGCCGTAAGCCAGGCGCGAGAGGGTCGTGGACGTGGCGGGGGCGACGATCACAACGTTGGCCCAGCGAGCCCAGTCGATGTGCGCCATCCGGCCGCGGGCCGGCTCGTCGAAGACGTCGGAAAGGCAAGCCTGGCCAGTGAGGGCCTCGAACAGTTCGGCCGTCACGAAGTGCTGAGCGGCACCGGTGAGACAGGCGCGGACCGTGTACCCGTGCCGCATCAGCTCCCGAGCCAGGTCCGCCGCACGATACGCGGCTACACTGCCGCAGACGCCGAGAATTGCATTTTTATCCATTGACGATGGCCTCGAGGTCGTCGACCGCTCGGTCGACGTCGGCATTCACAACGTGGTAAGCGTAATGGCTCATGCCGATGGCAATCTCGGCGTGCGCGGTTTGGAGCCGAAGCTTGATGTCCTCCGGGTCGTCGGTCGACCGGGCGCGGAGGCGCGACTCCAGCTCCTCCGGACTGGGGGGCAGCAGGAAAATCGAAACGGCGTCAGGGCGCTTCTCCATCACGCTGAGTGCGCCCTGGACGTCGATCTTGAGAACAGCAACTTTGCCTTCCGCTAATAGGCGTTCCATGCCTTCGACCGGTGTGCCGTACAGGTTACCGAACACCTCCATGAATTCCAACATTTCATTGCAATTAGCCTTCTCGAGGAACCTGTCGCGCGTTAAGAATTGGTAGTCCACGCCGTCGATTTCGCCGGAACGAGGGGCCCGAGTGGTGGCCGCGACCACGCGCTGAATCCGCGGATTGCGGCGCCGCCAGGCATCCAGAACGGTGTCTTTCCCCACCCCGCTGGGGCCGCTGAGGATGACGAGTCGGCCAGGCACCCGGGAACGGTACCCCTCTTTTGCGGTTCTAGGGTTCTAGGGTTCTAGGGTTCTAGAGTTCTAGGGTTCCACGGATGTCATGGGGTCAGGGAGTCAGGGTCGTCAGGGATGTCAGGGAGACAGGGATGTCAGGGAGTCAGGATCGTCAGAGGCGTCAGAACAAGAGGGCATGAGAACCTTCTCACCTTCTATCGCTGTAAAAGGGCGATCAGCCGAGCCGCGAGGCGCATGGGATCGTGGCGCACCACGTTGCTCTCGCTCATGAAGTCGCCCTGGATGACCCGGAAGCCGGTTGCCCGAATCCGGTCGATGTCCGGCTCGACAAAGTGCTGTCCTTCCTTGAGGTAGCGCTCAAGGAGCTCGGAGCTAGGCATGGCGGTGTTGACCACCACGTAATCGAAGACCCGCTTCTCGACGTTCACCTGCACTGCGGTCACGTGCTCGCTGGCGGCAAATTCGTCGCTTTCGCCTGGTTGCGTCATTACGTTGCAGATGTAAGCGCGCGGGGCTCGGGCGGTTCGCAGCGCCTCGGTTATGCCCGGCACAAGGAGCGTGGGTATCACGCTAGTGTAGACAGATCCCGGACCGATGCAAATGAGGTCGGCTTGCGCGATGGCGTCCAGTGCCGCCTGTTGCGGGCTAACGTCAGGGGGTTCGAGGTAGATGCGGCGTATCTTCCCTCCCGCCTTCACGATAGCCGTCTCGCCGCAAATCTCCTCTCCCGTGTCGAGAATGGCGCGTAGTCCCACGCGCTCGAGCGTGGAGGGTACGACGCGGCCCCGAATCGCGAGAACGTTCGAGGCCATGTCGACAGCCTTCTCGAAGTCACCGCGGGATTGATCGACCAGCGCGGCGATCAGCAGGTTGCCCATCGAGTGGCCACTAAGGGAGCCGGCCTCCTTCTTAAAGCGATGCTGGAACAGGTCGGTCATCGCCTTTTCCGCGTCGGCGAGTGCGACGAGGCAGTTGCGGATGTCTCCCGGCGGGATCATGCCCATGTCCTGGGAAAGGCGGCCGGAGCTGCCGCCGTCGTCGGTCACGGTGACGATCGCGGTGATGTTCGACGTGTGGACCTTAAGGCCGCGCAGGAGGGTGCTTAGTCCCGTGCCGCCGCCGAGGGCGACAATTCGGGGCCCTTGGGCCAGTTTCTGGCGCCGGAGGTAGACCTCACCAACCTTAGCCTCGCCTAGGGCGGGGTTGAGGGTCCGGATTAGATGCAGGACGAACTGCCGAATCCCCAGGATCAAGAAGAAGAGGCCGAGAACGAGGAACGCCCCACCGAGGAAGTGGGTAGCCAAATCGAGTTGGTCTTTGGGAACAACGACGGCGAAGAGATTGCGTGAGAGAACGTTGAGACCGGTGAGGAGCGGCCGGATGACGACCTGAAAGCTCAGAGCGCTGCCCACCAGGAAGAGCAGAATGCCCACCAACGTCCAGCCGATCGCCATTTGAAGGCCGCGGGTTTGGGCGATCAGGGTTCGAACGCGGCGATTCGTCATCGAGCGCCTCGAAGGGGCCGCACGGCCGGGTCAGCTTTCCTTTTCGTCGTCGGGCAGGAAAACGCCCAGCACGCCGTTGATGAACGAGATGAGCAGGCTCGCGACGAACGCGGCGATAAACGCGCTGAAACCGCCCTTCTTGTTAATGCTGAAGCCGAGATCGAGCGCGGCGGCCAATTCCAGAACGATCGCGTTGATGACAAGCGAAAAGAGACCGAAGGTGATGCAGCTCAGAGGAAGGGTCAGGAGCTTGAGGATCTTGCCTACGGTTGCGTTCAGCAGGCTCAATACCGCGACGCCGAGCAAGAGCAGGACAAAGTTCTTCGCGGTGGGCTCGCTAAGGAAGCTAACATCAAATCCGAGTCTCAGCGCATGGCTGACATACGACGCGGCGGCGACCGAGACCGCGAGCACGATCCACCTAAGCAGGAGTTTGCGCATCCCTTCCCAAAGTCATTATAACGGGGTCAGGCGTGCGCCAGGGTTCGGCGGCGCGAGAACCGGGCCAGAAGGCTGAGCCCGAGGATGAGAAGGACGAGAATGAGCGCTCCGGCCCAGGCCTGCCCCACCTGATCGTCGTAAGCCGATTGGGCGTAGCTGAAGATCTTCATCGTCAGCGTCGAGGTCGGCTCGGACGGGTTCGACACGAACTCGTCGTTACCGAAGGCGGTGAACAGGAGGGGGGCGGTCTCGCCTGCGATTCTGGCGGTCGCCAGCATAATTCCGGTGAGGATCCCGCTCCGGGCGGCGGGAAGGATGACGGTGCGAACCGTGTAGGCCTTGCCGGCGCCCAACGCGAATGCGGCGGCTCGGAACTCGTTCGGCACGAGCTTGAGCATCTCCTCGGTGGTCCGCAGGACGGTCGGGATCATCATGATCGCCAGGGCTCCGGCCCCTGCCCAACCTGAAAAGT
>Ga0209060_10004243_pt1 | contig 11340 bp, 12 predicted proteins | sample Coa_R1_8_FD_187155 | JGI IMG/M metagenome (GOLD analysis project Ga0209060, IMG submission 187155) | Surface soil microbial communities from Centralia Pennsylvania, which are recovering from an underground coalmine fire - Coalmine... | ecosystem: Environmental > Terrestrial > Soil >...
CCAAGATCGAGGAAGGGCTGCCATTCATGACATGGGACGAGGCCGAGGCCCGCATCGCCGCTGGCGATGATCCCGAGAATGTCTGGGACTGCGTGTACCTCCGGCCCGGGGAAATCGCCGAGCTGCTAGAATGGGTGAAGGGCCGGCCGGTCAGCCGGTGGGTGTACCCGATGTTCGTCTTCGCCGCCCACACCGGGGCACGCCGCTCCGAAATCGTGCGGGTCCTGCCCTCCGACGTGGACCTGGCCGGCGGCGTCGTGACCGTCCGCGAGAAGAAGCGGGACAAGACCAGGCTGACCACCCGGCGCGTGCCACTGACGCCGTTCCTGAAGGACGTGCTGGCCGGCTGGATGAAGACCCGTGGCAAGGGCAAGATGCTGTTCTGCAAAACCGACGGGAAGACGATCACGCCCCGCGAGGCCCACAACTATTTCCAGCGGGGCCTGCGGGTCTCGAAGTGGACTGTCCTGAAAGGCTGGCACGTCTTCCGGCACTCGTTTATCTCCGCCCTGGCCAGCAAGGGAGTGGACCAGCGGATCATCGATGACCTCGTAGGCTACTCCACCGAGGAGCAGCGGCGCCGCTACCGCCCCCTGTTCCCCGATGTCAAGCAGCAGGCAATGATCGGTGTGTTCGGTTGAGCATGGAGCAAAGAAGAAGGTTGGGTTATAAGGAAAGGGCTCTGAGCCTGGAGAGCCGATGGAAAGCGCATCCGGTCAGGCCTCTGTAACTGAAGAGGCGTATAGCATGACCGATCAGCTAAAACCACTTGCCCAAAGTAGCTTGTTTTCGGGCACAGCCTTCGACGTGGTGGCGATGGCGGCGTCAGCGGGTGGCGTGGAGGCATTAAGCCTTGTGCTATCCGGCCTTCCGACGACCTTTCCCGCAGCCGTTGTCGTGGTCCAGCATCGCACGACTCAAGAACCGAACTTCTTACCGGAAGTCCTCGGCCGCAAGACTACCCTGCGAGTGAAACTCGCAGAGGAAGGCGAAGCCCTGCGTCCGGGCACGGTTTTCCTGGCCCCTCCCGGCCAGCACTTACTGGTGGAAGCCGACGGCACCCTCTCCCTCTCTCTAGCGCCAAGGGTGCATTCCGTGCGACCCTCAGCCGACCTGCTGTTCGAGTCCGTGGCGAACAGCTTCAAGGATCGGGCAGTCGCCGTGGTCCTGACCGGAGCAGACAGCGACGGAGGTAGAGGCGTGCCAATGGTCAAGAAGATGGGGGGCGTCGTCATCGCCCAGGATGCGACCACGGCTGAGGTTTGGAGTATGCCCCGCTCGGCCATTGAAACCGGGGCTGTTGATTTGATCGTGCCCCTCTCCCAGATCGCCTCCAGCGTAGTGTCCCTGGTAACGAGAGGAAGGGATGGCTAAACATGCGGGCCACGATCCGGCCCGTTGTATCGATGAGGCCACGGCGCTGCGTCAGGATCCAGAACGGGAAGTTCAATGTAGCCACGCCGCCTTCTCCTCGCTGACAGTAGTAGCTGCCTCTTAGGGCATTCTACGAGGCTGACCGGCCTGGACCGAGGACAGGCCGGCCTTCACCCGGAAGTGGGCTAACTTCGTTTTCAGGCCGGAAAGCCCTTACATTCCGGGGAGAATTCCATATAATAGAAAGTTGGCGAGGAGACTCGGCAGACTAAACGAACGGCAACCACCGTCAGGCGGGGGCCGGCTGAAGAGTAAGCCGACCGTGCGGAACGACTACAAAGTCGTTCCGCACGGTCGGCTTTTTGCGTTTGATCCGGGCGAAACCGGTCGGCGGGCAGTAGTCGAGCCGATTCCGGTTGTAAACGGAGAGAGAGTCTCCCTAACGCTGGACCCGCTCTGTTGGCGGGTGGTCACCTTTCTCCTTCAGGAGTGAGCCATGAGCCCCATCGTACTGATCCTTGTCGTGATCTTGATTCTCGCCGTCCTGGGCGGCGGCTACGGCTTCCGCAGCGGCAACAATGTCCTCGCCGGGGGCGGTGGCCTCGTCGGGTTGGTCTTGGTCATCCTCCTGGTTCTGTTCCTCATGGGCCATATCCAAGTGTGATTGCGTCGCCGTCCTGGGCGGGTTGGGACTGGACTTTTCCAACGTGACCGCCCGTTGCACGGGGGCTCTGGCCGAGGGCAAGCGCCCGGTCAGTTGGCGCACGGAAAGGCGGCACCATGAACGAAGCATTTCTGAAAAACCTGTCAGCGCAGCAATTGGCGGAGCGTTTCGACCTGCTGGCGGCCGATGCGAAGGAGTACGCCATCTTCTTGCTCGGACAAGAAGGGCGTCTGATCTGTTGGAACCCCGGAGCCGAACGGCTGTTCGGCTACCAGTCGAGTGAAATCATCGGACAGCACTTCTCCCGCCTCTTCTCGCCGGAGGACATACGCAACGGCCAACCGGAGCATGAACTGAAGACGGCGTTGGCGGAAGGTCGGGCCGACAGCGTGCGCTGGCAAGTCCGCAAGGACGGCACCCGGTTCTGGTGCCGGGCCACCGTCACGCCCCTCCGGGACGAGCATAAACAGGTCCAGTCCTTCGCCAGGGTCATGCACGACCTCACCGACAATCAAGCGCAGGACGCCCAGAAGAAGCGGGCCGACGACTTGGCCGAAGCCAACCGCAGCAAGGAAGAGTTCATGGCCTTGCTGTCCCACGAACTGCGCAACCCCTTGTCGCCCATTCTCAACGCCTTGAGCATCTTGAAACAGATGCGGACGGCCGACCCGATCATCGAGCAGGCCGGGAACATCATCAACCGGCAAGTGGTGCAGATGGTGCGCCTCGTGGATGACCTGCTGGACATCAGCCGCATTACCAAGGGCAAACTGCGGCTCACGAAGGAGAAGGTGGAACTGCGGGTCATCACTAACCGTGCCGGCGAGACAGCCCGCCCCCTCATGGACGCCCGCAAGCACGACTTCTCCGTGTCGCTCCCGACCGGGCCGATCTGGGTGGAAGTGGACCCGGCCCGGCTCGAGCAGATCGTCGTCAACCTGCTCAACAATGCGGCGAAGTACACCGATCCAGGTGGACTCATTCGGATGAGCGTTCAGCAGGAAGGAGCCGAAGCCGTGATCCGGGTGCGGGATAATGGCGTCGGCATCGCCCCGGAGATGCTGCCCCGGATTTTCGACCTGTTCACGCAGGTAGACGGCTCGCTCAGCCGGTCCCACGGAGGGCTAGGGATCGGGCTGGCCCTGGTGCGCACCCTGGTGGAGATGCAAGAAGGCAGGGTGCAAGCGCAGAGCGCCGGTCTTGGCAAAGGCAGCGAGTTCACGGTCAAGCTGCCGGTGGTCCCGGACACGTCCGGGAACGAACCGCAGACCGTCCTTGAACCGGGCGAGCGAACCGGGCGACCCCTGCGTATCCTCGTGGTCGAAGATAACGTCGATGCGGCCGACAGCCTGAACCTCTTACTGCGGCTGTATGGACACAACGTTTACGTGGCTCGCACCGGCCCGACCGCCCTGGAAATGGCGTCGGCTTCTCGCCCTGACGTGGTGCTGTTAGACATTGGCTTGCCGGGTCTGGACGGCTTTCAGGTCGCACAGCGTTTGCGGCAGAAGCCGGAGTTCAAGGATGTGATGATCTGCGCCTTGACCGGGTATACTCCAAGTGAGGCAGACCGTCATCGCCATCAACAAACGGGGTTCGACCACTACTTCGTCAAGCCGGTGCGCCTGGAATCACTGCTTGAACTGTTTAAGACGGTTGAGCAACAACACCCCTGACCAAATGGTAGGCCGGGAGGCAACACTTCATGAGACACGGAAGGGCCTCCATGTTGCGGATCAGGCGGCAATCGCCTGCGCCGGGTGAGAGGAACTCCCACGAAACAACGCCCGCTACGCAAGGCGAAATCGAAGCCGCCGTCTGCCAAGGCATCAGTCGTTTGAGCAGGAGTACATGGGCCGGGGGCCGAAGGACATCCACACCCACCTGATCGGTGATCTCGTCGTGGTTCGCCTCCACGGGGTCTTGACCGCCGCCGAACAACAACTGGTCAAGTCGCTGCCCGCCGAAAAGGGAAGGGACTTGCTCAAGCAAGTACGGACCCATCTGATCGAGACGGCGCGGCCGATCCTGGGAGCGATGATCCAGGAGGTCACCGGCATCAAAGTGTTGAGCCTGCACCACGACATCAGCACCGTGACCGGAGAAGAGGTCGTGGTTTTCGCCCTGGCTGGGTCGCCTGATTACAGGCGAGCCAAGAATCGACAGGGCTAGGAATTGGAGTGGGAGTCGCCCTATCTCTATTCTCTAAGCTAAGAGGAGGGTACCAAAATGCCGGATTATCGGATTAAGGTTGCGCCCGACACCGTAGCGTATCCGGACGGCGAGAACCACAAGCTCGTCGTGGAGTTCGCCATCCCCGGAGCGCCAACCGATACCATCGATGTGAAGATCCTGGCAGACAGCATCCACCTGACGGCGCCAGCAAGGGACATTGAGTATGTTGCAGCACTGGCTCTAGCTTGGCCGGTGAAACCTGACAAAGCCGAAGCGACCTACGACCACGGCCTGCTCCGAATCGAGGTGCCCTTCAAAGATCCGATGGAAGATGCTGTAAAGGTCGCCATCAAAGCAGGTAACGCGGAAACGAAGTCCAAAACAATCAAAGCGGGAGAGGCTCCGCCCGCGCTTGCGAGCGGCAGTGGCAAGCCACCGGCTGGCCGACCACCCAAATAGCCATGAGCCACGCCGAGGCAAGAGCTGCCGCAAGCCCTACCCCTCGACGTGGTTTCTCGATCTGGCAGCTGATCCCAGGATCAAAAGGAGCGACATCATGACCCAACACCACCACAAACTTGCAACCCTGGCGCAGGCTGGTGCAGGCAAACCAACGACCTCAACAGAAGCAGCCGTCGCCTCCAGCGACATCGGCAACGACCACACGGCAAAGTTGGTTTCGGACGAGGACATTCGGCTTGCTGCTTACCAGAAATGGGAGGCCGCTGGCAAGCCAGCCGGAGACGGCGTCCAGTTCTGGCTGCAAGCGGAGCAAGAGCTGCTGGAAGGTAGGAATGAGAAGCTCGTCCAGCGGGACGGCTGGCACGGGCATCGCGAGCATGAACGGCCGGAGGCCACGAAGGCAGTCAAGGAGCGCGATGTGATCGTGGACAGCCACTACAGGGACAACAACAGGATGTTCCAGAGCCACGGCGATCGGGGCCATCGACACGGGGGCAGTGGCTGAGCAACGAAAGGGAAGAAGCGGAGGCGAGGATACCCTATCATTAGGCGGTTCTGTGTTCCGCATAGACGGGCGAAGGGGCCGACCGAGAAGATTCGGGAGGTCGTGCTCTTTACCCTGGCCGAGGCGCCTGAGGACAGGCAACCGAAGAGCGCTAGGGCTGAGAATCGGGGTGCTAGCCGTAGCTCAGGCCCCGAGCAGTACGATCTGAGCGAGTGGCGGACCACCGATGAACCTGTGGTCCGCTTCGAGAACTAGTACTAGTTGAGTTCAGTCGTCGGAAGACTGGGCGAAGGGCAACCGGCCATACCGGGGGCTCGTTGACGAGTTGGCGGACGTGGTCGAATACCTCATCAGGGTGTTCCACCACGCCGGATTTTTTACTTGTGAGCGCGAAACGGCTGCAACCACTGAGGAGAACCAAAATGGACAAGATCAAATCGACCATGGCACAACAGATTGCCGAGGCGGCAATCGCGTTCGAACAGCGCCGAACGGGCAACCACGTGCCCAAGTCGGTGACCGTGGTCCTGAGTGAGGGCACGCTGGTCATCACACTGCACGATGCTTTGTCACCCGCCGAAAAGGAGCTAGCCAAGACTGCGGCAGGCGCCGCTCAGGTGCAGGAGTTTCACCGGCAGCTCTTCGCCAGTGCCTCGGACTCGCTGCGGCAGGAGATTAACCGGATCACCGGCATGGAAGTGCGCGAGGCGACTGCGGAAGTCGAGCCGGCGAGCGGTGCCGTCGTGCAGGCATTCACCACCGGCAACGTGGTGCAAGTCTTCCAGCTCGCCGGCAGCGCTCCTACGGAAGACTGGAGCAGCCATCGCGAACAGGCCAAGGAGCACGTTTCTTCGGCTGGCGACCATAGCCAGGATGCGGACAGGCACAGCAAGGCCAGACACGTGCACTCGCAAAAGTAAACGAGCAGGGATCCGGTGGGATCAAGGCCATGCAGAGCGTCTGGCGCTTGCTTGGTCTTCCGCGGCTACGGTCTCCCGGAGGACATGGTGGCCTCCGTAGTAGGCGCCATCCGTTCGGATCGCAAGCGGTGGGTGGATTTCATGATGAAGTTTGAACTCGGCATGGAAGTGCCGGACTCCCGCCGGGCCCGGACCAGCGCCCTCACGTTTGCCCTGTCCTACGTGGCCGGGGGTCTGGTGCCTCTGGCTCCCTACTTCTTCTTGCAATCGATTCGTGTGGCTTTGCTGGGTTCCGTGATTGTCACCATTCTGGCTTTGTTCTGGTTCGGCTTCATCAAGGGGCGGTTCACCACCCATCGTCCGCTGCGCAGCGCCTGGCAAACCGTGCTGGTTGGAGGACTGACAGCCGCCGCAGCTTTTGCCATAGCCAAAGTCATAGGCTGACCACCCGGGGCTCAGAAATCTGCTGCGCCGCTCTCAGGCAGCGAAACGAGGTGAATCATGCCCGTCTTGCCGACTTCTGTGCTGCCCAAGCGAATCCCGCACGGGCCCCACAAGCTGTCGTCGGCCATCCAGGTCTCACCGCTGCTTCTCGAAGCCGCCGGAAGTGAAGCCGAAGCGGTGTTGGAAAAACTGCGCACCTCGAAGGGTGGGCTTTCGGCTGCGGAGGCCGAGCGGCGCCTGCAAGAATATGGGCCGAACGTCGTGGCGCGGGAAGATCGCCACCCGCGCATCCACCTGCTGGGCAAGGCCCTGATCAACCCCCTCGTGATCCTGTTGTTCGTGCTCGCCACTTCCTCCTTTCTCACCGGCGATTTCCGGGCCGCGAGCGTGATCCTTCTCATGGTAATCCTCGGTGTCGTGCTGCGCTTCGTTCAGGAGGCCCGCGCCGATTCCGCTGCAGCCAAGCTCCGGGCGATGATCAGCGTCCACGCGACCGTCCTCCGCGACGGCCGGGCTCAAGAGGAGCCGATCGGGCGTCTGGTGCCCGGTGACCTGGTGGAACTCTCCGCCGGGGACATGATCCCCGCCGATGTGCGGCTGATCACTTGTAAGGACTTGTTCCTCACCCAGGCCAGCTTGACCGGAGAGGCGTTCCCCGTCGAGAAATTCGCCGCCCGGGAAGACGTGGCACGCCGCTCGCCCCTGGAATTGACCAACGTCTGCTACCTGGGCACAAGCGTGGAGAGCGGCGCCGCCACAGCGGTGGTCGTGGCGACTGGCCTGACGACCTTCCTCGGCGGCATGTCCAGTGCCATCGTGGCCCAGCACACGACGACCAGTTTCGACAGGGGTGTGAGTAGCTTTACCTGGCTGATGATCTACTTCATCTTCGTCATGGTCCCCCTGGTCTTTGTCATCAACGGGCTGACAAAAGGGGACTGGAAAGGGGCCTTCTTCTTCGCCCTGGCGGTGGCGGTGGGGCTGACGCCGGAGATGCTCCCGATGATCGTGACGGTCTGTCTCACCAAGGGCGCGCTGGCCATGTCCCGCAAGAAAGTGATTGTCAAGCGCCTGAACTCGATCCAGAACCTCGGCGCCATGGACGTCCTCTGCACCGACAAGACCGGGACGCTCACCATGGACCGGATCATCCTGGAGAAGTACTGTGACGTGATGCTCAACCAAGACAAAGAGGTCCTGATCTTGGCCTATCTCAACAGCCATTTCCAGACGGGCCTGAAAAACCTGATGGACCGAGCAATCCTTCAGCACACCGAGGTACACGAGCACCTGACGCTGCCGGAGTATGCCAAGGTCGATGAGATACCCTTCGACTTCTCCCGAAAAATGATGTCCGTCGTCGTCAAAACACCCGTCAACGCTAACCGGCTCATTTGCAAGGGCGCTCCGGAGGAAGTTTACAAGCACTGCAGCAGCTTCGCGCTGGACGGCAAGGTCCACCCCATGGACGAAGTGATTCCCTCGAACCTGAAAGCGGAGTTTGACCTACTCAGTGCCGACGGCTTCCGGGTCCTCGCGCTCGCATACCGTGATCTGGAGGCCAAGCCGGCCTACACCAAGGACGACGAGAAGGACCTGATCTTGCGCGGCTACGTGGCCTTCCTCGACCCGCCCAAGGACACTGCCCGGTCGGCGATCGCAGCCCTTCAGGCTCACGGCATCTCGGTCAAGGTGGTCACCGGCGACAATGAGTTGGTGAGCCGCAAGATATGCAGGGAAGTCGGCATCGCCACCGACCAGGTGCTCCTGGGCAGCCAAGTCGAAGGAATGTCGGACACGGAATTGGCCGACGCCGCCAGCAAGGCGACCCTGTTCGCCCGGGTATCCCCGGCCCACAAGCAGCGCATCATCAAGACCCTGCAGGGGGCGGGGCACGTCGTGGGGTTCCTGGGCGATGGCATCAACGATGCGCCGGCTATCCGCGCCGCCGACGTGGGCATTTCGGTGGACACGGCGGTCGATATCGCCAAGGAATCCGCGGATGCGATCTTGCTGGAGAAGGACCTGCTCGTGCTGGAGGAGGGCGTGCTGGAGGGGCGGAAGGTATTCGCCAACATCCTGAAATATATCCGAATGGGGGCCAGCTCCAACTTCGGCAACATGTTCAGCGTCCTGGGCGCTAGCATCTTCCTGCCCTACGTGCCCATGGCCCCGCTGCAAATCCTAACCAACAACCTGCTCTACGATTTCTCGCAGGTCCCCATCCCCGCAGATGACGTGGACCCGGAGCAGATCGCCCGGCCGCGCCCCTGGTCGATGAACGCCATCGCCCGGTTCATCCTGTTCATCGGCCCGTGCAGCTCGGTCTTCGATTACACCACCTTTTTCATGATGCTCTACGTCTTCGGTTGCTGGGACCCGGCCCGCGCGTCGCTCTTCCAGACTGGCTGGTTCGTCGAGTCGTTGCTGACGCAGACCCTGATCATCCACGTCATCCGCACCAATCGGATTCCCTTCCTTCAGAGCTGGGCCAGCTGGCCGCTGATCGCGACCACGGCCGTCATCATGCTCCTCGGTGCCTGGTTGCCCTTCTCGCCGATTGGGCCGGCGTTCGGCTTCACCCCCTTGCCGCCTCTCTATTGGCCCCTCCTTGCTGTGACGTTGCTCGGATATGTCCTACTGACCCAGACGGTGAAGGCCTGGCTCTATCGGAAGGGCTGGGTTTCGCAATAGAATCACAGGACAAGCAACGTAACCTTTCTGGTCGACGCCCTTGGTCGGTCTCCGTCAGTGGCCCCGGGCTTCCGCATCGCCCTGCTGCCGATGGACGGCGGTGTCCTGCTCCTGGGAACTTGTATCGCCCAGATAGCCAGCCTCCGCCAGGCGATCGAGCAGGAGGTGAAAGTAAACAAGTCCGGCGTAGCCGCCCCAGCGGACCAGAACCCGGCGGACTCCCTCGTAGTCGAGAGGTTTCCTCAGTTGCAGCCAGCGTTGCAGGTTGTTGCGAGCGCCCACGTCGTCGCCAGGAAAGACATTCACCCGACCCAGGCCGCGCAGCAGGGTGTATTCCGCCGTCCAACGTCCCACCCCACGCAGTTCACGAAGGTGGTCAATCACCTCGTCATCGGGCAGGGCCGCCAACCCTTCCAGGTCCACGCGTCCCTCGGCAACCGACTGGGCCAGCTCGATCATGGCCTGGCCTTTCTGGCGGCTGAACCCGAACTGCCGCAGGGCTGCCGGACTCACCCGGGCCAAATCCTCCGGGCGCGGGAAGGCGTGAACGGTTTCATCCCCCTCACCGAACGCCGCGCCGCAAGCCATGGCCAAGCGGTTAAGGAGATGGACGCCCACCGTCAGCGTCAACTGCTGACACGCCATCGCGTTAATCACGCCCTCGAAGACCGTGGCGAAGCGCGGCGGCTTCATGCCCCGGAAGCGCTGGGCCAACGGCCCCAGGTGCCGCTGGTGCGCGGCGAACTGGTAGAACTCCGTCAGGTCGATGCGCAGCCCCAGCAGCCGCTCCAGCGCCGCCATCACGGCCACCCGCATCGCGGCACGAATCGGTTGGCCTGCTACCACCACTTGCAGCTGCGGCGCCTCGGGCGGTGCCACCTGGGTCACCGCCACCTCCACAGGCCCGGCCGGCAAAGGCAGCACCCGGCGGTAGGTCGTTCCGTCCCAGCGGTCCACGGCGTTGTGCGGACGACGGCGCAGTGTCCAGACCGTCAGGTCTAGCCGGAAGGGGGGTATGGCCTCCAGTACGAAGGTTCCGCGGCTCATGGTAGGAGACTCTCCATCTTCTTTCCTCCGATTCTCCCAGCGGTTCTTCGGATCAACCTTTGACTTTACCGATCTTTTTCAGAGCCGACCCTTTGTGCATGGCCATGTGGTCGGTCTTGTCGCTCTTGATCAAGTATTGCGGCTCCTCCTTCGAGGCGTGGACCTTGTACCCCTTGAACGTGATTTCCGAGGTGATTCTCTTCTTGATCGTCCCTCGGACCCGGCCCGCCTCCGAGTTCCACTCCACATGATCTCCTACCTTAAAGTCATGTGCCATCGGTACGACCTCCCGTGAATAGTGCGTCCTGAACATTGATATGAATATCGTTAATGCCACTTGCGCTGGCTCATGGTCAGGGTTCAACTCCTGCAATGCCTTCATACGAGAGCCGTCCACCCACTAGCTGCGCCGGCGAAGTGTACGGGTGCTCTTGAACTTTGTTCGTGCCCAAAATGTGGAAGACATGCACAGCCATCGCTTTGAGATAGTCAGCGATCATCGAGCGGTGGCAACGCCACCACACCGCTTCGGAACACATGATCGCGGTTCGGCCGGTGCGGGCAATCTCCAACAGGCGATCAACGCCATCGGGGAATGGCTGGGTCTCCATGTAGTCGGCATAGCTGCGGAACGAGGCATTGCGCCAGGCGACGTTGTGCGAGTCGCGGTGAACCGGCCGCCGCCCGCCAAGCTCGACCAGGTGCTCGTAGCGGATACCTGCTGCCACTAAGGCATCATGCAATGCGCCCTTGTTGAAGTGAGGGGATTTGCGAGAGCCGGGAAAGTGTCGCACATCAACAAGGATGTCGATCTGATTATGGCGCAGGATGTCGATAAACTCCTCGATCGTATGGGTCGAGTGGCCGACCGTCCAGATTGCGAGTGAGTTAATGGTCACGGCGTCTGAGCCCTCCTGTAGCACGGTCAGTTGGCGACGATCCTTGCAAATATGTTCAGCGTCTCGGTCTCTACACGGAGAAGCTCTGGTCGCCGCCAAGGTGTCCTTGGTAGATGACGGCTCCTACGACAGCGAGGGCGACTAGCAAATAGAAGA
>Ga0209060_10004245_pt1 | contig 11338 bp, 10 predicted proteins | sample Coa_R1_8_FD_187155 | JGI IMG/M metagenome (GOLD analysis project Ga0209060, IMG submission 187155) | Surface soil microbial communities from Centralia Pennsylvania, which are recovering from an underground coalmine fire - Coalmine... | ecosystem: Environmental > Terrestrial > Soil >...
GCCGAAGCAGTCCCGATCAGGAGCGCCAGCGAAGCCGTGCCCAAAAGCAGTTTGAAGTTCATGTTCTTCCTCCTGTTGTTCGTTAATCGCGAATTGTAGCCAGTCATGTTCCAACCTCAGTGTGAGAACGGGTAGAGTTTCCAGTAGCTCTTGATTTGCCGCCAGCGATGCGCAAGCCCGTCGGGCTCGAACATCAAGAAACCGATGATGATGAGGCCGATCGTGATCTCGCGGAGGAAGGTGATGTTGTTGTTGAGCGAGAGCGCGTGGTCGAATGCGCTGCCCTTGAGGCTGTTGCCGAGCGACTCCATCGCCTCCGGCACCAGCACGACAAAGGCGGTGCCCATCAGCGTGCCCATGATCGAGCCCGTACCGCCGATAATGATCATCGCCAGAAACAGGATCGAGCGCTCGATCCCAAATCCTTCCTGCGAGATCACGAGCTGGTAGTGCGCATAGAGCGCGCCGGCGATGCCGGCGAAGAAGGCCGCAAGGCCGAATGACAGCGTGCGGTACTTGGTGAGATTGATGCCCATGATCTCGGCGGAGAGATAGTGGTCGCGGATCGCCACCAGCGCGCGGCCGTCGCGCGTGCGCATCAAGTTGGTCACGAGAACGAAACTGATGACGACATAGGCCAGTACGACGTAAAAATATTGTCGGTCACCGCGAAGCGTGTAGCCGAAGATCGAGAAAGGATTGGCGCTCGCCGGCACCGACCCGCCCGAAAACCATTCGGCGCGCGAGAAAAAGTCCAAGAGGATATATTGCGCGGCGAGCGTCGCGATGACGAGATAGAGGCCCTTCAGCCGCGCCGCCGGCACGCCGAACACCAGCCCGACCAAGGCCGTGATGACGCCGGCCAGCGGAATGGCGAAGAATACGGGAACCGGAAAGTTGTTGTTGAGATAGGCCGAGGTGAAGGCCCCAAGCAGGAAGAATGCGGATTGTCCGATTGAGATCTGCCCGGTGAAGCCGACCAGGATGTTCAACCCAAGCGCGGCGATGGAGAAGATGCCGATCTGGATCGCGATCGACAGCCAGTATCCATTGAAGACATGCGGCGCAAAGCAGAGTGCGATGACCCCGGCGATCGCAAAGTTGCGGCTCGTCCTGGTCGGGAAGATCGTGGTGTCGGCCGCATAGGACGTGCGGAAGTCGCCGGCCGGAATGATGGTGGAAACAGCCATAATCAGATCCGCTCGATGTCTCTCGTGCCGAACAGGCCGTAAGGCTTGATCATCAGGATGACGATCAACACGTAGAACGGCGCGATCTCATAGAGATTGCCCCAGTGCAAATACTGGCTGTCGATATATTGCGCGATGTTTTCGAGGAGCCCGATGATGATGCCGCCGAGCACCGCGCCGCCGATGGAATCGAGCCCGCCGAGGATCGCGGCGGGAAACACCTTGATACCGTAAGCGGAGAGGCCCGACGAGACGCCGTTGACGACGGCGACCACGACGCCGGCAACGGCCGACACCGCGGCCGAGATGGCCCAGGCCATCGCGAACACGCTTTTCACGGAGATGCCGAGCGACTGCGCGACCTGCTGGTTGAAGGCGGTCGCGCGCATGGCAAGGCCATACTTCGAGGCGCGGAAGAACCAGGCCATTCCGACCATCATCGCGAGCGACACCAAAAGGCTCATCACATAGACGGTTTGGATTTGCAGGCCGAACAGGTCGATCGACTGGCTGGTGAACACTTGCGGGAAGGGTTGCGGGTTGACGCCAAAGATCCATTTCAGCGCCGCCTGAAACACCGTCGATAGCCCGATCGTGACCATGATGACGGAGATGATCGGCTCGCCGATCATCGGGCGCAGGATCACGATCTGGATGGCGATGCCGAAGACGAACATGAAGACCAGCGTCAAGGGCATGCCGAGCCAGAACGGCACGTGGAATTTTGTCAGCAGCGCCCAGCACACCCATGCGCCGACCAGTAAGAGCTCGCCTTGGGCGAAGTTGACGACTTGGGTGGCCTTGTAGATCAGCACAAAGGACATCGCGACCACGCCATAGAGCGTGCCGACCACAAGGCCGTTGACCAGAAGCTGAATCAGGAATGCGGTGTTCATGCGGGGGCCAGCTTGCAATTCGTCATCGCCGGGCTTGACGCGGCGATCGATCGAACAAAAAATCGCTTTTTCGAATAATGATGGATGCGCGGGTCGAGCCCGCGCATGACGATTGAATTTGTCGAGGCGTCGATAGACAACATCATCATTCCGCGGCCTCCGCGAGGGCTGCGCTGTCGCCGAGCTGGACCACGGCAAGGGACGTGCGCACGCGCTGGGTGGTGCCGTCCTGGAAGCGAATGGTAGTATCGACCGGAATATTGCGTTCGCTGCGATAGACTGCCTCGATGATGTCGCCGTATTTCTCGTTGATCACGCCGCGGCGGACCTTTCGCGTGCGCGTGAGCTCGCCGTCGTCGGCGTCGAGTTCCTTGTAGAGCAAAAGAAATCGCGCGATGCGCTGCGCCGGCGGCAGCGTCGCATTGACGGTCTCGACTTCTTTTTGCAACAGCGCATAGACCTCGGGACGCGAGGCGAGGTCGGTATAGGTGGTAAAGGCGATGCGGTTCTTTTCCGCCCATTTGGAGATGATGGAGTAGCGGATGCAGATCATCGCAGCCAATGCATCGCGCCCCGCGCCAAGCACCACGGCTTCGGCGATATAGGGCGAGAATTTCAGCTTGTTCTCGATGTATTGCGGCGAGAAGCGCTCGCCGCGCGAAGTTTCGGCCAGATCCTTGATGCGGTCGATCACCACAAGTTGCTGCGTGTCGTCAAAATAGCCGGCATCGCCGGAGTGTAGCCAGCCGTCTTTCATATCGGCTGCCGACGCATCCGGGTTCTTGTAGTAGCCCAGGAACATATTGGGGTGGCGCACCAAGATTTCGCCGACGCCCTGGCTGTCGGGATTGTCGATGCGGATATCGATGTCCTCGGCCATCGCGACGCCCGTAGTATCGGGACGGACCTTGCCCGCGGGATGCAACGTGTAGGCGCCGAGCAACTCGGTCTGGCCGTACAGCGTACGCAGCGGCACGCCCATCGCCTGGAGGAACTTGAACGTATCGGGCCCAAGCGCGGCGCCGCCGGTTGCCGCCGAGCGGAGCCGGGTGAAACCGAGCCGATCGCGCAGCGCGCGAAACAGTAGCATGTCGGCGAGCGCCGAATGTTCACCCCTTTCGACTGCGGAGAGGCCAGCCTTCATGCCGAGGGCGTAAAGCCGCTGCTTGAGCGGCGAGGAATCCATTACGCGCGCGCGGACGTCGGCCGCGATCCCCTCCCAGACCCGCGGCGCGAACAGCACGAAGGTCGGCGCGATCTCGCGGAAGTCGTTCATCATGGTATCGGCCTCTTCGACGAAGTTGATCTTCATCCGGCAGAGCAGCCCTTTGCCGAGCACGTAGACCTGCTCCATGATCCAGGGCAGCGGCAGCACCGAGACATATTCGTCCTCCGGCCCCTTGGGATCGAAGGAAAGATAGGTGGCGCAATGCCTGAGCACGCGCCCCGCCGCCAGCATCGCAAGCTTCGGGTGTGCCGTGGTGCCCGAGGTGGTGCAGAGGATGGCGACATCCTCGCTGTTTGTCGCATCGACCAGTCGGTCGTAGAGCGCGGGCTCACGTTGTGCCCGTGCGCGGCCCATTTCGGCGAGCTTGTCGGCGAGCAGCAGACGCGGATCGTCATATTTGCGCATGCCGCGCGAGTCGGAATAGACGATGTGCTTGAGATGCGGAGCGCGGTCGGCAAGCGACAATAGCTTGTCGACCTGCTCCTCGTCCTCGGCGAAGACCAGTTTTGCCTCGCCATAGTTAAGGAGGTAGGCCGCCTCCTCTTCGAGCGCGTCGCGATAGAGGCCGAGGCTCAAGCCGCCAATCGCATGCGTTGCGATCTCTGCCGAAACCCAATCCGGGCGGTTGTCGCCGATGATGCCGATGACATCGCCGCGAGCCAGTCCAAGCTCGAGCAGGCCGAGGGCAAAGTCGCGCACGCGGGCCTGATAGTCGTGCCAGGTGAGCGCGCGCCACAGCCCAAAGTCCTTTTCGCGCAGCGCAATCTCCTCGCCATGCTCGCGCGCGTTCAGCCGCAGCAGCTTTGGATAGGTGTCGGCCTCCCGGACCCGCCCGGCATAGTCCATCATGCCGCGCTCTCCGCGGGCATCGGCGCGTCGTCAGGATCGACCAGCGCCTCGTCCACTTCGCCGAGATAGGCGCGCTTGACGTGGGGGTCGGCCAGCACCGCGGCCGGTGCGCCCTCGGCGATCTTGCGGCCGAAATCCAGCACCATGACGCGATGGGAGATGTCCATCACCACGCCCATGTCGTGCTCGATCATCACGACAGTCATGCCGAACTCTTCGTTGAGGTCGACGATGTAGCGGGCCATGTCCTCCTTCTCTTCGAAGTTCATGCCCGCCATCGGCTCGTCGAGGAGGATCAGCTTCGGTTCCAGTGCCATGGCGCGCGCCAGCTCCACGCGCTTGCGCAAACCATAAGGAAGGGTGCCGGCCTGCGCCTTTCGCACCGCCTGCAGGTCGAGAAAGTCGATGATCTCCTCGACCTTGCGGCGATGCTCGAGCTCCTCGCGTCGCGCGCCGGTCAGCCAGTAGAGCGATCCCGTGATGAAATTGTTCTTCAACAGGTGATGTCGCCCGACCATGATGTTGTCGAGTACGCTCATGTGGTGGAACAGCGCCAGATTCTGGAAGGTGCGACCGATGCCGAGCGAGGCCCGGGAATTCGGGTTGAGGCCTGTGATATCGCGCCCGCGATAGAACAGCTTTCCCTCGCTCGGCCGGTAGCGTCCCGAAATGCAATTGACGATCGAGGTCTTGCCGGCGCCGTTCGGGCCGATGATCGAAAACAGTTCCCCGTCCTTCACGGCAAAGCTGACATCGGTAAGCGCGCGCACGCCGCCGAAACGCAACGACACTCCGCGCACGTCTAATGTCTCGTCCACTTCACCCCTCCCGAATCAGGCGCTTTAGGCAGGCGCTCTTTATCGCTTTTGCGTGGCACCACGATCCCATATCGGCCGTGGTGGGTAAACCATGCGGCGAATGATGTTTTGCCGCTCCAATTGGTTCAAGCGCTTCGGCTCTCAATAGGGTAAAGCGATGCTCTGAAATGTCTTGCGTCTGACAATTCGCTGGCGATTTTGGCGCGCCCTCCGTCGAGCGCAAGGACGGTTCGGACCTTCTATGCTGCACTGCAATATTTCGATGGCCATATGATTGCTCGCGACGATCTCTTACGCATCGCCATTTGGTCGCGCGATCTTAACGAGCGCGAGCTCGATGTTGCGCGCGGCGGCATCGTTGAGCGATCTTATGCGGCGAACGAAAGCATCTTCGTGCGGGGCGACCATTTCGACTATTGGACCGGCGTCGTCTCCGGCCTGGTGCGGGTGGGCATGGTGTCGCGCGGCGGCAAGGCGACGAGCTTTACAGGTCTTAGGTCAGGGGCCTGGTTTGGCGAGGGCACCGTGCTCAAGAAGGAGCCGCGGCGGTACGATATCGTTGCCTTGCGTGACTCCCGTCTCGCTTTAATGGACAGCAGTACCTTCTTCTGGCTGTACGAAAACAGCGCTGCCTTCAATCGCTTCCTGGTGACGCAGCTCAACGAGCGGCTCGGGCAATTCATCGCCTTCGTCGAATATGGCCGCACGCTCGATGCGACCGCGCGCCTCGCCCGTTCCATCGCCTCGCTGTTTAATCCAATCCTTTATCCGGAGCTGAACCGCCACTTGGAGATCACCCAGGAGGAAATCGGCGCGTTGTCGGGCATTTCCCGCCAGAATGCCAACCAGTGCTTGAAACGGCTGGAAAAGGAGGGGCTGCTGCGGCTCGAATATGGCGGGGTGACAATCGTCGATCTGGACGGCTTAAGGAGCTACGGCGATTAACTGAAAAGCTTTCATTTCAAGCACTTATTGCCCGAACCTTGGTCGACTTTTGAGTTAGACTTCACGAAACTCGGATGCTATGGCCTCCGCCGCACTGGTCGGGAGCAGGTGTTCGGGCACCAGCCCATCGGCTCCGGCGCGAGCACGGACTTTGGGCGCGATGATTTGGAGACGGTATGGCGGCTCAGGATACAAAGCGGCGTGTTGCGCTCATCACCGGCGTCACCGGGCAGGACGGTTCCTACCTTGCTGACCATCTCTTGGGCCTTGGGTACACGGTGCACGGCATCAAGCGGCGGTCGTCCTCGTTCAACACCCAGCGCGTCGATCACCTCTATGAGGACCCGCACACCGGCAACGTGCCGTTCCTGATGCATTACGGCGATATGACGGATTCGACCAATCTGATCCGGCTGATGCAGCAGATTCGGCCGACCGAGATCTACAATCTTGCGGCGCAAAGCCATGTCGCGGTCAGCTTCGAAAGCCCGGAATATACGGCCAATGCCGACGCGGTCGGCGTGCTCCGCCTGCTGGAAGCCATACGCATTCTCGGCATGGAGAAGGAGACCCGCTTCTACCAGGCATCCACCTCCGAGCTTTACGGGCTCGTGCAGGAGATTCCCCAGAAGGAAACCACGCCGTTCTATCCGCGCTCGCCCTATGGTGTGGCAAAACTGTACGGATACTGGATCACGGTGAACTACCGCGAGGCCTACGGTATGTTCGCCTCGAACGGTATTCTGTTCAACCATGAAAGCCCGGCGCGCGGCGAGACCTTCGTCACCCGCAAGATCACGCGCAGCGTTGCGCGCATCGAGGTCGGCCTGGAAGACACGGTCTATCTAGGCAACCTCGAAGCCAAGCGCGACTGGGGCCATGCGCGCGACTACGTCGAAGGCATGCATTCCATCCTGCAGGCGGACAAGCCCGACGATTTCGTGCTCGCGACCGGCGAGACGCGCTCGGTGCGCGAGTTCGTCGAACTGGCATTCGCCGAGGTCGGGCGCAGCATTCAATGGCGCGGCAAGGGCATCGAGGAGACCGGCATCGACAAGACAACCGGAAAGACAGTGGTCCGCATCGACCCGACATATTTCCGACCGACAGAAGTCGATATTCTGATCGGCGATTCCAGCAAGGCGCGCAGGATTCTCGGCTGGAAGCCGAAGCGGAATTTTGCGCAGCTCGTGAAGGAAATGGTGGCCGGCGATCTCGAGATCGCCCGCCGAGAGGTTGCCAATGGGAAGCATCCCGTTTGAGCTGAAGGGCAAGACGGTCTTCGTCGCCGGTCACCGCGGCATGGTCGGTGGTGCCATCGTGCGCCGCCTGGCGCAGGAGGACGTCGAACTGCTCGTGGCGCCACGCCGGGAGCTTGATCTGCGCGACCAGGCTGCCGTGTTCAACTGGTTTGCGAGCAAAAGCCCGCAAGTGGTATTCATGGCGGCGGCGAAGGTCGGCGGCATCGTCGCCAATAACACGCTGCGCGCCGAGTTCCTCTACGACAATCTCGCCATCGCCGCGAATATGATCGAGGCGGCGCGTCAATACCGCGTCGAGAAGCTGATGTTTCTCGGCTCGTCCTGCATCTATCCAAAGCTTGCGCCACAGCCGTTGCGTGAGGACTCCATCCTCACCGGACCGCTGGAGCCGACCAATGAGCCTTATGCGATCGCCAAAATCGCCGGTATCAAGATGGTCGAGACGTATCGCACCCAATATGGCTGCGATTTCATCAATGTGATGCCGACCAATCTCTACGGCCCCGGCGACAATTATCATCCCGAATACAGCCATGTCGTCGCGGCGCTGATCCGCCGCTTTCACGAGGCAAAGGCGTCAGGCAGCCCCAATGTCGTAGTTTGGGGCACGGGCACACCGCGGCGGGAGTTTTTGTACGTCGACGATATGGCCGACGCCTGTGTGCACCTGATGAAGACCTATTCGGCGCTCGAGATGGTCAACATCGGCGTCGGCGAGGACATCACCATTGCCGATTTCGCGCGTCTCGTCGCAGCCGCTGTCGGCTACAAGGGCTCGATCAGCTACGACACCTCGCGACCCGACGGCACGCCGCAAAAGCTGCTCGATGTGACCAGGCTGACCAAGCTCGGCTGGCGCGCGCGCACCTCGCTGGAAGAGGGGATCAGGCTCGCGTATCAGTCGTATCTCAGCGAAAGCAGGCAGGCGGCGGAGTGACTTTGTCGTCCCGGCTCGCGTTCGCTTCTTGACGGCGCTGCGCGCCGCAAGGCGCTCACTTGTCCGGGACGACGTGGGCAGTTCGGCGAGGCGCCTTCTTGCCCAACTCAACTGCCATCGCCGAGATCAACGGCTTCATGAAATATGCCCCGTTCGCCGGAAAAATGTCGGCGCGCAGCCCGTGAGCCTTCAATTCATCTGATACAGCCGGACCGACCGAGGCGATCGGCGTGCGCGCGAGCCCCTCGCGCAGCCTGTCCTCCCAACCGTGCGCACGCGCGGTTTCGATCAGACGGCGGATTTGCCCGAGATTGGTCAGCGCAATCGCATCGACCGCGCCCTTCGCCAGTTCATCGATGGCGTTCACGATATTCGTGTCCGCCGCCTTGGTATCATAGGCATAGGGAAGCACGGCATCGACCTCGCCGCCTTGCCTCGTGATCGCGCCGATCAGCGCGCTATGATCCTTGTCGGGATAAAGCTGCAAGCCGACGCGATGTCCTCCGAGATCGATCCGCGAGAGCATCTCCGCAACGCCCTCGGAGGTCGGCTTCTCCGTCGTCATCTGGGGCTCGAGGGCGATCTCGCGCAGCGCTCGGCCGGGCTTCGGGCCGCGGGCGAATTTGCGCGCCTTGCCGAGGGCGCCGACGAAATCCTTCTCGATGCCGATGTGCGTCGCGAGTCTCATCAGCCGGCGCAGGCCTTCGCCGGTCAAGAGCACCAGATCGTCGAACGGTTTTTCGATTCCGCGGCGGATCCATGCCTCGACCGGCGCAGGGTCCGGCGCGTCGTGAATGGCGAACATCGGGCACTGCAGGACGTGCGCGCCCTGCTCGGCGAGCAGGCGGGAGAATTGCGCCTCCTCGCGCGTTTCCAGGATCAGGATGCGGTAGCCATTGAGCTTGTCAGTCATGATCGTGCCTTAACGCCAATTGCAGTCGTTTGTTCATCCTGACTCTCAACACGGCGTTGGCGCAAGTCACCGCAAGTGATAGAGGGAGGGCCGCCAAATTCCTGTTCCTCTCCTGCTCAAGCTTGATCCCGTTCCATGCCCGATCATCAATATGTGCTGACGCTGTCCTGTCCCGACCGCCCCGGCATCGTGTCGGCGGTTTCGACATTTCTTGCCCATAACGGCCAAAACATTCTGGACGCCCAGCAGTTCAACGATGTCGAGACCGACAAGTTCTTCATGCGGGTGGTGTTCACCGCCGCGGACCTCGCCGTGGGCCTTTCGGCGCTGCAGACAGGCTTTACCGCGATCGCAGAGCGTTTCGGCATGAACTGGCAGATGCGCAACCGCGTCAATCGGCGGCGCGTGATGCTGCTGGTCTCCAAGTCGGATCATTGTCTCGTCGACATTCTCTACCGCTGGCGTACGGGGGAACTCGCGATGATCCCGACGGCGATCGTCTCCAACCATCCGCGCGAGACCTATGCCGGGCTCGATTTCGGCGACATCGCTTTCCACTATTTGCCGGTCACGAAAGAGACCAAGCGGGAGCAGGAAGCCGCGATCTGGAAGCTGGTCGGTGAGACCGGGACCGATCTGGTGGTGCTCGCGCGCTATATGCAGATCTTGTCGGACGAGCTCTCGGCAAAACTTTCCGGGCGATGCATCAATATCCATCACTCCTTCCTGCCGGGATTCAAGGGTGCAAAGCCGTATCATCAGGCCTATGAGCGTGGCGTCAAACTGATCGGAGCGACGGCGCACTACGTGACCCACGACCTCGACGAGGGGCCGATCATAGACCAGGACGTCGAGCGTATCAGCCATCGCGACACGCCCGACGATCTCGTGCGCAAGGGCCGCGACATCGAGCGGCGGGTGCTGGCGCGTGCGATCCGCTATCACCTGGAGGATCGGGTGATCCTCAACGGCCGCAAGACCGTGGTGTTCATGGATTAGCGATCGGCCTGATGGATGTTTCGTCTGTTCTTCACCTTGACGACGGTCGTTGCGGTCATTTTTGCTGCCGGTTGGTATATGTCGCCGTTAGGCTTGGGGTTTGTTGCTGTGTGGCCGGCTGATCCGTCGACACGAAAGATCGCCGCAACGACTTACGAGCTATCCTATTTTGTCGGTATACCAATGCTGCTGATCGGACAGGTCATCTCCGCGATTTTGGCTGCGTTCGGACGAAGACGCGCCGCCTTCATTCTCCCCCTGGCATCGATCGCATCGTTCACCGTTTGCGCAGTCGTCGTGTTGCATCTCTTAAGGCAGATTTAAGTGCCAGTGCGGGGTCCGTCGTCGCTAAACACCGGATGGAAGGCGCGGGGCTTCCAGCCAAAATCCTTCACCGCCGGCGTGGCATCGAAGATCATGTCTTTCGTCATGCGGATGCCCATCGCGACATTGGCGCTCGGGAAGAGCGGCTTTGCGACGACAAACGCGGCGCGCCAGATAGGGGCGGGGACGTTGATCGTCCGCCGCGGCAATTTCATGCCGTCGAAAATCCGCCCGATCATTTCGCGGTAGGCCAGCGTCTCGCCGCCAGGCAACGAATAGAATTTGTTCGCGGCGGCGGGCGTGGACGCCGCGTCGATCGCGCCGACGGCGAGATCCTCGGCGTGAACCGGCTGACGCAGGCCTCTTGCCCCGCCGACCAGCGGCATGAAGCCGAAGCGCCGGATCAACCGCGACAGCGGCGTGATGTTGACGTCGCGTCCCTCGGCATAGATCAGGGTCGGGCGCAGGATCGTCCAGGCGGAGTTGTGTCGCTCGCAAGCTTCAGCGATCGTTCGCTCGGCATCCGCAAGCCGCCCAAGGCCTGCGCGTTCGTCGGCGACCTCGCTGTCGAGTTTTGTCAGAACGCTGGTCGATGAGAAAACGACAACGCGCTTCAGCGCGGGGTTGAACAGTCCTTCGAGCACTTGCGCCAGCAGGATGGCGTCAGCCGTGCAATAGAGTGTTGCAAAGGCGGGAAATATCAGCGTTTCCGGTTTCGTCAGGTCGCCGATGAGCCAATCCGCATTGCTGCGCGCTTGCTGTGAGCGGGACAGGGCGTAGGGACGTTCGCCGCGGCGAAGAAGATGCTGGAGCAGGTAGCCGCCGACGAGGCCCGTCGCCCCGATGACCAGGCTTTTTCCTCGCGCACGGTCCTCGTCCACCTCGAAGTCCTTAATGAACCGGGTCGAGGCCAGCTTGACCGGGTTGACTGGACTGACCGGATTGGCTGGCTTGCGGCTGGGGTCGTTGGTCTGCCG
>Ga0209060_10004246_pt1 | contig 11337 bp, 16 predicted proteins | sample Coa_R1_8_FD_187155 | JGI IMG/M metagenome (GOLD analysis project Ga0209060, IMG submission 187155) | Surface soil microbial communities from Centralia Pennsylvania, which are recovering from an underground coalmine fire - Coalmine... | ecosystem: Environmental > Terrestrial > Soil >...
CTTCGAGGCTTGCAGCTGCAGCACGCAGTGCCGCAGACCCCAGTCTTGGTGCCGCACGCGCCGCCAATATCGGCCTTTGTTGCGCAACCGCTCACTGCCGCAGTGCGGGCAGGCTCTCGGCCCGCTAGACCGGGCCGAAATCTGGATACCACCACCGCGGATCTGGAACTCGGTAATCTCATAGTCGGGCAGTCCTAATACGATCTCTGATCTGATAAAAACAATTCCTCCAAGAATGTCTTATCAGTTCAGGGATTCAGGCCTGCCCCCATTTCTGATCAAGAGCCATCACGCACAGTTCGTCGTAGAGTCCTGCGAGCAACTCGCGGGCAAAAGAGCTGAGCAGCGGGTGTTCGTCCGAAAACAACACGGGCAAATGCTTCCAAACCTGGCTGAGATGAAGCGGCAGAACGATCCCGTACTCCGCAAGTAGTCCACGAATCTGATTGCCAAGTTCCGTCCGACAACCGATCAAACGGCTGCGAATCCGGTGCAGAGCCTGCAGGTCTTGCTGCTCGATGGATTTTTGAGGCACGAGTCGCATCTCTGGATGATTCACTGCTTCGGAGATCGCGGCAGCGTCAGCAGGATCATTCAATTTGGCCTCTGAGAAAGGGTTTTGTAAACTGAGGCGCGATCAAGCGTACCTCATGTCCGAAAGACCCGATCACCCGCGCCCCATAATGCGCTCCTCGGGTGGCTTCTAAGCCGATTATGCACTGTGGGGTGCTCCCGAAAAAATCAGGCACTTGGCTGCGCCTCAATCGCTTTCTCAGAACGGCGCGGCCACTTCCATCCGCACCGTGCACGTGGAAAACATGCTTCGCTGTGTCGAGACCGATTGTCTTCACGGCCATCCGGCGGTTCCACCCCCCGGTGACTACAGCTGCTCTGCACCGGGCCGGGTCCATACCATCAGGTCAGTGTGCAGGGCGGTGTGCACGCCGACTTTCCATTGACACGTGATGGCCAAACTGATAAGATCCACTGACTTTTGGCCCGCCAGCCAAAAAGAAGGAGCCTTATGCCAACCGAAGATCCAACGAAATCGGATGTTCTTAAGCAGAACGTTCAAGAAACCGAGAAGGTGGAAGGCCAAACCGTTTCTGAAGATCAGTTGAAATCCATTTCGGGCGGTATTATCTCTCCCGTCGGCGATTCGGACGGGGGAACCTGCATTTTTTAGGTTTTCCCACGATCAAGGCAGCGGGATAAGTTGGCTCCAAGGGCCATTGGTTTGGCAAGTAGGTGTAGTGTATTTCGCAGCATGAATGGGTGATCGCCCCTTTCCGCGCTGATCGCGACGCTGCTCGCAGCGGCAGTGCCCCCTGGCTCAATATCGATGCCCACCACAATCATCGCGGGCCCTATACTGCCGCTAGCGCGCTGATTCGTACAGTAGTTGAGCAGGTATCCGCCCGGAGTCCGGCCCTAATTAAGGCCCATCAATTAACGCTTTTGTTAGTTGCACCTGAAATTCAGAGTTGGTTCCCGGTTCGTGACGAAGTGGCAAAATGGCTTGCCGTCTCGCGGGAAGGAGACCCGCGCTCATGGACCCGTCGGTTGGCGCATGGGATTGCGGATTTTCTTTTGAGCCATGTTGCTCATACCGCTGCTTCTCGTTTTCTACTGTCGCTTGAAAACGTCGATTTGGCCGATCCTCTCGATTGCGAGTTTATGGCCGTCTTGTTGCGCCGCGCTGATCCCGAACGACTGTTGATACGAATAGGCAGCTCATGCGAATGCTTGGACGCCTCACTGTTGTCGGCTCTGCAAACTTACGCCGTGACAAAGCGACTGGAACCTGGAGCGCAACGCACCGCTGCGGCGGTTCCCAGAGCGTGGCAGGCTTGGTTGCGGGAATGCGCAGCGGGGTGGTTGGGAGAATGGCTTGGGCTGACCGACCTGTCAAAATATCTCGACCTTGCAGCCATCAATCCGCCGCAGTGCACGTTGGATGAGTTCGTCGCGGCCACAGCCAGACGTCTGCCGCTTGCGGACCGCCGCGCGCTTGCAATTGAGTATGTAGAATCCAATTGCACCTCAGATCGGCTTCTCGCAAAGCATGCGTATGCGGCTCTACCCGATCGGGAGCGTAAGGCGCTTCACCTGGTCCGCGCGGCTGCGCTCGAGGCCCTAAAGCAGGAATCCCTGAAGCTCGGCGCCATTCCGTTTCATCATGAACAAGCGTCTGTCGACATGACGCCACTGCTTGTCGCCTCAAATCGCTGCATGCATCTTGCATACTACGAGGCTTCGCTTGACTGGGCGCGCCGTGGCCTGCGCATGCTCGGCCCGGACCGGGGTGAACGCTATAGCGCATTGGCGCGCAATATTCTGTTTTCTCTCGTGCTCTTGGGCCGCTACGGCGAAGTGGAGGAAGTATGCGCGGAAAATCTTGCCCTGAGCAACGACCCAGGGTTGCTGGCACGTACGGCATACGCCAAGGCAATTTTAAACGCAAGCTTGTACGACCCCTCGCGACGCGACTACGAAGCTGCGAGAGTTTGGGCAGAGAAAGCGCTGGTGTTCGTGCAAATGCTTCCCTACTCGCCAGCCAACGCTGCGCACATCGCCTTCTTGCGAAACACATTGGCGCTGGTGGAATTGCGCACGGGACGGCCTGCCGTTGCGCTGCAGTTGTTGTCTGAGGCGTTGGAATACTTAACCAGGGAGGCGCCCGGAGAAAACGGGGCAGAGCGCGCCATTTTACTGCACAATCGCGCGCGGCTTCATGGGGTCATGAATCAACCCGTCGAAGCTATTGCGAATTTGACTGCACTGCTCGAGTGCCAACCCGGAGACTCCGCGGCCTACTTCGATCGCGCCATCCTCTACCTGCGATTGGCGCGTCCCGAGGAGGCTTTGCGCGACTACAACGCCGCGATCGAGTGGAGCCCGCCGTATCCCGAAGCCCACTTGAATCGGGCACAGTGCTTGATTTCCCTGGGGAGTCAAGCCGAGGCATTGGCCGACTATGATCGAGTTTTGGAACTGGTGCCGAATCATGTGGCCGCCCTCGTCAGCCGGGCCTGCCTGTTCTTCCATCAAGGACACCTACAGTATTCGCGAACCGATGTGGAGGCCGGTTTAAGGGTTAGGCCGACGGACGCCAGGCTCCTGTGTTTGCGCGGTCTCCTCGAGATTGAAGATGGGCAACTCGATCAAGCGTACCAGTCGTTTACCAAAGCAATCGACGCTGACGCTTCGTTACCTGACGCATGGGCGAATCGCGCCACAGTTCGGTTCAAGCATGGCGATCTGGAGGGCGCAACCACTGACTTGACGCAGGCTCTTTCGCTGCGTGAGGATGCGAACGCCTTCTACAATCGGGGCAGGGTTTTCGAGGCACAAAGAAAGTGGACCCGCGCTATACAAGACTATTCCCGAGCCCTGGACCTCTCGAACGAAAACCGTCCTGACATTGAACGCCATCGCGAGCTTTGTCGTCGAGCCCGCCGGCGGCTATAAGTTGTCCAACATGGTCTCCTGTCATGACATAATCGAGTTTCGAAGTTTTATCTGCTAGCTTTCTCCCCTCACCGGTAGCCGGTTTGCTGATTTTCCTTCCTTAAACTCAAGAATGAAAACTTTCTCTGAATTCGCTCTCTCACCGCTGCTGAACGCCAATCTCTCACGAAACGGCTTTGACGTGCCGACCACGATTCAGGCTGCCGCGATCGGGCCCGCACTGGCCGGAAAAGACCTTATCGCCACCGCACAAACCGGAACCGGCAAAACCCTCGCATTCGTGCTGCCCGTCATCCAGTTGCTCACCAGCAAGGGGTCCTCCTCGGGCATTGGCAGCGTCATCCTGAGCCCAACGCGTGAATTGGCACTCCAGATCCATGAGACATTTGTCAAAATGGCCGCGGCACTGGGCTGCGGGCTGTCGCTGTCGTCGGCGGCTTGAGCGAGAAGTCTCAATTGCAGGCGATTCGCAAAGGGGCGCAGGTGGTGATCGCCACCGCCGGCCGTTTATACGACTTTCTCAATCGTGGACTCGTCAATTTGGACCGCGTACAGATCCTGGTGCTGGATGAGGCGGACCGAATGCTCGACATGGGCTTCCTCCCGACGATCGAACGAATTGTTGCAGCGCTTCCGGTCAACCGGCAGACGTTGTTCTTCTCCGCGACCATCGAAAGCGCCGTCCGGCAATTGGTGGACGCTCACATACCTGGCGGTATCAGAATCGAAGTTGGCTCCACGACGAAGCCCGCCTGCCAGATCGATCTCCGGCTGTACGAAGTTGAGCAAGACCAAAAACTCGCACTCCTCCATCGTCTTCTGCAGCAGGACAATGGCTCGTTTCTCGTATTCGCGAGGACAAAACACGGTGCGGAGCGGCTGGCTCGAAGGCTGGCTGACGGAGGAGTCAAGACCGCTGCCATTCATGGCGACCGCAGCCAGAACCAGCGCAACCAAGCTCTTCGCGGTTTTCAAGCTGGCTTTTACCGCGTTCTGGTAGCTACCGACGTCGCCTCCCGAGGTATCCACGTAGATGGGATCTCGCACGTGGTGAACTACGATTTGCCCCAAGTGGTCGAAGACTTCATTCATCGCGTCGGGCGCACTGGTCGGGCCGGAGCACGGGGGACGGCGTCAACGTTCGGAACCTGCCTAGAGCGGAGTACTGTTGCGCACATGGAACGAAAGCTCGCGATCCGTCTGACCCGCTATACGGAAACGGGCGAGGTTGCGGAAGTGCAGACCCATACTGTTTCGCAGCGCCCGCGGCGGTGGCAGGCCTATGCACCCGGACGCGGAAGGCGGTCCGGTGTACGGCGTAGGCACACCGGCGTTGCCTGAGCAGAGCAATCAAAGCATCAGCTGGGGATATGATGAGGAGTGTCTTTTGACGCTTCCTGCCAGAACTTGGCCTTTCTGATCCGCCTCCTTTAGCTTCGTGTTTGAAGCCCTGGGAGCCCCGGCGTCAGCATTGACTTCAGCACATTGACAGCGCATACTCGGTCTCGAAGATACCAGCCGTCTGGCTGACATCAACGGATGCGCAGAAGACTGGCCGTCTTCCGGTCTATATCCGATCGCAAATCCATCCGAAGACTTCGAGACCGTTTCAGTGTCGGAATGGCCGACGCGGGTGAGGTCCGAATATGATGACCAAAGAGCCGGGGTGACGGATCGCCTCTGCGGGCTGGACGCCTCCTTCCTTTCCCTCGAGTGCAAAGCAATCCCTTTGCATATGGCCGGGGTATTCATTTTTGATCGACCGCTCCAGTTCGATAGTTTCGTTCAGCGCGTCGAATCGCAACTCCCCTTGATCCCGAGATATCGCCAGATCGTTGTGCCCTCGCCTTTCAACCTTGGATATCCCACGTGGGAGGACGATCCGAATTTCGAGATAGCGCGGCACATTCAGCGTGCTCAACTTGATGCGCCGGGCGGTGAGGCGGAATTAGAGGCATTGTCCGGGCGCATTCTCAGCGAAGTCATGGACCGTAAGCGCCCTCTTTGGGATATCCGGGTAGTGAGCGGACTCCGTGACGGGCGCGGAGCCATGATCCTGCGAATCCACCACGCGATGGCGGATGGTATCGCCGGTGCGGCGCTCGTCCTGGGACGCATTCTGGACACCACGCGTGCGGGTTCCTATGCGGTTCGAAAGATCAGAACTCCGGTAAAGCGCCAGCCCTGTCACAAACCCTCTGTCGCGGATGACATCGCAAGTGGAATGCAGAGTTCACTGAGGCATCTGATCGATGCCGTGTCCGGAGCGTTCTCGGTCGGCGAGAAGGTGCTACATGAACCAAAGGCGCTCATAGACGCCGTGGGCCTGCTGCCGGAAGCGCTGGGCGCGTTCGAGCGGCTGCCTTTCAACAGCGCATGCGGTGGTGATCGAAAGTTCTGCTGGGCGGATTTCGATTTCTCAAGAGCCCAAGCTATCCGCACAGCCTCGGGGGGTACCATCAACGACGTCATCCTTGCCGCTCTGACACAAGCGATAGCGCAATACGTCAAACTGCACGGGCAAACCATCGTCAGGCGGTCCATACGCGTCGTATGCCCGGTTAACCTCAGGCAGGATAGTGATGAGGGTATGGGTAATCACCTTGCGTTCATGCCGGTTGCACTCCCCTTGGACATCGAGGACCCGGTCCGGATGCTGCATGCGGTTGCCTTCAGAACAGCCACGATGAAGAGGGTTGGGGCTGCGGATCTGCTCTCGGTTGTGGCGAGTTCGTTCGGAGTCACGCCCCCGCCCATCCAAGCGCTGCTATGGCGAGGAATTGCGAACATTATCTTGCCGGTACCCCTACTGAACCTGGTTTTCACCAACATCCCTGCGAATGCGGAACCACTGTACTGCGTCGGGAAAAAGTTGCTGACGTGGTACCCTCAGGTGCCAACGGGTTACGAACTGGGCATCAACTGCGCAGTCACCCGCTACTGTAACAAGCTCTGCTGCGGCCTGATTGCAGATGCTCACGTTGTGCCCGACGTTGAGCTGATGCGTGATCTCCTGAAGGCGTCTTTTGAGCAACTGTGCACAGCGGCTGGTGTCAGGACTGCGAAGTCGTTAACGGTCCGGCACAACGATGATGTGAAGCGCAAACAGTATGCAAAGTCCAGGAACGGCAGAAGCGCAGCCTAACTGACGCGAGTCAACCGCAAAGGTGCAAGCCTAAAGCAATCGGCTTGAAGCGCCGGGTGGGGCCCTTGTCGGTCAGTGTGAACCATTTCTACCAGAATTCCTTCTGAACCGAGTACTCTGCTGAATCAGGCATTCTTTGAGCTCGGCTTCGCGTTCAAGTGTGGTTACGACCGCGCGGAGAATCTTTAGCCACCGGCGCGATTTACGCCCCGAATCAATTCACGGCAGCCCGATTCCTTTGGGGGCGTCCACCAGTCACCAAAGCCACACGCAATTTGACCGAGTGCGCCAGTGCACTTTTTGGGTGTAAAATATAGTTACCAAGCGAGAGCCGTCTAAACCGCCAGAACGGCTGGCTCCTCTTCCTTGTAAGAAAGAGGATGGCCATGGCCGTTACGCAGATTCTTTCCATTGAAGTTCAAGAGCTCATTGCACGCGTCAGTAATCGAATAAGGCAAACAGACGAGATCGTCGCTATCAGCAGAGCGCTAGCGAGGGAAACGCGCCACATCATAAGACCATTCGTCTCTGCTTCAGAGTCCGATTCCTTGTCCTACGAGAACGATTGGGCTTCTGCCGAGATTACGGCTACTCGTGGGGTAGTGCAAAGCTAAAATTCATATGGCAAAAATCAGTATCGAGCTGACGCTGGAAGAGTTACAAGCTTTAGTAACTCTGGCCAGCAATCAATTCTTCCGGATGAAATATATTGATCCGAAGCTTCCGGGGCACAAGGAGCGCCCTGACGAGTTGCGCGCAGCTCAGTCCGCTGTGCAAGTACTTGAAACTGCGTTGAAGGCTAAGAAAGGATTCAAGGCAGTAACCAGCGAATCGCGAGGCAAGAGGCCGGAAGCCCTTGTGCAGGTCCCTTCCAGCCGCTCTGGCAACGGAGGAGGCCGAAACGGATGACGGAGCAACAGTCATTTGTTTGCCCAAATTGCCATTCGAATCGCACTCGTGCCTGGGCGTCCTTTATCAGTTGGCTATTACGTATGGTCGGGCGCGAGGTTTACAGGTGCTCACTTTGTGAGAAGTATTTTAGCATTCATGTAGTTCGGGGTTAACGAATATGTAGTTTTTGCTCTACTCGGCATTCGGTGGATGCTCACCAAGTTCAACTACCTGCGATAGTGGACAGGATATTTGATTGATGAATATTTTTGTCGGGAATCTCAGCTTTCAGACAAACCAAGAGGACCTGCAAGCAGCGTTTTCCCATAGCGGGAATGTGGAGCGCGTGAACTTAGTGACAGATCGCGATAACGGGCAGCCCCGTGGGTTTGCGTTCGTCGAAATGACACGAACAGACGAAGCGCAGAAGGCCATCGCCGGTTTGAATGGCACTGATTTGCACGGCCGCACACTTAACGTGAATGAAGCGCGCCCCAAGACAGCGCGTGGAGATGATCGCGGGGGATTCGGCAGACATCGGGGTAACGCACGGGGTCGCAGGTAGGCCGCATCATGAATCTACCCCGGAAACCCCAGAAGGGCTTCGGATTGGAACGACTATGGAATTTGTACTAGTGGGATTCAAGCAGTTGGATGCAATCCGCCAGTATTCTTTTGACGCCGTTGGGCAGGGCAGAAGTCGGCAACACGTAACGATAGAAGCAGATCTTAGCTTAATTCGTAAGTACGGAATTCCGCTTCAGGAACTCCCGCTGTTGTGCCGACATCTGCTGGAAAGTCGCGCGACGGTCGAGTCAGCTGTATTTGCAGAAAGCGACATGGAGCAATACGCAAAAACACGTTCCGCCGAGCTACAAGCCTCAATGGAGAAGCGCCGTTCGCATCGTCCTCCAGTTTCCAATCGGATCGGACAGGCATGGCGCGGCTCGCCTCGCACGCAGGACAAGGAGTGACGGGTTTGGTTGAAATCCAACTCTGCGAAGGTGAAACCGTGGAGAGTACGCTGAAACGCCTCAAGCGTAAGGTGGTTGAGGAAGACATTATTAGAGATATCAAACGGCATTCCCTCTACTTGAAGCCGGGCGAGTGGAAAGCGACTGAAATAAAATCTGGCACGAAAGCGAAACCGTAAGAAACGGCACATGAAGTGCACGATTGACATCGCCTCGCGGCAGGCTGGTTATCGTACGACCTTCGCTCCGACGTTAACGCAGCGGCTAGGCTTTCAAGTGGTGCTTATGAGGTCGAAGAGAGTTAAAAAAGAATCTGGTGCGGTTCGAATGGCTCCTGGTTGCTTGAGCCGCATCGCGTTTGCGAACCGCACCCGCAGATAGTAGATATCGTGCCCCAATGGAAGAGCGATCCGTCGATTCTTTTTCCGCACAATCGTTTCAGGAAGAGGTTAATGTGGCTGTAGCCTTGGCCGGCGTGTTTGTGACGTTGCTAGTGCTGTCAATATTCCTTCTATTCCGATCCCGTCCCCACAAGTGAGTCCGACAACGGGGCATCGCTCGAGGTTCGATGCTTTGACCCCCGGCGTAGCGTAAGGGCTTTCCGCTCGTGCGAATTCCATTCGCATCCACAAGCTGGAGAATATTCTCTGACGGCAACCTTAGCCGCTTTTCACCTGTTTGAGGCTTCGTAGATGACCTGGTCGCCACCTCTGTGCACGTCGCAAGTTCAATGATTCGACCAAATGGCCGACTTCTAAAGGAACTTAGGACACTTGGTGAAGCGCAGACAGGCGGCACACCCGCGAAGATCCGCCCGATATTGGGAGTATCGATATAACGATTCAGGAGACCGCAGAAGAAGTCCGTTTCTACACAAGGGAACATTATCGTTGCACGTACGAGACCCACCCTACCCTCGCCGCGCCAATTGGGCACAGGTCCGGACTGTGCCTGTGTAGGCGCGAGGTCTGCGCCGACGGATCGGAGTGGTACTGATCGAAGTCAACCATGTCAGCGCAGCTGAACCCCGCCCACGGGGGCCAGAGATCGCTCGACACGCGATAGATCGCAGATGTCTTCGAGCGTCAAGTCATCCAGGATGCCCGCAGTGGCTGTCAAGATGCGCTGAAGGACAAGGCGTGTCCCACAGGCCTCGGCATCCGCGCAATCGTGGCAGTTCCGGTGCGCTGTTTCGTTGGCGCAAGGAAGCAGAAAGAGCGGGCCTTCCACTGCGCGCACCGCAGAACCGATCCTGATCCGGCCGGGAGGTACGGCCAACTGATGGCCTCCGCGTGTCCCGGGCTTGCTATTGACGAAGCCATGCGTCTTGAGGTCGGAGAGGATCGTCTTCAGGAATTTCTTGGGAATGCGCTCCGTTTCGGCAATTCGCTAGGTCGTTATCCAAGAACCACCGTACTCTCGGCTCAGGCGGTAGAGAGCTTTTGGCGAGTACTGGGTCCTCTTCGAGACGATGAACATTCAACCCGCGGGCGTTTCGGGAGAGCGCCTCTCGCCCTCACCACAGGAGTTTCAAGCCGAACTGGATCTGCCGCGACGTGGTAGACGTTCCGGTGATCACGCCGGCGGTGGACGCCGGAGCCGTTGCGGCCGAGGAATACACCACCGTATTCGGCGTTCCGAAGTTCGCGTGATTGGCGATGTTGAAGAACTCCGCGCGGAACTGCAGATGTATGCGCTCGGAGATAGCGGTGGTCTTCAACACGGAAGCATCCAGAGTGGCGACGCCCGGGCCGATCAGCGTGTTGCGCCCCACGTTTCCGTACGTTCCGGCTGGAGGAACCACGAACGCCGCCGGATTGAAATATTGGTTCGGTGTTCCCGGAATCAACGCGCCGCTGAAGTCCGGGTTCCAGGAAGGCCGCACCGGGTTGCGGCTGTCGCCGTCGCCGGAAGGATTGAATCCCAGGGCGGGAGTGAAGGGAAAACCGGTCTGAAGGGTCTCGATGCCGCTGACGGACCATCCGCTCGCCAATTTGGAGCGCCAGCCGCTGCCTCCACTGAGAAAGCGCCGTCCGTTGCCAAACGGCAGCTCGTATGTTCCGTTGATCACGGCAAGATGCTTCACATTCGAGTTGGAGAGGCCCCAATCCAGTTTCGGATTGAGGGGAAACATCACGAACCCGGGGGCGTTGGCGCCTACGCTGCTGTTCCACGCGGTGCCGTCATCCAGGCTCTTAGAAAACGTATAGACACCCCGGAACTGGAGCCCATGGCTGAAACGATGGCTCAGATCCACGGTCAGGCCGTTATAAGAGCTCAGACCTTCGGAAAACCAGGTCGTCGTATTGGCCAGTTTCGGGTTGGCGAGCTTGGCTCCGGCCGGGTAGGAAATGGCGCCCGAGGATGAAATAACCGGCACCGGTATGTTGGCGTCGACCGAGAGCATTTCGTGGTATCCGTGCGACCCGATATAACCGACACCCAGCGAGGTATTTGGCGTGATCTCCTGCTCCACCTTGAAGGTCCACGAGATGACCGTGGGCGTGTAGGCGTCGGGTTGAATGCCACTGGGCGAAATCTTGCTGCCAGCAGGGGCCACCGACCCCGGGGTGATCTGCAACCCGGCGAGAGGAACGCCCTTCAGCGATTGCGTGGTATTGAAAGGCGCGGTCTGATCCAGGCGATAGTCGAGAGTATCCAGAAGAGCGTTGTAAATCCCGAAACCCGCGTGGATCACTGTCTTGCTCTTGCCGAACGGATCCCATGCCACGCCAACGCGGGGTTGGGGCAGGAACTTCGCGCGGTTCGTCGTAAAGACCGAGTTGCCGATGAACGGGTCAGTTTGGATCACGCCGTTGACGTAGGAGTAATTCGCCGCACGGCCGCGAGATTCAT
>Ga0209060_10004254_pt1 | contig 11308 bp, 14 predicted proteins | sample Coa_R1_8_FD_187155 | JGI IMG/M metagenome (GOLD analysis project Ga0209060, IMG submission 187155) | Surface soil microbial communities from Centralia Pennsylvania, which are recovering from an underground coalmine fire - Coalmine... | ecosystem: Environmental > Terrestrial > Soil >...
GGCTGGCGAAGCCTAAAGGCTTCGCGGAGTAGAGAGAGGAAAAAACAGACCACCCACAAATCCGCCCACAGGGCAGTTCACGCATTTTGCGTGAACGAGTCAAAATCTTTGATTTTTACTGGATTTTCCGATTGGTCGGGGAGAGAGGATTTGAACCTCCGACCCCCTGGTCCCGAACCAGCTTTTTTGAAGAACAGCTTGGGGATTTGGGGATGGGGAGGCAGGGAAAAGCAAATAACTCGGCGGGCCTATAATCGATCCGATTGAGGAGGACTATTGGATAATCGAAACAATGCAGTCGAAAATAATAAACAACCGACCCCAGAGAAAGCCGAAGTTCTTCCTCCAGGGGCAGAGATGGAGATGTCATTTTCTCTGTTCGACTATTTGAGTACAGACAAAGGACATGAGATCGCGAAAGGACTTCTCGATCTTTGGAAGACTCTGCAAAACGCAACGCTGGTCGGCACGGCGGAAGAAAAAAAAGAAGTGTTGAAGCGTCAACACGAGAGTTGGAAACTGGGGATGACACTCCAAAGTATTCTCAGCGCGATCGTAATTCTTTCGGCTGTTATCCTCGCTTGGCGCGGCAAAATGGAATCAACGGTAGCAGGATTTCTAGGAGTTGCTTTGGGGTATGTATTAGGCAAGAAAAGTGGCGGCTAAAAAGAGAAAAAGCGCCGAGATGAAGAAAGTTTTCCGCAGGACGCCTTTATTTTTGCGAGAGTAACGGAAGGAGTCATGTGTGCCTGTAGGTCGTCGTTGGAAGCATCTTTGTATTCCGTCACCACTAAACATCACTTAGCACATGGAGGCTTAAAGATCTATTTCTCTATAGCTTTGGTCCGAGAGCCTATAGGTGTTTCCGTTAATTTCCAGTGTCAATGGTGCTAAATATTTAATTTGAAATCTTTTATATTGGGGGACAGATACTTCAACTCCATTTTGAATACAGGACACAGGATAATTCAGAAAGCCATCACTCGTCTGTTTCATTCCCGTACATCCTTCAGATGCTGGAGAATTTAGTGAATCGATTGTAACGACTTTGTCAGATGTAATCTTAAAGCGCAAAATTATTTCAACAACTTGTCTGTTCACAATATCATTTTTATTGACATCATATATAGCTATTGTGTCTTGATTGTCGCTGTGCAGCTCCACGGCCCCGTTTGACTCCCAACGACTAAATAGATATGCATAATCACCTAACCTCGCGACTTGCATAGCTCGTCTCGTCCTTGTACTGATAACCCATGTGCCAGTTAATGATGCTTCGCTCCCTTGTGGCACCGCTCCACTGGCTAACAATGTTAGAGCATAATAACAATTGTCTGGAGAATATCCACCTATATGTCGATCATATTGCTCTGCCGCCTTAGGAAGAATAGCCATTATCTGATCCGAGGCCAATGTAGAACATGACATGTTGGACAACCCTGAGAGACTCAGTGGCGTAATTGCGCTGCAGCCAGCGGCCACAAGGAGAATGGATAGAGCTAAGATATATTTCATGAGATTATTTGGTTAATGAACTATTGCCCTAAATAGTAAAGCATGGCCGGACAGTTTTGGCCAGCCATGCTATTAATAGGCGCAGTTATGGAAAAGACATCTTTGCGATGTAATAGATAATGAACTGTGTGACGTCAGCCCATCATACCGCAATCAGTTTCACATGCGCATTCTTCTAGAACACAGAAAAACCATATATATTCGACAGTGTTCCATTGTTATTTACAGCTTGAACGCTGTAATTTCCAGATGTCCCCATAGTCATTGCAACGGTGAAGTTGGATGTTGTCCGAGAGATAATCTGACCAGACCCTGTCAATACCGCATGTCCACCTGGGTACTGCACCACAACGGCGGAAATGTTCGCAGTGTTGATGCCCACGAATGTTATGTTTTGAATTGAACCTGAATGCGTGATGCTACTAGGCCCCATGCTTTGGATGTTCGGAGTGCCATCTGCGATGGGGGGATAAATATATCCACCATTAAAGAAGTTGGCACTGTAGAACTTGTTATAGGTAACGCCATTCCCCCCGCAGTTCATTTCAGTGACATACACAGATCCGTCATTATTGACTTGAGTCACATAGGCAACATGACCGATGCTGCCATCTGCAGGAATATATACGCCGATGGTTCCGACTGAGGGAATCGAGATCACGTTGTGGTGGCTTACGGATGTGGCATTCGATGCCCATAGCTGGGCGTCGTGCCAATCGGGTTCGGCTATTCCCCAGTTGTCTTTCATCATTTTCCAGGCCCACCAAGTGCAATTTCCGGCGGAGCAACAGGGAAAAGGATTGCCGACGCTTGTTTGACCGGCGCAAGTGTCGGTTGCTTGTGCCTCGGCTGTTTGCTGATCGAGTAACCAGAGACATCCAAATGCCATCGCCAAAAATAAGAATGTTTTCATGAGTTTTCTCCTCTTTTGTTGTTTGGTAGTTTAATTTTGTGACGAGGATTGTTCTGAACGAGCAACAAGCGCCCCGGCGGTGGTTGGCAGCCCACACATAGTTCCATTGAGAGCCGCGATATTCAATTTGCAAATGCGGGAAGCACCCGCTCATTGGCGGGTAATTGCGCTTAATGTGGATCGGGAGTCACAAACGATATGAAAGAGAAATTGAATTCGTGGAAAGAGATCGCTACATATTTAGGTCGCGATGAGAGTACCGCTCGCCGTTGGGAAAAGGAGTGCGGCCTGCCGATACACAGAATTGGCGGCGCAAAAGGAGCATCGGTATATGCTTATGCAGCGGAAATAGATCAGTGGCATCAAAAGAGTTCCCATTTTGGCGGCAGCGAGGGTTCGGTAGCCGAGAGTCAAGGTGCAGAAGGAGAAGCTGTCAAGACATCAGAGGTCAATGAAAATGAAGAAATGTTAATATTGCCTTGTTCCACGCCAGGTCCGACTCCGCAGGCTCTTCCGGAAAATGATCCGAAGCAAATCTTACGTTGGCATCAGAAACGTATATCTCTGGCGTTCTTGCTGGCCGCATCAATCCCGATATTGTGCATAGTGTTTACCGTGTACTACCAGCGAGAACTCCCCGTACAGAAGCCTCCTTTAGCGAGATCGAGAGATAAGGATGTGCTTAGTTCTGATCAGCATTTGGAAAGAGATGCAACGGAGATAAAGATACTGGTAAAGAATTCTCAAATTTGGGAAATGCTGACCTTATATTCCAATCCTTGGACCTGTGATACGCATGATCTGCAGCAATACTGGGAAACAAATTCCAAGGCATTTCTTGATGTCGTCGAGAGTGTTTCTAGGCTTGAGGAACGTGGCTGGCACTATGGGTTTGGAGCAAAATTGTTAGATTTTCAATTTCGATATGTGAAAATTGCTCCAGACGGATTGTCTGCGGAAGTAGGAACGCGAGAGCATTGGTGGGTTCCCTTGTATACGCGGCAGGGAGTTCTCGTGTCCATTCGCAACCCGGATCAAGGACCGTATGAAATTGATTATTTTCTTATTAAGGCGAATGGCAATTGGAAGTTGAGATCCACAACTACACCTTACTCCCCATGGAAGCCGGAACGAATTAGATGCAAAAATTGGTCGCAATAAAAACAAATCTGCCGTTTTCGACAGATTTGTTCGGTTTAGGTGGTCGTTTCAAGCACTTTCTTTGCCCGCTGCAGTTTTTCAAGCTGTTTGGTTTCTTTTTCGAGTTCCTGCCTCATTTTGGCAACCCGCTTCTCCTGTTTGTCGATAAGGGCAAGCATGCTCTCACCGGCGTCTTTCTTGACCCACGGTTTACGTTTTGCTGCCGTATTTTCTGCTGATTCGGGGGCTGCTTGAGCAGACTGTTTCTTCTCAGCCACTGATGTGACCTCCTTATAATTCAATTTGTGTTTTTGTTTTGATTTTGGGGACAGGTGTTTCTACGGATCAATCAGCGTTCGAAGAATCGACGACTGGTGCATTTGTCTGCGGGAGCGGGTCGGATGCGCCTTCAACAGGAGCGGTCTGGTCGGCAGATGCATTTCGGTTCTTACTGGCGCTCTCTGAAAGGTTTTTGCACGCCTTGCATTTGACTGGGGTTGCCGCCTTGTGCTGTTTTTTCTGATCTGCAATGACACAGGTTTTTCCAGAAGCCGTGAGATTCCGCAATTCCTCGGTCGATTGCTCGGCTGTCAGGTTGTGCATAGTGGCTATGAATGTGGATGTTTCAGGGTCAAAAGACAATACGGCTTTGAGACTGTCTTCAGTCACGATTTTCTCCTTTATTTTTTTGAATTTTGGACAGGCATGCTGTCCGGGGTGAAGGGGGATTCAGAACTCCGGGAGGAATTGAGGTTCAGTGAAGCAAATGCTACTTCTCATTCAATCAGGTCTGCGTCTGGCTCACACTGTTCGGCGTAAGTTAGTTTTTAGATTCTGCATTTTCCTCCTTTCGTTTGACTTGCTGCTGCCGCCAGAGTTCAAGTTTTGAAATTGCATCTCGAAGTGTCGGCAATTCGAGCTGGCTATAAAGATCGTTGGTATCTTGGTTTCTGCTGTGGCCCATCAGTTCCATGCGCACGTCTTTGATAACTCCGGCTTCGATTAGGCGGGAATTGAAAGACGTACGCAGGTCTTTGAATCTGAAAGGACGGATTGCTGCTTTACGCATAGCAGAATGCCACGCAGTCTTTACTGCCATGATTGGTTTATCGCCAAAGGTGAAGATCAACCCTTTGGGTTTTTGCTCGTCACTGAGCAACTGAAATAGCCGGTGTGTGAGTGGAATCTCTCTTGATTCTCCGCCCGCTGTTTTGGATTTCGTAACCATCAGGACGCGGCGAAGAAAATCAATATGTTCAAATCTTTGTGAGAGGATTTCGCCGCGTCTCATGCCTGTGTCGAGTGCGCAGATGATGATCTTGCGAAGATGCGGGGCAGAGGCAGCAAGAAGCTGATCTTCTTCCTCTATGCTGATGATCGGACGTTTGATGCGTCTTGCTCTTGGGAGCCGGAGTCGTCCAAGGGGATTGGAAGGCAAGATGCGCTCTTCCACCGCCCAAAATAGTACATGCCGGATTACTTCAATATCGCGGTTGATGGTGGTATCTGAAAGCTTCTTTTGTTTGTGGCGCTCCTTTCTATATCGGATCAGTTCATTTTTCGTTATGTCTCCAATCTGCATTTCAGCGAAATAGGGCAGGAAGACTTTCGAACGCTCAACATGAAAATGCTTGACCTCTCCGTCTGCCAGAAATCTTGCAAAGAGCTCGCCAAACGGCATTTCGGGGTTGAGTTCTGGCGGTTTGAATTTCTGGAATTCCAGTTCGATCTTGTGTTTGCGGTCAAAGTCCTGAGCGGCACGGATTTTGCCGCTACCAGTGGACCTTGCATGACGGATGCCGTTCTGCCAGATGTAACTCCAGTAGACGCCCCCGCGTTTGTAAAGGGACATGATTCCTCCGATTTATGTTTTTGAAAACTGAAAGATGGGTAGGGCAGAGGGTAGGTTTCGGGCTCAGGCAGCTCTACCCGAAGCTGAGAAGCGAAATGCAGGCTATCTATGCGGTATTCCTGATTTGTTCTAAAGCCTAATACCGGCAGTTCCTGCCGTTATCTTCTATTCCTCTGGCGCTTCAGGATACGGACCAGGACGAACGGAATATGCATCCAGACGAACCAGGTAAGGCAGAGCAGAAGGCCATAAAGCATTGGGACCAGAAGAGCAGATGGAGACCAGAACAGACGAGTCAGGAAATACCATATATATATGAGGGAGAGGGCAGCGAGAGCGATCCCAGGCAATATGCCGGAAAGCAGGACCAAGATTTTGAACCAAAGAGGTAGACGCTCATGCGGCAGACTCAAGTCTCTGGAGCCACACACTTTGCACGCATCAGAGCCTCGTGGGTTAGGATGCAGTCTTGGGCAGAGCCTTACGTGATAGCTTCTGCCGCACCAGTTGCAGAATAGGGGGCGGCCGGAAGTGATCCGGCCACAGTGGTAACAAATTCGCATAGGTGTTTTTCAAATTAATAATTGGCTTTGGGTTCCCTCTGGACGAAGCCAGATGTCTTTCCAAAATCCTTCTGTGACAACTTTTTGTAGGGTTGAGAAATAAAAAAGCTTAGGCGTGGTTTTTCTGATGTGTGTTCTCAGCGACTGCATCCGCTGCTCGCTTGATGCCACAACCAGGACGGAAAAGCGGTTAGCTCCAAATTCTTTTTCAAATTCACCAGAGCGCGCAAGCTGCAAATATCCTTCGATCTTTGCATTCCAGACTTTCAATGCCTCTGTCCCAAGATCGACCTCAAGGAACACCGGCTTCATAGTGTCATCTGCATGAATTTCAAAATATGCATCCGGTATAACTGATGCGGATTTTGAAAGGGGCTTTACAAAATTGCGCCAGTGCTGGACACAAGAATTGACCTGCAGCGGCCTTTTGATTGCTGCACAATAGACGTCGCTTATTGAAAGCTGGTGGGCCGTAAATCTGTCGCCAATCAGAAATGAATCAGCCGGGCGATTGAGCGGTTTGCACAGAACTCCCGCCATGGCGCCGCCTTTCTTAGAAAGTGAATACACAGCTTTCTTACCACCAAGAGCACTTACAAAGAAAAAGCGTTTCAAAAGTCCTGCCTGCAGAAGTTTATGTAGGCGTGCATTGACTCTGGTTGTGGAGCGAAAATTTCCAATCAGTGCGGCCTGGTTGCGGTCAATAATTCGAAGGGTAGAGAGAGCCTGCAGCAGTTTCAGATCACGCTCTTGCAGAACGATCCTGGCGTCAATCCCAGCCCTCAAGTTCTGTTGTGCTCGGTTTTGGAATGCGTGCATTGATTTGTTCTTCAATTTGATTTCGCCGTGATGCCCATCTCGCATTTGACCTTGAAGTCAGCGAGACTGCAGAGATCGCATGCTTTTTGACATTGGGTACAGCGGCTTCATAAACTCTTTCGCCAAATCGGGCAATGAGATGGCGGTGCGGAAGACTCACAAGATTTCGAGCAAGCGACCTGTCTCCTCCAAGTGCTCTTGCAATGGTGAGCGCATCTTCACTTGATGGCTCGAAGGAAAGGAGAGTGCCGACAGACAAAAGTGCTGCTTTCATCTGAGGAGAAAGCTGGCCCAAAAATTGATTTGCGCTCACAACTGAGATTGCAAGCTTCCTTGCTTCTGAAAGAAGGACCTCGAAGGTGTCGTTAAGGGCCGCAAGATTTGGAAGTTCATCTGCATACAGCGTAAACAGGGATCGCTTCTGGCGCGTGAAGATTGCGGCCTTGAATTTTGCAAGTATTAGACTTGCGAAGGTCAGGGCATTTTCTCCAAGATTTCCTTTCTGAAGGCTTATGCAGGCAAACATGCTGCTGTCGATTGCAGAAACAAGTGGGATTGAGGATTTTTTCTGGCCGACAATATGGCGGATCGCAGGGTCAACAGTAAACGCGCCGATTTTGTTAAGCACTGCCTCGCGCATTACTGCCTGCATGGCGGACGATGCTGCGTCATACCGCTCTTCGAAATATCTTCTTATTTCAGGATTTCTAACGCGGGCAACAAGGGAGGCTCGGTACCCGGAATTTGTCAGAAGCGGTGCAACTTCCAGCAGCGTCAAGCCATTTTCAGAAAGCGTCCAAAAGGTATTCCGCAGCAATTCTTCGGTTCGTGCTCCAAAGTGATCAAGCGACCAACGCTTGCGAAGCAGGCTGACCATCTCAGAGATCTGTACCGGGCGGGAGCGGTCGCTATCACATTCAATTAGGTTTAAGCCCACTGCATAGAGCGGGTCTGCGGGATCAATCAGCAAAAGCCGGTGGCTCAAGTCCCTGCCAGTCGCGTGCTCGACTGCTGCAAGTTCTGCGAGCACGAAGGGAATCAAATCGCCATGTAGGTCAATGCAGGCAAAGCCACGTCTAGCCCTGATGTCCTGTGACATCATGAACCGCAGCAGGCTTGATTTTCCAGTTCCGGTTTTTCCAATGACTGCTATGTGCTCAGGACGTTTGAAATGGGGGATGGACACTTTGTGCCTGCTTACAAGGCCGTCTTTTACTAGATTGCCGAGCTTAAGCCCTTCTGAGCGCCGATGCTGAAGCAGTGCATTCCAGATTATTGTGATGATCTTTTCAGGAACTGACACGAATGGCGAGATTAAATATTTAATAATTGCGGATCACAAGTTCAGTGTATTTTCGGCCTGGATGAGGCTGAAGTGAATACGGCAGGGAGATTTCTTCAATCGTGAAATCAGCAAAGAGTTTTCGGATATACGGGTCGTCATTGATGGAGAGCAGGAACTTTCCAGCGATGCCACCGAGCTTTTCCTTGAGGATTTGAAAGTCCGCCTCCTCGAAATTGTGGTTGTAATATGGCCGGTTCAGATACGGCGGATCAAGGTAGAAAAAAGTGGTGGAGCGGTCGTAACGCTCGATTACTTCGTCATAGGGCAGTGATTCAATCTGAACGTCCTGCAGTCTTTGGTAGGTGCTCTCAATGATCTTTGGAATGCGGCTCGGGGAAAAGGTCGGGCGTTTTGTGATGTGGATTGCAAAGTTGCGCTTTGTGACGTGTCCACCAAAGGTGCACTTCTGGATCATGAAATATCGGGCGGCACGGTGGATGTCTGTGAGACTTTCAGGAGCTGTGTTTGCAAGAAGTTTATAAAGCTTCCGGCTGAGCAAGCTATAGCGCAGGCAGCGCAGCAGTTCTTCGTGGTGGAGCTGGCAGACCCGATAGAAATTTACGAGTTCGCCATCCAGGTCGTTTATGACTTCAACTTCAGACCGCTCTTTGCGGAAGAACACTTGGGCGCCTCCTGCAAACGGCTCGACATATGTTTTGTGTTTAGGAATCAGGGAAATCAATTTGTTTGCTATGCGGTTTTTGCCGCCTATGTAGCTAAGGGGACCTCTCATGTGTTGCAGATTAAAAGATTAAATATTTAATGATTCATCGCAGTCAGTCTGGCCGACAGGTTCTTCGGATATTTCGGAATCAGGGGGAGGCTCGTCAGAGTGGAATTTGAGTGGCAAGATTTGCTGTTTGCCAAATGATTCCGCTGCCTGCTCATGCTTACGGATTTCTTCGCGTATCTGCAAATGAAGCTCTTGGTATAAGCCCTCAACTGGCACCCTGTATATGTTGCTAAGCTTCAGTGCCGTATGGAGTGTGGGAAACGCTGTCCCTGCCTCCATTCGCGAAATCGCCTTGACGTTTTTCCAGCCCAGGAGCCTTGCTACTTGCTCCTGGGTTAAGCCTCGTCGCATCCGATAATGTGCAAGACGATTCGGTTTATTATCATCGAACATTTTTCTCCTCTCTTTAAATTGTTTTGCCTCTGAAGCATATCAATCGAGTTCAGAGTACGAGAAGAGGCGCGGATGGCCCAGTTGCAAAAACTTTTGTGAATATGTTGTGGAACTGCTTTCGAGACAGCGGGCTTATTCACAGCACAGTGGCATTGATGCCTCTTCATTGCAAGCCTGTTGCACTGTAGGATCGAAGCAATGGCCTTCAATTTGGATTTGCTCGACAATTTGGAAATTCCTCCCGAGCGCGAGAGCAAGATTTTAGATGCGATGCGAAAGTTGTATCCGGATGCAACCGAGCGGGAACTGCGCGAGGGCAAGGAAACACTTCAAAACTACTTGAAAGTAGCGCTACAGATCGTGGCGCGTCTTGAACGTGAGTCGGCAGAGCGGAGCCTGGACAGGCAATCGAATACTTCCTACGTTTAAGGTGGTCTTACTCGATGATGAGTTTGATCTCAGCGATATTAATTGAGCAAATGATATGGATTTACTGACTCCCTTTACATTCCTTGTGGGCTTCGTGATCGGTATCATTTCTCAAATGATTTTCACGCTCTTACTTCAACGACAATTCCACAATTATCAAAGAAGATTCCAGAGGAGAAACTGGGATCACACAAATCACACTTGACATATGAAGACACAGCCAAGCAGCCGACCTCACCGCCATGCCCGAGGCCAAAAGAATCTCAGCGGAAACAGGAGGTCACAGAATGGAAACTGCCAGAAAAGTTAGATTCCAAGTTCAGTCAGCAAACTTTTCCCGTCTGCAGTTATGACATATTTGTGTTTGCTGCTAGCCTCTTGGGGGTTTGTGGGTGTAATTAGACCTTCTGCTGCAAGTTGCTTCAAAATTCTGCCAGCATTGCCATCTTCATTTGGAAATTCTGTGACAGGAAGAATTCTTGCAACTTGGTACCAACTGATGATGCCATGCCCGTCCCGCACCATTCGGAGTGCGAATTGTTCGAGCGGCTTAAGATCAGAGGCTTTCATATATTTTGAGTTTACCCCAAATCAAAATGGCCATCCAGGCGGCGGTGTCCAATCTGGTGGTAACAGCCTTGGATCAGCAGAGGGGTGATAGAGCGTACTGCTTTTGGCACCCGTTACCGGATCAACCTGGATATCCTTCAATCCATAATCCTCAAGCGCTGCCGTATGTGTATTGTTCCAGAGTTCACCTGCGGCATCTTGGTCATCGGGGACGCCGGTTTTCCATCCTAGATTCTGATAGCGCTGATATTCATCGAGTTCGTGGGTGTAGAAATTGAGATCTTGCTGTGTTGGCTCTAGCTTTCCATCTGCAATCGCCCGCAGCCTTGAGACCATCGCGTCGTTGAATTGGTCATCTGGAAACCGCGAAATGTGTTGTTCAACTGCATCGATACCACTGTGATTAATTTCAACTCCTTCCGTAGTTTTTGGAACAATCGGCCCACCCGCAGCCTCGGGATCAAATGTTCGTCCACTGCTTGCGCCCCTGGCACCTAGCGGTCCTTCTTCAGGAATGACATTTGCGGGAGTTGCCCCAAATTTAGCGCCGTACCGCGCACCCACAAACCCGCCTGCAAATGAACCAATAACTCCAAAAGACACTTCACCAATTCTTTTACCAAGCTCCGGATTTCCAAAATCCTCACCAATCGCTTGGCCGATTTCCCCTCCAACCCAGCCAAGCGCCCAGCCTCCTGAAAGGCTGCCAACAAGTCCGCCAATTGCTGGGCCAATCCCAAAGACTGCGGCAGCTCCTCCAGTTGCGATGATTGTTCCGCCAATGGCGACCGCGATGAGACTGTTGTGCAGCCATGCCGGGACCTCGGAATGGACAGGCAAGACTTGTTTAGTCTCACCCCCAATGATGATTGACTTTGCGCCGGACATAATCACAGCGCCGCATTCAAGATGATCTCCTTTTCGCGCCGCAGGCTCGCCGTTTATGTCAACGGTACTGCTTCCTTCAGCGATGCGGCTCGGGCCATGCTGGCTACACATTGCAAAGTCGAGTTTTGCTCTAGCTGCAGGCTTTCCT
>Ga0209060_10004256_pt1 | contig 11304 bp, 8 predicted proteins | sample Coa_R1_8_FD_187155 | JGI IMG/M metagenome (GOLD analysis project Ga0209060, IMG submission 187155) | Surface soil microbial communities from Centralia Pennsylvania, which are recovering from an underground coalmine fire - Coalmine... | ecosystem: Environmental > Terrestrial > Soil > Unclassified...
CAGGGTTATTATTTGTATACGCAGCATCAAATGCGGAAAATGTTTCTATCAAAGTAAATAATTTAAAAAGCAAACCATATATTGACCTAACGTTGAAGGTTATGCGTGATTTCGGTTTGAATGTTCCCGAAAACAAAAATTACGAGGAATTTTATTTTTCTTCAACCACAAACCACAAACCACAAACTATAAACTACACTGTCGAAGGCGACTGGAGCGGAGGCGCATTCTTATTAGTCGCTGGCGCTGTTGCAGGAAATATCACAGTAAAAGGATTAGATATCAATTCAACACAAGCTGACAAAAAAATTATTGAATCATTGAAAGATTGCGGTTGCAATATTTTTATTCAGGATGATAAAATTGAAGTGTCTAATCCGCTTATAGGAATGAGGGGTTTTTATTTTGATGCAACGGATTGCCCGGATTTATTTCCCCCGCTCGTTTCGCTGGCAGCGTATTGCGAAGGAGAAACGATTATCAAAGGTGCGAGCCGGTTAACGCATAAAGAAAGCAACCGGGCATTAACCTTACAGGAAGAATTTAGCAAAATGGGAGTGGAGATAAAATTGCAGAAGGATGAAATGATTATTAAAGGCACAGGAAAAATAAAAGGAACAACAGTTCATTCACGACATGACCATCGCATTGCAATGGCTTGTGCAGTCGCAGCTTTGAAAGCAGAAGGTGAAGTAATGATTGATGATGCAGAAGCAATCAATAAATCATATCCTGATTTTTATGAGCATTTGCAACAGCTTGGAGCAACTGTTCAAATCAATCAACTAATCAACAAATAAACATTTCAACTTTGAATAGTTTCGGTCGCATATTTCGAGTAAGCATTTTCGGCGAATCACATGGTGAAGGTGTAGGCATTATTGTAGATGGTTGCCCGGCTGGATTGCCATTGACTGTTGATGATTTTTTGGTTGATATGGAAAGAAGAAAAGGCGGCATGCAAAAAGGAACAACGCCGCGCAAAGAAGATGACTTGCCGATTTTCAAAAGCGGGATTTTTAATCATAAAACAACCGGTGCACCCATTGCGATTTTGTTTGAGAATAAAAACACACGCAGTGGTGATTATGAAAAGCAAAGAGCTGTCCCACGTCCGGGGCATGCGGATTTTGTGGCGCATGAAAAATTCGGAGGCAATGAAGATTACAGAGGCGGCGGTCATTTTAGCGGAAGGCTGACTGTTGCAATTGTTGCGGCGGGAGTGATTGCAAAAAAATTATTGAGCAATAGTTCTGTTGTCTCAACCATTCTTGAAGTTGGTGGTGAGACTGATATTGAAAAAGGATTGCAGAAAGCCATTGATGCGAAAGATTCGATTGGTGGCATTGTTGAATGTCGTGTGAGCAATTTGCCAACGGGATTGGGCGAACCATTTTTTGATAGTGTTGAATCTGTTTTATCTCATGCCGTGTTTGCGATTCCTGCTGTTCGTGGAGTTGAGTTCGGGACCGGTTTTGCTGCTGCAAAAATGTTTGGCAGCGAGCATAATGATGCGATTGAAAATATGGAGGGCAAAACAAAAACAAATCATGCAGGCGGAGTAGTTGGTGGGATAACAAATGGCAATGAGCTTGTTTTTCGAATTGCTGTTAAGCCGACTTCTTCAACGCCAAAAGAACAACAAACACTGAACTGGGAAACCAAAGAAATTGAGCCATTTTCGGTGAAAGGCAGACATGATTTATGTATCGCATTGCGTGTGCCTGTTGTGCTGGAAGCTGTGACTGCAATAGTTTTGGCAGATTTGATGTTGCTGGAACAAAAAGTAACCAGGGTGCTTTGACAAAACCTCAAATAATAAAAACGTCTAAAAAACGTTTTAATAGTTATTAAAATCAAACAATATCCTAATTAAAAGTTATGTCAACAATTTTTCACATTACTACAAAGGCTGAATGGGATGCCGCACAAAGAAAAGGTTTCTACGATACCTTATCATTAAAGAACGAAGGATTTATCCATTGCAGCGAAGACAGGCAAATTTCAGGTGTGCTTAACCGTTATTTCCAAAATAAAAAGGATTTAGTAAAACTTGTTGTGAAAACCGAAAAGCTAAAAAGCCCTTTCTTTTTCGACTGGTCAACTTCTGTGGAAGATACTTTCCCCCATGTATATGGCCCGATTAACCTGGAAGCTGTTGAAGAAATTGTTCCTGTAAATTAAGTTTAGAAATAGTGAAGCTGTTAGCGGGCAGCCTAAAGCTCAATAGAATTTTATCCGTACAAGAGTGCGACGCAAGGATGCTCCGTTGCGATTCGATGTTGGTCTCCAAAATAAAAAAACTAAAAAAAGAAAAGACTAAAAACTAAAATGAAAGATTGAATTAAAGAACTACAAACAAAAAACCACAAACTACAAACTTCTAAGTTCTCCAAAACTCAAATCAAGCACTTCATATTTTTCAGGATTGGGCAAACTATAATGCCACCATTCAGTAGCGAATTCAACAAAGCCATATTTTTCCATCGTTTCTTTCAATAATTTCCGGTTCTTCAAAACTTCGTCAGAAAGATTATTAAAATCATGATGTGCTGAATCAGTGAAATTGTCCCAGCCGGTTGGCATTTTTATTTCTTTTTTTGTTTTCAGGTCAATGATGGTGAGATCTGCCGCGATACCGCGATTGTGGCCACTTCCTTTTGCAGGGTTGGCAACATAGCGTTCATCATGCACAAGCTCCCAAAATTTTTTTTGTATAGCGTAAGGCCGGTATGCATCATAAATCTTTAAGCCAAGACCTTGCTTGTTCAGTTCTTTTTGAACCTGAGCAAGTGCTTTTGCAGCAGGCAATCGCATGAATGTGTAGTCGGGTTGTTCATCATAAATAATTTTTCCAACAAAATTGTGAGTGGTGCCGTAGCCAAGCTCAAGCACAATATTTGGTATCATCTTTTTCAGGTCAAACATTTGTTGATTAGGATCTGCTTTTACTGTTGATTTATACGCAGTAATTGTGTTGATGACCTTTAACGGTTTGAGAGAATCGGCATTTTGTGCATAAGCGCTGACCTGTGTGCAAAAAATCAATGTCCACAATGAAATATTGAAGACTTGTGTTATCTTGTAGCCCATTATAAAAGCAAGTTTTGTGAAGTGGCATCAAGTTACTCCAATTGCTCAAATAAACTGACAAGTTTCTAATGAAGTATCGAAAACGGTTTCCCTTTTTTTTAATGTTGTGTGGAGTGGTGTTGTTTTTTTCCTGTGGGGATGATAGCAAAAAGCCGCCTGAAAAAGATATTGTGAACAAGCCCGAAAAAGCGCCTGAAAGATTGAGTGAAGATATTCAGAAGATGATTGAATATGCGGAAAAAAACCAATCGGCGATTAATGATTCTGTGCATTTGAAATATATGCATCTCGACAGCGGGTTATATGAAGACAAAAAATTTGAATCTATCTGGAGCAATAAAGAAAAATGGAATCCGATTGCCGATTCATTGTACAGTTTTATTGACAGTTGCAGGTATTATGGATTGTTTGCTTCAGATTATCATTTCGGCTCATTGTCTTTCATTCATCGTGTGCTGAATGAAGACACCATTGCAAGAAAAAATGTGGCGCTTTGGGCAAGAGCAGATTTATTGATGACTGATGCATTTTTTTCTCTGGTGAAAGATTTGAAACAAGGACGCCTGGATTATGACAGCGTTACATTAAGAAAAGATTCTGTGCTGAATGATTCAATTTTCACAACAGCATTTCAACAAGCATTGCAATCGGGAAGCGTTTCATCAACATTTCATAGTCTTGAGCCGAAACATGCAGGTTATGATTCATTGAAATTATACACCAGGGATTTTTTAGCTAACGCAAAATTTACTCCATTCACGTATCTCAATTATCCATATAAAGATTCAATTACTTTTTTCAAATCATTGCAGACAAGATTACATGAATTAAATTATTTGACATCAGATTCAACGCAACCTGATACTACAACATTAAAACCAGCTATCAGAAAATATCAAAAAGCTAAAAACCTCACTATAACCGGAAGAGTGAATGAGAAATTGGTGAATGCTTTGAATGAAACAGATATTGAAAAATTCAAACGAATTGCGGTTACACTTGACCGTTATAAGCTATTACCCGACAGTCTCCCGAAGACATACATATGGGTAAATCTTCCGGGCTTTAACCTCAAAGTGATGGATAGTGATACACTTGTGTTTGAATCAAAAGTAATTGTGGGAAAACCGGATACTCGCACACCACTATTAACAAGTGATGTTTCTAACTTTGTGACATTCCCTCAATGGACGGTTCCGACGAGCATCATCTTTAAAGAGATGCTTCCGCAGATTCAAAAAAACATTGCTTATCTGAAAAAAGAAAATCTGATAGTGGTGGATAATAATGACGATGTTGTTGACCCGGCTAAAGTGAAATGGAAGAAATTAAGCAAGAAATATTTCCCATATCAGATCAAGCAACAGGAAGGAGATAATAATTCGCTCGGTGTTATTAAATTCAATTTCAGGAATAAATATAGTGTTTATATGCACGATACGAATGTGCGATGGATGTTTGGCAAGGCTTTCCGTGCATTGAGCCATGGCTGTGTTCGTGTTCAGCAATGGGAAAAAATGTCAGACTTCTTAACAAGAAATGATACAATGAAGTATCACCCCGATACGTTAAGAGCATGGATAAAACGGCAGGAAAAGCATGTGGTGAGTGGTTTCCAGAAAGTGCCGGTTTATTTCCGGTATTTCACTGCTGAAGGCAAAAATGGGCATGTGAAATTTTATGACGATATTTATGCTGAAGATAAGTTCCTGCGCGAGAAATATTTTGCGATGAAGAGGATCGATTAATATCTTTTGAGTTGAATAAGTTTTTTAAGCAATGACACAGATTATAGCGAATTACGCGAAGTGATTTTTTGATTATTTCGTGACTCGTACAATTCGTTTAAAATTCGTGTTGTTAAGTTTTCGGTATCACCTAATATCTATTTCTATGAACAAACAAATTGCGATTGCATTATTTGCCGGTGCTATGCTTGCGAATAAAGCGCATGCTCAGAAACCAAAGCATCATCATTCCAACACTGTACGCCATAGCAAAGGCAATATCAAAACGCAGTATGGCATCGCCAGTTTTTATGCCAATAAATTCAATGGCAGAAGAACAGCGAACGGTGAAATTTTCAGCCAGCAGAAATTAACTGCAGCCAGCAACACACTTGCACTGAACACTTGGGTTAAAGTAACCAATCTTCATAATAAAAAATCAGTTTTTGTCAGAATCACTGACCGCATGTATTTCCGCAATAAGCGTCTTATCGATTTAAGCAAAGCTGCAGCTCATCAACTCGGATACACAGGATGGGGGCTTGCACGAGTAAAAGTAGACGTGATCGGGAAACATAAACCTGTTGATGCAGAGAGCGTGGCAAATAAATAATTTTCACGGTTTATCATGCAGGCTTTACTTTTGTAGCTATACTAAAATTGCCTGTTATGAAAAAAATGCTCAACCTGTTGCTTGGCAGTTTATTGCTCGGCATTTCATGTTTTTCACAAGAAGAAAATTATATCAAAAAACCTTCGCTGGCTTTTTATTTTGCGCTTGATGATTTCAATGCTGCCAGTTACATTCGTTCCAATTCCATAAGCGACGCAATAAAAAACCATAAACTCACCGACTTTAAGCATATGGGCGGAGGCCTTGCTATCAGCTACATGCAGGGCATTTCAAAACATTTTGATTTTGCGGGTAGTTTGGCGATGACAACAACTGATTATCCTAACCGTGCGAATGATGGAACCATGTTGGGTGTGTCTGAGCTGCTTCTCGAAGCGGATGCATCTATTGTCGGCAAAATGCTGAGTGATGCACATTTTTTTACTCCGCTTTTTAAAGTGGGCGTAGGGGCTTCAAAATATACAGCTTATTATGCGGCTTTCGTTCCTGTAGGTGTTGGCTTTCAGTTTAAAGTAGCACCGGATAATTTTATACAGATCAACTGGCAATACCGGTTACCTATAACCGAAACTGCTAATTATCATTTTTATTATAGCGCGGGTTATGTTGGAAAAATCGGAGAAGGCAAAAAACCTGTAGTAGTGTTGCCACCTCCTCCGCCACCAGTTGTTGAAGCACCAAAAGATTCAGATGGCGATGGTGTTGTAGACAGTCTTGATGCTTGCCCGAATGTTGCCGGTCTGCCTCAGTTCAAGGGCTGCCCGGATACCGATGGTGATGGCATTCCTGACAAGGATGACAAATGCCCAAATGTTGCTGGCATTGCACGTTATAACGGTTGCCCTATCCCTGATACAGACGGTGATGGCATCAATGATGAAATGGATAAATGCCCGAACGTTGTTGGCGTTGCACGATATAATGGCTGCCCTATTCCCGACACAGATGGCGATGGTGTGAATGATGAAGAGGACAAATGCCCGAACGTTGTTGGAGTGAAAGAAAATCAGGGCTGCCCATTGGTAAAAGAGGAAATTATTAAGAAGATGGCTTACGATGCAAAAAATATTTTCTTTGCAACAGGAAGTGCTAAGTTATTGCCTAAGTCATCAAAATCATTAAATGAAGTGGCGAAAATTTTGAAAGAAGATGCAAATCTTAAATTGGATATTGAAGGTCATACTGATAACACAGGCAAGCCGGCAAAAAATCAGGTGTTGAGCGAGAACCGCGCAAAAGCAGTGTTGGATTATCTCACAACGAAAGGAGGTGTCGATGCAGGCAGACTTTCATCAGCAGGTTATGGCGACACAAAACCGATTGCGAGCAATAAAACTGCAAAAGGTAAAGCGCAAAACAGAAGAGTGGAATTGAAATTGAAATATTATTAATCAGATTTTGTTCGTAATAAAAAAAGCTCCAAAATATTTGGAGTTTTTTTTTATTTTGTTGCCAGCGATATTATTCTATTATGCATTGTTGCGTCGCACACTTGTACGGAAGGAATTCTATTGAGCGATTGTCTGAACCACGATTTTAGCCTGATTGATCTTATTCTTCTGATCTTAAAAATCATCAGGTCAATCATTTCAATCAGGTTAAAATCGTGGTTCAGACAAACTATTTGCTCACAAACTTGCCCGGATGCTCATGTGTCGCTTTTCCATGGTCATAAACTAATTTTCCATTCACCCAAACCATCTCAATGCCGGAGGATAATGCTTTTGGATCGGTAAAAGTTGAATTGTCATTTATAGTGAAAGGATCGAACAATACTAGATCAGCATAATTCCCGGAAACGATAATGCCCCTGTCATGGATTCCTAAATGTTCGGCAGTTAATCCGGTCATTTTGTAAACAGTGGTTTCCAATGGCATTATTTTTTTCTCGCGAACATAACGTCCAAGCACACGCGTAAATGCACCGTAACCGCGGGGATGGCCTCCATTTGCCCCATCAGAACAAATGTTGGTATAATTCCATTTCAAAAAATTGATAATATCTTCATCCGTCATTGACGCACCAGCAATATTCGAGCCTTCATCCGATGATTCTTTTACAATCCTGATCAATGCCTGTGCAGGGCTTTCATTATTCATGGCAGCGATTTCTGAAACTGTTTTTCCTTCATATTTTTTATTTGAAGGGAAATAAGTCATCACAGAAGATGAAGGATCAAACAATTCTTTTGTTGCATATTCGGCGCTTTCAATATTTGTAAAATCTTTTTTGGGAAATAATACTCGTGGCGTGGATGACCACATCGTATATGGGTAGCAGTCTGCAGTAATATCAATTCCTTCATTTCGTGCTTGCTGCAAACGGGCAAGTATATCCGTAGAATTTCCCCACTTGCTGCGCATTGCAATTTTGAAATGTGAAATCTGAACAGGCAATTTCGCTTCCCTTCCGATCTGAATAATTTCTTCCAGGGCTCTTTCAAGATTCACATCTTCACTGCGGATGTGGCTAATATATCTTCCATTTTCCCCGGCAGCAGTTTTAGCAAGCTGTATCACTTCGTCTGTTGTAGAATAAAATGCTTCTTCATATTCAAGGCCTGTTGATAATCCGAATGAACCTTTCTTAATATCATCTGCAAGCAATTTTTTCATAGCATCAATTTCAGGTTGAGTAGCAGCACGTAATAAATTTTTTCCCATCACAATTTCGCGCAACGATGCGTGACCGGTATATGTTGCTACGTTAATACTCACTGGGCTATTTTTCATTCTTTCTTTTAACGTATCAACCGGATAAGAGTCGCCATCCTGGCCGATAACAATTGTCGTTACTCCCTGATTGGTTGCGGCAACTCCATCAGGATCTTCATGCAACCCTCTTTCATGATGGCTATGGCTGTCTATAAAACCCGGAGCTAACGTTAATCCATAACCGTCGATTGTTTTTTCATTCGGGAATGCGGTCAGGTCTCCAATATCATAAATTCGTTCATTCCATATACGCACTGCAGATTTTTTAGGTGAAGATCCTGTTCCATCGATCAACTGAACATTGGTGATCAATGTTGTTTCAGGCAATGTATATGGTTTGCTTTCAATAATATTTGTTACGATTGATCGTGCAATGTTATTTGTAGAGTTATCTAAAATAATAATCGTTTGATTTTTTCCGATATATCGCACGATCACATTCCTGAAACCAACCCAACCTCCTGTATGGGCAACTTTATAGCCGACGCTATCTATGCCCCATCCAAATCCATATTTTGTAAATGATCCATCATTTAATTTTGCAGGCGTGATCGCTTCAACAAACGTGGATTTCTTAATTAATTTTTCCGTGTATAGAGCCTGGTCCCATTTATAAAGATCTTCAACAGTAGAATAAATATTTCCATCACCAACAATTCCGTCAAGCCAGAGCAGATCATCTTTAACTGCTTTTCCTTTTTCGTAATGAAACCCGAAAACCCGTGAAGCAGGATATGATTTCATGGTGAGATTATAAATGAATGTGTTATTGAGTTTTAGTGGCAGTGTGATTTTTTGTTTAAAAAAATCTTCACATTTCATTCCTGAAACTTTTTCGATGATTGATGCAATAGTAGTATAATTGGTATTGCAATATTGCCATTTCTCTCCTGGCTGAAACTCAAGCGGGGGCTTGGTTTCAGCGAGTAGTGCAAGCATCGATTCGTTAGTGAGAGTGTCCAATAAATTCTTATATCTCGCTGCTATATCAAAATATTCAGGCAAACCGGAAGTATGTGTCAATAAATTTCTTACCGTAATATTATTGTACGGAAACGATGGCAGGTATTTTTGAACGGCATCATCATAATTCAATTTCCCTTCTTCTTTCAAAATCATGATCATCATTGAAAAAAATTGTTTTGAAACAGATGCAAGATTAAAAGATGAAGTAGTAGTTAATTGTTGTTTGCCATCGGCGCTTGCAATGCCAAATGCTTTTTTATAAAGTACTTTTCCTTTTTCGCCGATCAGCACTTCGCCGTTAAAAAAATGATGCTGATATAAATACGTGAGTGCTGAATCAACGCGATTGATTTTTTCAGTAAGTTGTGCCGTTGAAAAAAAAGGAATAAACAGAAAGAATAATAAAAGCTTTCTCATAAATATGCAATAATAATGTGGTGAATAAAATAGCCTGATTAAAACTAAGCAATAAAATCTTTAACGCGAATTGAATATTTGAACAATGGACAATGCAATCATCATAACAAACGGTTTATTGGCGACCGACAATGCAAAAACTGCCCATGGATTGATCCGCGAGAGCGAGCGGTTTAAAATTGTTGCAGTAGTTGATTTTGCAAGTGCAGGAAAAGATGCCGGAGAAGTGCTCGATGGAAAGAAAAGAAATATTCCGGTAGTGAAAACGATTGAAGAAACACTTCACCTACAGCCTGCTTATTGTATTGTTGGCGTTGCTACTGCCGGCGGCGTTTTTCCCGGTGATTTAATGGAAGAAGTGAAATCTGCTATTAAGAATAAAATTTCTATAGTAAACGGGCTGCATGATCATTTAATATTGCGTCCTGATATAAAAAAATTGGCAGAGGAAAATAATGTAACGTTGATCGATATACGAATTCCGAAAAAAAGGGAAGACCTGCATTTCTGGACTGGAGATATTTTTAAAATGAAAACCCCTGTCATTGCCGTGATAGGAACGGATTGTGCATTAGGAAAACGCACTACCACACGTTTTGTAATGAATGAATGCAAAAGGGCTGGCATCAATGCACAGATGATCTATACCGGGCAAACAGGCTGGCTGCAGGGGGGTAAATACGGATTTATTTTTGATTCTACATTGAATGATTTTGTTTCGGGGGAATTGGAAAATGCAATTCTCACATGTAACAAAGAAACAAATCCGGATGTGATTTTGATCGAAGGGCAGTCTGCATTACGCAATCCGACCGGACCCTGCGGCTCAGAAATGCTGATCTCCGGAAATGCAAAATCAGTGATACTTGTTCATGCACCGAAAAGAAAATATTATGAACACGATCCTGCATGGGGAGAAATTCATTCCATAGAATCAGAAATTGAATTGATCAAAATCCTCGGTTCAAAAGTAATTGCGATAGCATTGAATACCGAGCATTGCAGCGATGAAGAAGCATTTGCATTTCAAAAAGAATATGAAGATCGAACGAAACTGCCAGTGATGTTGCCTTTGCAGGAAGGCTGTTCTAAAATTGTTCCAGAAATTAAAAGGTTATTTTAAGCCACGAATTGAAGCGAATTACACGAATTATTATTTGTGTTCGTGTAATTCGTCCTAATTCGTGTAATAAATTATAAAAATGAAAATCAAATCAATTAGCGTATACAAAAAAAATCTCGCCTTGCAAAAACCTTACACAATCGCAAGGGAAACAATAACCAACGTAGAAAATGTTTTCTTTGAAGTTATTCTTGATAATGGAATAACAGGAATCGGTGCTGCGAATCCTGCACCGGAAGTAGTAGGAGAGACACCTGGTCAGACATTTCAAAACCTGCAATCGGGATTTATTGAATATCTGATCGGAAAAGATATACGCCAGTTTTTACATCTCATTTATATAGCCAAAGATCATTTTAAAAATTTGCCCGGAACGCAGGCTGCTATTGATATTGCGCTGCATGATGCTTTTGGGAAATTTGTTGATATACCTGTTGTCGAATTTTACGGTAGGCATCACCGTAAGTTGCTGACATCGGTTACGATCGGTATTAAAGATGTAAAAGAAACGATTGAAGAAGCAAGCGATTATCAGAAAAAAGGATTTAAAGTTTTGAAAGTAAAAACAGGTTTGGATGCTGAATTGGATGCGGAAAGAATAATTAGATTAAGAGAAAAATTCGGAGACC
>Ga0209060_10004260_pt1 | contig 11300 bp, 9 predicted proteins | sample Coa_R1_8_FD_187155 | JGI IMG/M metagenome (GOLD analysis project Ga0209060, IMG submission 187155) | Surface soil microbial communities from Centralia Pennsylvania, which are recovering from an underground coalmine fire - Coalmine... | ecosystem: Environmental > Terrestrial > Soil > Unclassified...
TCCCCTCTGTGGTCACCGGACGGCCGCAAGATTGCCTATGTCTCGTCTCGCGCGTTGGATGGCAGCGACAACGGAAGCAGCATGCTCAATATCTGGGTGATGAATAATGATGGCAGCAACCCCCGGCCCCTTACAAAGTTGATCGGCGCGTCAAGCTATCAGCCGGTCTGGTCATCGGATGGCAGCACAATATTGTTTTGCTCAACGCGCGCGTTCGATGGCACTGACGCTTCCACCACCTATTCAACATTGAACATCTGGATGATGAACAGCGACGGCACAGGCGCAAAACCTTTGACCAGAAGCATCGCTTCCGGAGCCGACAGCGCCGGCCCGCAACTGAAGCCCTAGCACGCGAGTAATACAGCCCAACGTCTTCTGTTGCGCTGCGTGTCGTTGAAATGCAAGCGCAAGAATTACGTCGGCTGAACGTGCTTTTGCCCGATCGCGAACCAGGCCCGTGCTTTAAGATCTACAACGGCAAAGCGCAGTTCGCTTGTGTAGCTGCTGCCTTTCGCGTCCCGCAGCCATAATTCCATTCAAAGGGAACAGTGTCTCTATGTGTGGGGGCAAATCATGGCTCGAACCGGGCATCAGTAAATCACCGGACCGCGGCGATTTCCCAAAATGATTTTTGCCATATCTTATTAAAATAATTGCTCTGCATTTTCAAACTATTCCCTTTATATACTGTTCCCCATGGCTGAATTGAAGCAGGATGGCATTGCCTCCAAGGGGCAGCAGGATTCTGCCCCTCCTTCGCTTGTAAAGGTCCTTGCACTTTGGATTTTCATTATCGCTCTGGCCATCCTCGCTGTGAGAGCATTGCATGCGCCTGAGCCGTTACTCGCAACCGCTCCTGAAAATGAATTTTCTGCCGAGCGGGCGCTCATTCACGTGCGCGGAATTGCGGCCATACCTCATTCTCTCGGCTCACCGGCGGATGCCGCGGCCCGCAATTATTTAGTGACGCAGCTCACCAATCTTGGTTTGCAACCACAGATTTTTTCATCCCTCGGCGTTGATCCCACCCCACGCCTGATCATAGCGGGAAAAACAAATGACATTGTGGGACGCCTTCCCGGCACAGCATCTGGCCCGGCAATTATCTTGATGGCGCACTATGATTCAGTGTACCGTGCTCCGGGCGCCGGGGATGACGCGTCAGGTGTAGCTTCCATTCTTGAAATTCTTCGGGCACTCAAGCACGGCCCGCCCATCCAGCGCGATGTCATCGCGCTATTCACTGATGGAGAAGAGGCTGGGCTCCTGGGGGCTGAAGCCTTTGCCCATTCGCACCCATGGGTGAAAGATGCGGGGCTCATCCTGAACTTTGAGGCGCGCGGTAACCGCGGGCCCTCGCTTCTTTTTGAAACCAGTCAGAATAACCGGCCGCTCATTGAGGCCGTTGCCCGCGTCGTGCCGTACCCTATCGGTTCATCCTTGTTTTACGAATTGTACAAAATCCTTCCCAATGACACTGATTTTACTGTTTTCCGTCCGGCAGCAATTCCCGGGCTGAACTTTGCTTTCGGTGAAGGTCTTGAGGCCTACCACTCTCCCCTTGATACTTCCGATCACCTCAGCCTTGCTTCTCTCCAACACCACGGATCATATGGATTGGCGTTGACTCGGTATTTCGGGCAGGTCGATTTAGCGGCGCTGCGGAACTCCCGCGACGACGACGTATTCTTTGACTGGTTTGGCAGCAGGCTGGTGACATACTGCCAGCGTTGGGTGCTCCGCGGACAGATATTCGTCACACTCTTATTCGCAGTGGCGCTCGTGCTTGCTTTCCGTCGCCCCGAATTTAGCAAGCGACAATTTTTTCTTGCCCTGCTTACCTGCTTCGCGATTCTTATTCTTCTGGTTGCGGCTGTAGCCGGAGTGTGGTGGCTCATTTCCTTCATTCTTGCCGGTCGTCGGATCATTGGCGATTGTCCCTCAAATCTGTTTCTTCTAAGCGCACTGATGCTTTTCGGCGCGTGCATGGGCATGCTCCTGCTCGGCTTTTTCCGCAGACGTCTCGGCGGCCAGGAACTCTCTCTTGCAGCTTTGTCGCTGTGGTTCATCTTGAGTTGGCTCCTCGCGCTTAAGATTTCCTCCGGAAGTTATCTTTTGTTCTGGCCAATGCTGCTCGGCCTGCTGGGCAATGCTGCTTCCAACCTCGTAAAAAAATCCACAACACATCCTTCCACAACCCACTGGATACGCAACCTCCCTGCTGTTGTGGCAGCCATTCTCCTGTTTGCGCCGGTCATTTATCTGGTGTACATATTCCTCACATTGCAGATGATCTCCGCTGTGGCGTCGGCCTTGCTGCTCGGTTTGTTCCTCCTGATATCGCTTCCCACGCTTGGCGCATCATCTGTCGCATCCAGGAGATGGGGCTCGGGACTTCTTGCGGTCGCCGCGGTGGTTTGTCTCGGCTGTGGTGTTGCTCTTTCAGGATACAGTTCGGAGCATCCTCGACCAGACAGCATTGTTTACAGTCTCAATGCAGACGACAATAGCGCAGTTTGGATCAGCTACGATCGGAAGCCTGACGAGTGGACGCGTCAGTTCTTCGGCGACAATAAGCCTGCGCCGCATCCTTTGCCGAATTATCTTGCTGGATTGCCTAGGCCGCTGATTTCGGCCGGCACGCCCGCGCTTCCCCTGCTGCCGCCTCTTATCGAAAACGTCGAGCACAAGCAGGAAGGCGGTCTCCACCGGCTGAAGCTGAGACTCAGATCGCAGCGAAAAGCCGAGACGCTGTATCTGAGATTTCCTGACGATGTTCAACCCATCGCGGCAAAAGTGGCAGGCAGAGATGTCGCGGTGCATAAAGGCAACCGCCTTGCCCTGACCTTGTACGCAATGGGAGATGAGGGCGTGGAACTTGAGCTAACGGTCCGGGCTCCTTCTGCTCTTTCGTTCTGGGTTATGGATCGCTCCTATGGCCTGCCGGTAAATACGCAGCCGCGTCCATCCAACATCATTGGAGTGGATGGCAGCGATGCAACCTATGTTTGTCGCAAATATGTTTTGTAAATGCGCCTATTCATGCCGCAAGGCTGTGATTGGATTCACGCGGGTAGGTTTGAGCGATCAACAAGAGCTCCTGCCACCGGTCCCAGAAAGATGGACGTTTCAGTCGCGCTGCATGGCGTTGAAAAGGCTATAAGGCTGAACGAGGGCAGCACGGCAAGCCAGTCCCCGATGCTGCTGATAAAACGGGCCGGCCAAAGAGCAAAAAAGACTGCCTGCGCAGCACCTGGCTGAACGTGACCCGGGTTCCAGCGCAAGCCTTCAGCGGCTCCATAAACAGAATCTCTGTAGCCTGTCCGCGTTTGCTGCTCAAACTCCTGGATCAGGAATTAAATTGCTGCCTCAATTGGTACCATGCTGGAGCTTCGTGCAAAAGATCCAGCACGTCTCGACGCAGGGCATGCAGAAGGTCATTGGAAGTGTGAATATAAAAATGATCACCGGGAAACATCCGGATCTTGAATGCTCCTGAGGTTTGTTTCTGCCACTCCTTCAGGTTTGCCGCAGGCACATGAGCATCCTGCAATCCGCCATAAGCACAGATATTGCAGGTAAGCGGTGGCTCGGTCTCATACTCATATGTTTCCACCAGTTCGAAATCCGCCCTGATGGTGGGCAAAAAGAATTCCTTCAACTCAGGACTGTCGAGCAATTCCCTGGGCGTGCCGTTCAAGCGGCGCAGCTCGGAAATGAATTCCGGTTCAGGAAGATTGAACGTAGGAGGATCGGGATCGGGAACCTGTGGCGCGCCACGTCCGGAAACGAACAATGCAAGCGGAGCAGGTTGGCCTCTACGCCGAAGTTCACGTGCAAGTTCAAAGCTGATGACCGCGCCCATGCTGTGTCCCCAGAACGCGAATGCCGGAGGGATTTCAGGCACAATGGCGTCAGCCAAAGCGGTTATCAGCGGTTTATATTGCTTGAACGGCGGCTGCCCGATGCGCGTCCCCCGGCCTGGCAAACATGCCAACGAGAGCGCTGCTTGTGGCGCAAAATGCCGTTGCCAGCCGCGGAATATCTGCGCGCTTCCCCCAGCATAGGGAAAGCAGTACAGCCGGAGTGCTCCGACTCTTCCTCCCGGAAGATTTTCAAACCACATCAATTGTGATTTCTTCATCGTGCTCCTGGGATTTCTTGTTCATGGCCTCAATCAGGCTTTTGGGACGCATATCAGTCCAGTTCTGCTCCACCCAATCCAGACATTCCTTCTTCTTTAGCAATATTGAAGGCGGGACTTGCGGGATCCATCGCCTGCGCGATCCAGATGCTGGCTTGGGCATCCGAAAGCTGGAACTCCTGAGCGGAATAAACTGGATTCACCTGCGGCTCCAAAGACAAAGGACACGAGCGGCGCGCGCAAAAAGAAAAACATCTTATATCGCCTCAACGAAGATTAGAGAACTCATATTTTTCTCTCCGATAAATGGAACAGCGCGCTTTTTCCCCCAATCGGGATTTCACAGGAGAGAAAGTGAAACCATTGCTCAGCATTGAGCAAATAATTTAAGTTTTGCAAGGCGTCTTTGGAGCGGAATTTTGTCCGAAGGGCTTGGCCTCAACTGTGCTATTTCAGAAGGTGCCAGTGCGTGGCGCCTAAATCAGGTTTTAAGTTGCCATTTCTCTGAGTAATCCCAGCCCTGCCGCATCGGGCATGGCTTAAAAAACACATTCAATTTGTCTTTAGCTTTCCGTTTTCGTTAGTTTAAACACCCACCGCAGTCACTTGCAAGAAGTCTACGGAATTTTTCCACGTGGTGACCCGAAATTTAATTTGAAAATAAACATGAGAAAAATACTTTTAAATTGAGGCAAATAAAGAAGTCCTTCTGTAGAACTTGAACCCACACATCTTACTCGCTCAATTCTGTATCACGGGAAGATCAGGCCTGAGTTTTTCAAGTTTACGCGTTAGCCCTGAGTTGCACTGGAAAGAGAGTTGCAGAGAAGCTGCTGAGACGTGGTTATTTTCCGGAATTTCCAGAACATGGCGCTTTCTTTGGGCGCTTTCTTTGCTGGTTAAAACGGCATAACCCATCCATTGGATAATCAAGTTGTCAGCTCTAATCCAGAATGGCAGCGTCAGTTTGCTCCACTTGGTGTGACGCCAGCCTTCCGTCAGGCGCACAGATGCATCGAACATTTTGAAGGAGAAAAGCATGCGGAAATTCTGGCTTTTGGTAAGTACGATTGTGTTTGGCAGCGCCTTGATGTTTTCTCAAGCCACGAGCAACGCTGGCGGCGGGCAAACCAGCAGCCCCGGAACAGGACAGCCAGGCACAGGCAACGTGCCAGGAACCGGAACAGGCCAGGGCAGCGGCGCTGAGATTCCTGCAACAGCGCAATCCAAAACCAAGTCCCACAAGAAGAGCACGCGCAAGCACCATAAAAAGAATGCAAAAAGCAAATCGGGATCCGATGTCGGCAATGCGTCCCCAAAATAACGTCGCCATTAAACAATGCGCTGGGAAGTTCCAGCCAATTGGTCATTGTCAGACGAACCAACCCAGTAGTTTTGAAGCCCGGTTGCACATCTAATGCGCAGCATCCTAAATTGACAAGAAGTAGACGTTCGTTACGGTTTCGAATATGAAGCAGGATCCCGAGCGGTTTTGGCATGTTCGATCAGTTCAGAACCCTCTTTTACGTGAATCTTACTGTCTCGCCTGCTTTAAGTTTGTGGGTGCAAGCAAAAGCAGCTTCAACCTTCGCCTCGTTGAGTTTGCTCACCAGCTGAGCTGCAGGCCGTCTGCCGAGAAAGAGACCATCGACACAGGTAATGATTAGTTCGTTATCGGCAGATACCTTGTTCCGTTCGCTATTGCACTTTGGAGTGCTACTCCATTCCTTTGCTACACGAGTGGCATGGCATAGAAGATATTAAAACCAGTTATGCCGCCGCGTTCCTTCTCGGTTCCATGCCCTGTTTCTCTTCTGCCACTGATGATCGTCTCATTAAACTGAGTGTGGTTCCGGCAACGGTCAATCCTGCGGCCAACGCCAGCCACTTGGCATGGCTTTCCAACCACAGTTCCATACTGAATGAGTGTGCGCGCTTGTCAAAAGTGCCGTGGGCCCCGTGATCTCCAGCAACAGGCTCCCAGAGATTATTAGGGCGATTGGGATCTTCCGGGCCATCATGTTGCTGTGAGTCATATCCGGTGCGCGCAAGATAGTCGTCAGCCAAAGAAGGAACAAGCTTGTTACCGAAGATTGCCTTTACGGTAGACCACGCCACGTAATACTCGCGGCGGTCCGGATGATGCGCGGCGTAATAAATAGCCCGGGCTGCCACTTCCGGCTGAAAGATTGGTGGCACCGGCTGCGCCTTGCGCGGCAGACGGCTCTTCACCCAGCCGAATTGCGGAGTATTGAGGGCCGGCATTTGGACCATCGTAGTGCGCACTTTGCTGTGGTCATGCTTAAGCTCTGTGCGCAATGAGGCGAAAAAGCCAAGCACTGCATGTTTGGCGGCACAATAAGCAGCTTGCAAAGGTATGCTCCGATACGCGAGCGCCGAGCCTACATGCACGATCGTGCCGCGGTTTCTTGGCAGCATATGCTTGAGAGCTGCCAGCGAGCCATATACATATCCCAGGTACGTAACCTCGGTGACTCGCTTGAAGTCCTCTGGAGTCATCTCTTTGATGGGGGAAAAAACCGACGCCATAGCGTTGTTTACCCAGATGTCAATGGGGCCCAGAGTCTTCTCTACATAATCCGCCGCAGCTTCAACCGCATTGGCATTGGCGACGTCAACCGGAAGGACCAGCGCTCTGCCTCCCTCTGCCTCCACTTCCAGGCGAGCTGCCGTCAATCCGTCCTCTCCCCTGGCAATTAAACCTATTGATGCTCCACGTCTAGCGAACTCGCGGACGGTGGCCCGTCCCACTCCCGCGGAAGCCCCGGTGATAACAACTACCTCATGCTTCGCCACGTCCCAATACCGTCCTTCCTTAATAAAAACTAAAACTCTATATCGATTGGGATGCCGCCCGGAAACGCGGCGTTTGCCCGTAATGTCGTAATACGATATTTACTTATCTGATTGCCTGGCTGTTGGCTACCCTTGCCACACGGCAGACATCGAATTAAAAGTCGGCCTTTTCAAATTCACTGCCTGATGTATTGAAACTGCAGCTTAGGTCCCACATGCGGCGCATTTCACAGATCGTGCCCGTCGATCGCGTAGACGTAAAGACTTACACGGTACCCACCGACTTCCCTGAATCTGACGGCACGTTGGAATGGGACCGTACAACTTTGGTACTGGTCATGATTTCGGGCGGCGGCAGCCAAGGCATCGGCTATACCTATGCCGACACTGCTACGGCATCTCTCATCCGCAACACGCTGATTCCAACTTTGGTGGGAAAAGATGTCATGTCCCCCGGAGCGGCTTACATGGCCATGTGGCAAAGGATACGCAATCTCGGTCGCCCTGGAATTTGTTCCATGGCGATCTCAGCCGTCGATTGCGCGCTATGGGACTTGAAAGCCCGCTTGCTGAATCTGCCTTTGGTCACTTTGCTTGGCCAGGTTAGAGATGCTGCCCCCATGCGCCTTGGCAGCGCTTAGCGTCGCGGCGATGGGAGGCGTGCTTCTGGCCAAACGCTTGAACAGATCAAGAAAGATAGTCGAGGAGGAGCTATGAGAAAGCCAATCGGCGAGAAAACGTGGGTGATCGCTGAAGGATACATTCCCAAAGAAAGCCACGGGCCTGAGCCGCAGATGACCAGCCACGAAACTGTTTGTCTGCTGAATTGCTCAGATAATGACGCACACGTGGAAATTACCATTTATTACAAGGACCGTGAGCCTGTTGGGCCGTATCGCCTGATTGTGTCAGCGCGGCGAACGCGGCACGTGCGAATTAACGATCTTCGCGAGCCAGAGATGATCCCCAGAGACACGGATTATTCCAGCGTAATAGAGTCCGATGTTGCCGATCGTGGCGCAGCACACAAGGCTCGATTCGCGCCAGGCCAACAACGCGTTGCTGAGTACCATTGCTTATCCCAGCGCGGCATGAATCCCTTGGGTGAAGCTGTCATCGCGCCAGGTGATAGTACGCGCCCAGAATCATTCCAAAAACGGTGTGCGCAATCATGATCGCCAGTGGCGTTTGCACGCCGTAATGCAAGGCCAGAAAGCCCGGGGGCTCGAGTAGATTCCTGGCCGTAGGACCTTGTTGCTCGCTGGCCATGCGTGGATGCAGCCCCGGCAGTAATGACATCACGACCACCAGCACAACAATTCCATGGCAGACGCCGATCAGTGCGCCCCGCCACCAACCTCCCGCTCCCAAAGCCTGGAAAATGAAGACGTAAATCACGGAAAATATCCATCCCGCTGCCAGGTGCACAAGGAAGCCATACAGCTTCGCGCGGTCTCGATCAGGGGTGAAGATGGTGCCGAGCATGTAGGGAAAGTTGATGCGAGTGAGTCCCAGTCCCTGGGCTCCCGCACTGATTGTGGTCAGGACAATGGTTGCAAGAAAACCCCACAACAGCCAGCTAGCCCAATTCACTGGATCACCTCGCGGCTGCCTGATGTAACGTTTTCGCCAGTCTGTGCAGCAGGATGAGACTCTCCGCGTTCCTTCTCTTCCAGGGTGAGCGCCGCGCTGATCAGCCCGATATGCGTGAACGCCTGCGGGAAATTCCCAAGAGCATCTCCTGTTCCAGGATCAGTCTCTTCAGCAAACAAGCCAAGATCATTTCCATACTTCAGAAGTTGATCAAAAAGATCATGGGCTTCTTTTAACGTGCCTCCGCCAAGCGCCAGATACTCCACGGCCCAGAAGCCACATATACCAAAGGCCCCTTCAGGAGGCTGAGATCGATAGCGAAACAGGAGACTGTCACCGGCGCTCAGTTCCTGACGGATTCTGCGATAAGTGCTCTTCATGCGAGGCGATTGTGCTTCTTCAAAGCCATACCATGGAAGGCGCAGCAGAGTCGCATCCACACCGTCGCCATCAAGGACACTTACATAGCTCTTGAGTTCCTCGTTCCATGCTCGATGTTCTATCTGTTGCCTAATCCGTCCGCGCTCCTGTTCAAATTGCTGGCCCGGCACTCCATCCAGAAAGCCTTTATCGCTGAGCGCAAGCAGGCGATCGAGAGCCGTCCAGCATAGCAGGCGCGAATGGGTGTGGTGCGCTCCGCCGGATCGTGGCTCCCAGATCCCCTCGTCGGCAAGGTTCCAGTGTTGCGCAACATACTTTCCAAAGCCGATCAAGACTTTTTGCGTGGTGCGGTCGAAGTGTCTATGGCGCTGTGCATACTGGGCCGCGGCTTCTATCACTTCGCCGTAAACATCAAGTTGAAGCTGATGTCTTGCGCCGTTCCCAATGCGTACCGGCCGGGAATCGAAATAGCCCGCAAGGTCCAGTTCTTTTTCGCGAGGAGCCATCCCACCGAAAACGTTATACAGGACGTGCAATCGAGGCTGGGTCAACCGCGTGGCATGCAACATCCAGGTCATGAAACTTTCTGTTTCTTCGATGTAACCAAGGCCCAAAAGCGCACGCACGGTCAGCGATGCGTCACGCAACCAACAGTACCGATAGTCCCAGTTAAGGCTGCTGCCAATCCGCTCCGGCAGAGAAGTTGTTACAGCCGCTGTGATCGCTCCTGAAGGCGCATACGCCATCAGTTTGAGCGCCAGGGCGCTACGCACGACTGCGTCACGATACGGTCCCTGATACTTTGCTCGGGCCACCCATTCTTGCCACCATTTTACGGAACGCTCGATTGACGCAGTCGCATTTTCTCCCAACGCCGGCAGCACCGCGGGTGACTCTTCCGAATAGCTGAGCGAGAACTGAAGCACGTCACCGCTCCTCATTGAGATTTCTGCGCGGGCCTCATTTCCATGGATCTTCAAAGGAACACTGCTGCGCAAAAAATAGGCTCCCCGCCCGACCTCCAATCGCAAACCATGCGCTCCCAGATTCTCGATTTTCACGTGTCTGGCTCCATAGTAGGAACGAGGGCAGAATGCTACCTCCAGCTTAATCTCCCCTTCTGTACATACAATTTGCCGCAGAAGTTCGTGATCCGGCAGCATGTGTCGCCGCTTGAACTCTTCTGAAGCCACTGGCATAAGGTCAGTGAGAGTGGCGCGGCCCGTTGCACAGATGAAATGGGTTTCCAGGACATTGGAGCCACGAATGTAAGCGCGCTCGAACTGGGTCGGTCCCGCCGGAGATATCGACCAGTAGCCGCCTTTGTCCTTGTCAAGAATGGCGGCAAAAATCGACGGACTATCAAATCGCGGCCAGCAAAGCCAGTCCACTGATCCGTATCTTGAAACCAGGGCTGCAGAACGACAATCTCCTACCGCTGCATAATCTTGAATCTCGGCAATTGGTCGGCTCGACGAAAGCACAATAGGATAATTAGATTGCCCAAGCCTGATCGGCTGATGCCTGCCAGGGTTTCCTGCCGAGTTGTGATATCTCGCAATTCGCTTGTGGGGTTTTTCAATGGCAGCAAAATGACAAAAGCCAATTGAGGAGAAATTCAGCAGCTCCATTGCCATAGAGTCTTGTGGAGCCTCTTTGTAGCTTGGACTGCCCGCCACCTCCTGCTAAAGGATGTACCCGATTGGGCCGGAATTTTACAAGCCCGCAGCGGAACGATCCCAGCTCGCTTGGTTTGGCGATGTGTGGCAAAGCTGACCTGTCATTTCTGACAGTTTCGAGTCACAAACTTTGCGCCTACTCTGAACCTAACAGGTCCCGTGGAACTTGATGCGGCAGTCCGCAAGACTGCCGGAAGTGAGAAAACCATGTTCATTACGAAACGAATTCTTTCAGCAATTCTGCCGCTACTGATTTTCGGCTGCGTGTTTGCATCCGCGCAAACGGCCCGTCCGGCGCAGCAATTCATGGTACGAGCATCGGACAAGTCCACCAAGCCTGAAGCTAAGCCCGCGCTCGGTGCCGGCTCCGCTGTCATGTGGCGGGAGCCCACTGACATTGCTTCGCGCGACCTTTTTTATGGCCCCGGAAGCAAGGACCGTCTTCCCCACGGCAAACTTAAGTTCATCAAGGAAGATACCAAAGGCGTGAACCCCAAATTTAATGTGGTCGATGAAGATGGAACCAAGTGGGGAGTCAAATTCGGGAACGAGGCCAAGCCTGAAACCGCCGCCACCCGGTTGGTTTGGGCCGTCGGCTACTTTACCAATGAAGATTATTACCTTGCGGATCTGGCGGTGGGCCAGCTGCGGCAGAAAATGACGCGCGGCCAGAACCTCATCGA
>Ga0209060_10004265_pt1 | contig 11287 bp, 12 predicted proteins | sample Coa_R1_8_FD_187155 | JGI IMG/M metagenome (GOLD analysis project Ga0209060, IMG submission 187155) | Surface soil microbial communities from Centralia Pennsylvania, which are recovering from an underground coalmine fire - Coalmine... | ecosystem: Environmental > Terrestrial > Soil >...
GACCACCTCTCCCTTGTGGAGAGGTCGAAAAATCTCGAAGCGCAGCAAAAAGATCTTTCTGGTGATGGTGTTTCTGCGCGACCCTCATCCGAAATCGCTCTACCGCTTCGCTGCTTGAGCGCTCGCGCGATTTCGACCTCTCCACAAGGGAGAGGTCAGGCGCTCACTTGCCCCCGCACGTGTCGATCGCGATGTCGACACGTCGGTTTTTCTGGCGTCCCTCAGGATTGTCCTGGCCGTTCGGCAACGTGTTTGGCGCAACCGGCTCGCGCTTGCCGAATCCCTTGATGTCGCTCCCCGCAGGAATGTCATTGTGGAGAACGAGCCAGTCGCGCACGGACTTCGCGCGCGCGAGCGACAAGCGGTCATTGTAGGCATCGCCGCCGATAGAATCGGTGTGGCCTTCCACCGTTACCTTGTGTCCGCCCGCCTTGGCGATCCCGGGCGCCGCTGCGTTCAAGGTTTCCATCGCGTCGGCGCGGAGATCGGCGCGGTTGAAGTCGAACAGCGCGTCGGCGACGATGGAAATCCGCTCGAAACAAGGCGCGTTCTCGGTTTTGACCGCCTGGATGCCTTTCGGCACCTGGATTGCACCCGGCTTCTGCCATGGCCCCTTGGGCTGCTGGATTTCGCCTGGGACCTGCCACGTCCCCTTCGGCTGTTCGATTTCACCACTGGCCGCGCGCGCGGCGCTCGTTCCGAAAACAAGGCTTGCGGATAGAAGCATGGCGATGGTGCGCATGAGCCCCCCAAGCGAATCGCGCGGCCCTCCGGAATCTACGCTTGTTGGCTGCGGCGTCCTAAGGCGCCGCTGGGGCGAGCGTGCCGGAGGTGCGAAGGGAACGAATCGCAGAGTAGATCGCGACCACGATCACATTCGGGATCCACGCCGTGTAAGCGAGCCAGACCGACATCGCGCTGTAGCTCGGGAAGTGAAAGAAGATAAATCCGATCGGGATCTGCAATCTGAGCGTGACGGCGCCGAACGTCATGGCGTAGCTGAAGCGCATCAGGAGGCGATGGAGATCGAATTTGCGCGCAACCGCGGCGCGCCAGGCACCGAAGGTCGTTGCGAGCCAACTGACGGCAAGAAGACCAAATCCCAGTCCGGCGATCGGGCCGCCGGACGCAAACGGTGCGGTGGCGAGCGCCGCGGTACCTGAGATGAGGACGGCGAGAACGTAGATGCGCCCGCTCAAGCGGTGCAGAATCGGATGGCGGGATCTAAGCCCCGGAAAGAACTGGAAAGGGCCGAGCAGAAGCGCGAAGGGTGCGACGATCGCATGTGCCAGCATCTGGAAGGGCACGCGCTCGATCACGCTGCGGATGCCACTGTCGATGCCGAGCCAGATATTCCACGGCACGAGGTCGTAGCGCATGGATTGCAGGGCGACGCCGATCGCAAGAAGCGACATCGTCACCAGGGAAAAACGTGCCATCGACCGACCCATGGAGCTTCCCTTTGATTTGAACACTGTTAAGATAAGCTAGGGACGGATTTGAACGATGTCAAGATCGGCCACGAGCGTGCGGCGCAAGAGGCGCGACACCTATCATCACGGGGAATTGCGCCGCGCCCTCATTGCCGCGGCCGAAAGCATACTTTCGGAGCGCGGCATCGAGGGATTCACCTTGCGCGAAGCCGCACGCCGCGCCGGCGTTTCGCCGGCGGCGCCCGCGCATCATTTCGGCGACGCGGCGGGGCTTCTCACCGAAGTGGCGACGCTTGGATTTGCCGAACTGGGCCGCATGCTCGAAGAGGCCGATAAATCGGCAGGGGATCCGCGCGCAAGGCTGATCGCGCAGGGCCATGCTTATGTCCGTTTCGCGGTCGAGAACCGCGCCCGTTTCCAGCTCATGTTCCGGGCGGCGAAACTCGATCCTGGACACGGGGATTTCCTCAAGATTGCAGACCGTGCGTTCGCAATTCTGGCGGACGCTGTCCGGGATCTGCTCGGCGAACAACCTGACGCACCGCCGACCCAGCATGCCATGGCGCGAACCTTGGCCCTGTGGTCGCTGGTGCACGGCTTTGCCTACCTCGTGCTCGAGGGACAAGCCGATCGCGTCGCCGCTCTCGCGGGTGCCACGAACGCCATAAAAACGATGCTGCCCCTGGTGCTCGATCAGCTCGACTGGACGATGCCAGCCTGAGCAGCCGCGACGCGCTGCGCCAACCCCTGTTTGCGCCGGTGGCGTCCATAGAGCACGCTCCAAAGCGTGAGCGAACCGATGGTCGCGTTGCCCAGAACGGGATTTACGATGAGATAGGTCTTGATCGCGAGGACGTAGACGAGCGCGATCGATGCAAGACCGTCGGCGAGAAGGCCGAAACCCCAGACGAGCGTCATGACCGTCATGGAGTGTTTGACGCCCTCCTCATTCCGCCGGCTTTCGACATCTTTCTTGAGTGCAGAATCACCGCTCCGCGAGAGAAAGGCGCGAATTACTTCGTACATGAGTGGCCGGCCAATGGCCGCGGAGCCGAGAAAAGCAGTCGCGATCAACAGTGTCACCAGCTTCTCACGAAGCTGAAGAAATCGCACCGATCCGCCGCCAAAATAAGCCAGGATCGACAAGCAAATGCCCGAAAGGACAATCAGCGAGAGCGCGTCCAGCTTCTTCGCCCGCACGAATTCGAAAATGGACCAGAGAAGGGGCGGCGCAGAGGCCGCGATCAATGCGTTCACATCGCTCGTGGACGGTCGGAGCCAGGAATAGATCGCGTAAGGCAACGCGACATTGACCAGGAGCTCCCTTGTTGTCCTGAGGATGGGACCGATCTTCACAGCCTGCTCTCGGAGTAAATGAGCATTTACCTGCGCACACCTTAGGTAAATGATCATTTACTTGTCAAGCCGCAGGAAGCATGATGCGCCTCATGCCGGCCCGACCCTCGACGAGCGCAGGACATCGTGCGGAGCGAAATACCCGCGTTCGCATCCTCGACGCGGCGCAAGCTCTGTTTGCCGAGAGCGGCTATGCAAGCGTGTCGATGCCCACGATTGCGCAGGCGAGCGGCGTCACGGCCGGCGCCATTTACAAGCACTTCGACAGCAAGGAAGACCTGTTCTTCGAGGCGGTCGCTTTGCGCGCGGTTGAAGCCCGGACGTTCGCGGCCGCGCGCACGTCGAATCCGGCCATCGATATTCCGAGCGCTGTTGCAAGCTATTCCCTGACCGTGCTCAAACCACTGCGCCAGCTCTCCCTCGAAGTCCACGCGGCATCGCTTCGCAATGCGAAAGTACGTCGCCTGCTGTCACGCGCACTTTCGGGAAATTTCCGGGAGATTGAAGCCGCCCTGCGTTCGGGTCAGAACGCAGGCTCGATCGATCCCGCTCTCGACGCAGCACTCCTCTCGCGCGCCGTCACGGTGATGGTGATGGGTCTCTTGCATATGGAAACGCTCTTGCCCGAACTCATCGATGACCGGACATGGCTCGCTTTTCTCGAGGACCGAGTAGCGGCGCTGATCGGAGCCAAGGTGGGGGCTGCGCCCGGCAGACGTCGAGGAAAAATGATGTAAAGTCCGGCCGCGGGTGGGGGCATTCGTCTTTGCGTCGGTTCATGCGTCGCGTCGGCGTGCTGTGTCTGGTGGCGGTCGCGGCCAGTGCGACCATGCTCGCGATTCTGGTTTTTCCGGAGCCCTTCTTCGCCTGCTACACCCAATACGGACGCCTTGCGCTCTATTCCGACGAGCCGTTCGACCCGGCACGCGCGCGACGCTTGCTGGCGGCCGTCGACAGCAGGCTCAGGCGGTCACCTCTCGACCGCGGCGCGCCCGCTTCCATTTTCATTTCGAACACCGACTGGCGGCAGCGGCTTTTCATGAATATTGCCTATGGCGCGGGAGGCGTGAATTTCTTCCCGCTTACGCGCAATGTTTTTTTGCGCAACGCAGACATCGACGCCGATACGCTCTACGGCCGGAGTGGAAGACCCACGGAACAGCCGCGGTCGCTCACCTATTTTGCGACGCACGAGATCGGTCACACGCTGACGGCGGAAAGGCTTGGGGTATTGCACCTGTGGAACTGGCGGCTGCCCGTCTGGATAAGGGAGGGGAGTGCCGACTTCATCGGGTTCGGAGGAAGCGTAGACATGTTCCGTCTCTACCGGCGCTACCGCGCGCATGATCGCTACTTCGATCCGGAGACCGGCCACTATGATCGCTATCGTCTGCTTGTGGCCTATTTCGTTTTGCGCAAAGGCTGGACCATGGACAGGCTTCTGACCTCTGGCATGACCATAAACCAAGCCGAAAGGCTGATGAGCGCAGACCTCGACCGGACCATGAATTTCTCACGCGCAGCCCTTGGGCGGCCGTGATACCTCTCGGCTGTATTGCAGGGAGCACTGATGATGGCGCACGCGCACGCGAGCATCGGAAAAGACCACTACGCCGTGAAGATCAACGCCGACGGACACATGCTCGTTTCCGACGAACCGAAGACAAACGGCGGCGGCGGCACGGGACCGGACCCTTACGAGCTGCTGCTCTCCAGCCTCGGCGCGTGCACGGCGATCACACTGCGGATGTATGCCGACCGGAAGAACTGGAATGTCGACTCGATCAAGATCGACCTTCATTACAAGCGGGAGGACAAGGCGGAGCGGATCGAGCGACGGCTCCATCTCGAGGGCCAACTCGACGACGAACAAAAGAAACGCATGGCGGAAATCGCCGAACGCACACCGGTTACGCTGACGCTGAAAAACGGCCTGTCCATAACGACGGAACTCGCGGCGGCTTGACGGGCACCCGATCGGCCAACCTCAAACAGAGGCCATCCAGGCTGCGGCGGCATCGAGAAATTCGCCGAGCACGTCAGCGTCGTTCCGGCCGGACGCTTTAGGCACATGAAAGCTGTGATCGGCACTTAAGACCATCTTGAGCGTTGCCCGCGGCCCGAGCGCCGCGAGGACATCAGCAAGCAGGTTTGGATCGGCGAGCGCATCACGCGAGCCCTGAAGGAACAGCATGGGAATCGAGACATCGGCGAGATGGGCTGCGCGCTCCTGCGAGGGCTTGCCGGCGGGATGCAAGGGAAAGCCGAAGAAGACAAGGCCTCTTACGTCTTCGAGAGGTGCCAGAGCCTGTGCCTGCGAGGTCATCCGCCCTCCGAAGGATTTTCCGCCTGCGTAGAGAGGTAAACCGCCCGCTCTTTCACGGGCTTCGGCGACCGCCTCGCGCACGGCCTCATGTGCGATTTTCGGCGAGTCCACGCGGCCGGAATGTCGTTCCATATAAGGAAATTGATATCGTAGCGTCGCGACGCCACGCGCAGCCAATCCGGTTGCGATGGCAGTCATCGACTGGTGTTTCATGCCGGCGCCGGCACCGTGAGCCAGTACCAGACAGGCGCGAGCATTTGGCGGCTTCTGCCACAAGGCGGAGATGCGCCCGATTGCCGGGCCCGAAATCACAAGCTCTTGCACGAGCATCGCGTGATCATGCCAGCGAAAGGACAATGCTTCTACGGGATCCGCGAGAGCATTTCCCGAGCGGCGAGGCCTCCAAAGCGGGCGTCGATTTCCCGTGCGAGCGTCCGCGCCTCGTCCGTCTTCCCTGCGACGTCGAGGGCGTGAAGTTGTCCGATTTGCGAAGAGAGCTCCGCCCTTATCGCTTCGCGACAAGCCACCAGCTTGATCGGCTCGCCTTCCGCTGGCGCAAGCAGTGCATCGAAGGCGCGAGCGAGAGCGCGCGAATCCGTTACGGTGTGATCGGAGTCCGGCCTGATCTCCTGGATATTGAACTGGCACCAGGAGCGCATTGACCGGATGCTGGCGGCATCCATCGCAAGGCGCGTGATGTCGCGCGCGCCGGTGACGTAGATCAAACGCGAGTGTTCCTGGAAGAGGCGAAGAAGATCGGGCGCGGGAATCGGGACTTCGGCCGTTCCAATCGGGTCGCTTCCCGCGTTGAGGATCGCTCCGCCGAACAGGTCGGGATAAGCAAGCGCGAGCCGCATGGCGACGCGGGAACCGCCGGAAAAACCGGCAACAAAGATGCGGTCTGGCGCGACAGGATAGCGTTTCGCGATGTTTTGCTCGGCGAGAATGGCAAGCGGCTCGCGCCGGCCAAGATCGGTCTCGCCATTGCCCGAATGCGAAGCGCTGACGAAAATGAGACCAAACCGGTCGAGAACGTCCTGCCAACCGGCCGGAAGCCGCGCTTCATCCCAGGGCGGAACGAAGACAAGGAGGCCGTAGAGACCGGAGGGCTGCGGCGCCGGTACATAGAGCAGGAATGTCTCCTTCGAAAGATCGACAGGCTGCTCGCTCAGACGCTTGCGCATGGCTGCAAGCCGTGTCGGGACAGATGCAGCCGTCATCGGCGTCAAAAAACGGCTCGCCAGTTCATGGTTCGACGAGAGCGGCGTGTAAGTGCTGAACATCACCGTGCTCAATGTGCCGGCGTCCGCCCGCGCCAAAGCAACGGCCAGCGGCAGAAGAAACAAAATCGCACGAAGGCGCATCATGTCCTGCCAACCCGACAGCCTGTGCAGTTTAATGCGAAGTTCGAGTGAATTCTTCGATCCGGGACGAAGCTTCGACGATCAGAGGCAAGCGAAAAGGGTTTCGGCTTCTGCCCAGCTGTCCACGATGCGCTCCGAACCGGCTGCGGCGAGGCGCGCGCGCGACCCGGAATCCATATGGCCTCCGCCAGCGAAACCCCAGACGAGCATGCCCGCCGAAACGCCCGCAAGCACGCCGTTGACACTGTCCTCGATGACAAGACACGCGCTGGGCGCGGTGCCGAGCCGCTCGGCCGCGTAAAGAAACAGATCTGGTGCCGGCTTCGCATGCCTCACGTGATCGGCGCCATAGACATGGGGCGCAAAATGATCCCAGAGCGCTGCACGGGCGAGCTTGATGTGAAGCTTTTCAAGCGTGCTCGAGCTGGCAACGGCCTTTTTTCTCGTAAGACCCGCTACGGCCTTGCGCGCGCCGGCAACCTCGACGAGGCGAACGCCGACTTCGCGGTAAAGGCGCTCGCGGCAGCGGCCGGCGAAGTCCAGCGGCAGGGGGATTCCCAGCTTTTCCCGGCAATCAGCATCGAGTTCGGCGAAAAACGCGGCATCGCTCATTCCCATGAAGCGTGCCTTGAACAGCGCGTGGTCGTAGACGAGGCCGAGTTCGGCGAGCATCTGGGTTTCGACTTCGACCGCGAGCACTTCGCTGTCGACGAGAACACCATCGCAATCGAAGATGACGGCTTCGATCATGGCCGGTGCTACGCGATTCTCTGTCGACCGGGAAGCTCTAGCGCGCAAATTCGAGCGCGATGGCGGAGAACTGGAGCACGGCCGCAGTGAGCACCGCGCCATGCCAGATTGCCTTGTGGTAGGGAATCTGCTCCACGACATAGAAAATCACGCCGGCCGAATACACGAGCCCGCCAGCCGCGAGCAGCCAGAAATCGAGAGTCCCGAGCGATGCAGCCAGCGGCTTGATGACGGTGACGATCAGCCAGCCCATCGCAAGATAGAGACCCAGACTCAACGTCTCGAACCGGCGCGGGAACAGGAGCTTCAACACCACACCGGCCGTCGCCGATATCCAGATCAAGGCCAGAATCACATCGCCAGAAGGTCGTCCGAGGCGGTTCACCGCGAAAGGCGTATAGGTCGCCGCGATCATGATGAAGATGGCGGCGTGATCGAGCCGCCGGAGCATCTGTTTCGACGGCCGGTGCTCAGGCGTCAGATTGTAGGCTGCCGAAAGGCATATCATCGCCAGCAACCCGAGACAGTAAATGGCCACGCTCACGACCACGGGCATGCCGGTCACGTGCCAGAGCAGCCACAGGCTCGCATTGATTGCGAAGACAATACCGAGCACATGGATCGTGGCATCCGCGCGGTGCTCGACCCGCGAATAGATACGCTCCGCACGCGCCGCAATCGTCATGTCGATTCTGCCGCCAAAGTCCGAAACGCGGTACCGCGCAAGCTTATGCCCGGCGCGGTCCAGCCGAAAATAACGAAGCGTTTCGATTTATGCCCGCGGCAAATCCGGGCTGAAGCTGTCAGTTATCGAGGAAGCTGCGAAGTTTCCGTGACCGGCTCGGATGCTTCAGCTTGCGCAGAGCCTTGGCCTCGATCTGCCGGATGCGCTCGCGTGTCACCGAAAATTGCTGCCCGACTTCTTCAAGCGTGTGATCGGTGTTCATCCCGATGCCGAAACGCATGCGCAGCACGCGTTCTTCGCGCGGAGTCAGCGTGGCCAGTACCCGCGTGGTGGTCTCGCGGAGATTGGCCTGAATCGCAGCGTCAATCGGGAGCACCACATTGGGGTCCGGGATGAAATCACCGAGGTGGGAATCCTCCTCGTCGCCGATCGGCGTCTCGAGGCTGATCGGTTCCTTCGCGATCTTGAGTACCTTGCGCACCTTTTCGAGCGGCATCGCGAGACGCTCGGCCAGCTCCTCGGGCGTGGGCTCGCGGCCGATCTCATGCAGCATCTGGCGCGATGTGCGCACGAGCTTGTTGATCGTCTCGATCATGTGGACGGGGATGCGGATCGTCCGCGCCTGATCGGCGATCGAGCGCGTAATTGCTTGCCGGATCCACCAGGTCGCATAGGTCGAGAATTTGTAGCCGCGACGGTACTCGAATTTGTCGACGGCCTTCATCAATCCGATATTGCCTTCCTGGATCAGGTCCAGGAACTGAAGCCCGCGATTGGTGTATTTCTTGGCGATCGAGATCACGAGCCTCAAATTGGCTTCGATCATCTCCTTCTTCGCCTGACCGGATTCGCGCTCGCCCTTCTGCACCGTATTGACGATACGGCGATACTCGCTGATCGACTGGCGCATTTCCTGCGCCAAGGTCTGGATCTCGTCGCGGAGCGCGTGGATCTTTTCGCGCTCTTCGGCGACAAAGTCTCTCCAGCCGATTCGCGAGAGCCGACCGACGCGGCGCGCCCAGTTGGGATCAAGCTCGTTTCCGAAGTGCTCCTTCAGGAAGTCCTCGCGTGCAACACCATGCGCTTCGGCGAGCCTCAGGAGCTTGCCTTCGAGCGAGATCAGACGCCGATTGATGCCGTACATCTGATCGACGAGCGCTTCGATGCGGTTGTTGTTGAGCTTGAGATTCTTGACGAGATCGACGGTTTCGTTGCGGAGCTTCTTGAACCGCCGTTCCTGGCTGTTCGAAAGCTCGTCCGAGGCCAGCGCCGCCTCGACCGAGGCGTCCTGCAACTTGCCGAGTTTCTTGTAGAGCGTGGCGATCTGATCGAGGGTGGCGAGCACCTGCGGCTTCAGCGCGGCTTCCATGGCCGAAAGCGGCAGATTGCCTTCGTCGTCGAAATCATCTGCCTCGGCGGCGGCGCTGTCGCGCGCGGCCGCGGCTTCGCCCTCGTCCATCTCCTCGCCTTCCGCTTTGGGAGCTGGCGGCGGAGGCGGAGGCGCTTTCTTCACCTCAGCGACAGGGGCGTGCCCGTTGGCGCCATTGAAAGCGGCCGGCGGCGGAACCGCGGGCGCGGCAATCCCGTTTCCCGCGGCCGCAGCTTGTGCATCGGGGCCGGCGCCGTACATCGCCTCGAGGTCGATGATGTCGCGGAGGAGAACCTTTCCCTCCATGAGTTCGTCGCGCCAGACTGTGAGCGCCTCGAAGGTCAACGGGCTTTCGCAGAGCGCGCCGATCATCAATTCGCGGCCCGCCTCGATGCGCTTGGCGATGGCGATTTCGCCTTCGCGGCTCAGAAGCTCGACGGAGCCCATTTCGCGCAGATACATGCGCACCGGGTCGTCGGTCCGGTCGTATTGTTCTTCTTCCTTTTCGGTGGTGACGACCTGCTTGCCCGACGCAAGCGCCGGGACGCCTCCCTCCGCCTGTTCGTCCTGTTCTTCGCTCTCGATGACATTGATGCCCATTTCGGAGAGCATCGACATCGTGTCTTCGATCTGTTCCGAGGACACCTTGTCGGAAGGAAGGACCTTGTTCAGTTCGTCATAAGTGACGTATCCGCGCTGCTTGGCGCGCACGATCATCTTGCGAACGCCGACATCGGACATGTCGAGAAGAGGGGAATCGGCGTCGCCCGGCGTTTCGCCTTCGCCAGGCTTCTTGCCCGACGGGAGGATCTTTCCGTTGAGCTTCAGCGCCTGAAGCTGGGCCAGTTTCTTGGCCGGTGCTTCAGCGGTGAGCTTCGCGGCCTTCGCGGGCTCCACCTTGCTTGCTTCCGGCTTTTTGGCGGCGATCTTGACCTTGAGCGCCGGCGCAGCAGCTTTCGACGCCTTCGCGCCCTTCGCCGGAGTTGCCTTAATTTTGTGCGGGGCTTTTTTTGTGGCGGCCGAACGCGCGGCCGCAGCGACTCGCGGCGCAGGGCGCTTCTTGAGGGGCTTGGACCTCGCAGCCGCCTTCGTCTTCTTCTTAGCGATCTTCGTCACAACGAACATCTTCCCTGCTACCCCTCTATATAGAGGGGAGGTGAATCACCTGGGCGGGCTGTGCCCGTCCCCCCACTCAATCATTTGACAACGTGCGGCCGACCAAAAGGCGCTGGACATCCGCCCAGGTTTCATCATTGGGCTCATGATTGAAGCGCTCGACCGCGCGGGCGCGCTCGGGCTCGACTTCTGAGAACTCCCTGAGGACGGACATTGCCTGGAGGAAACGGGCTTCCGGCTCCTGGACATCCGCCCCCCCGGCGCTCTCGTCCCCACGAGACAGGCCCTGACCTTTTTGCCGCCCATGCAAACGGGCAACAAGTTCGGCCATTCCCTTACGGACGAGATGGTTCTCAACGGCCCGGCTTTCAAGGATAAAGCCGGAAGCGGCGAGGTTTAGGATTTCGCGCCTGAACGTGTCAAGCGAGCGGTCCTGGAAGGCCAGCGACGCGAGAATTTCGCCTTGTCTCGCGGCGAGATTCGGCTCTTCAAGCAGCAAACCTGCAATCTCTTCTTCTTTCAGCCGACGGGCGCCGCCGGTTTGAGCGCGACCGATCAGGCTTGCCTTGACAGCCGGCGAAACCGCGGAATCGCCAAATGGTCTTTGCGATCTCCCTCCGTTCGGAGGCCACCGGCTCGGCCGGCCCTCCGCGCGTTTCGGCACAAACGGGCGCCGCTTGAACGCTTCGAAGATCCTCTGGTCGAAATCCCGGCGATAATATTCCGCGATTTTCGGGTCGTTGATCTCCCGGGTGAGATCGGCGAGCGCGCGCTCCAGGCCGGCACGTCGTTCGGGCGTCCCGAAATCGCGCCCCTCGGTTTCCATCCGCCAAAGCACCGCCGCGAGGGCTTCGGCACCATCGAGGACGGCCTTCATTGCGGCAGCGC
>Ga0209060_10004267_pt1 | contig 11286 bp, 11 predicted proteins | sample Coa_R1_8_FD_187155 | JGI IMG/M metagenome (GOLD analysis project Ga0209060, IMG submission 187155) | Surface soil microbial communities from Centralia Pennsylvania, which are recovering from an underground coalmine fire - Coalmine... | ecosystem: Environmental > Terrestrial > Soil >...
AGTTGGTGAATGTGGCCGATACCAGCAGCGTCGCCATCGCCGGCGAGATAGACGATGCGCGCGTGGCTGATCCAGTCGAGAAAATCTAGGGGCGGACCGCTGCCACCCGTCCAGCAGACCGCGTAGCGCCACTGGCGGAGGGCCAGATAATCCATCGGGCCTTCCACGACAACCACTGCCAGTTGCTGCCATACCTGAGCCGCCCCTCCCAACCGACGGGCGAGCGGAAGGCCCAGGTATTTCGGCGCGCGGCGCCGCTCTGCTGTGGGAAATTTGGGGGATAGGCGCGATCCCGACGACGCGGGTGGGAGCATTGGGGGCACCTGGTCATGTCCACCTCGGCGACTTGCCTGAGTAACCGGCAGGTGTGACTCGTTTCTCGCACTTCCGGTCGCTATCGCACCTATCGCCTCTTGCTCATCCTCGTCGTCGAGCCGTCGTCCCGTCATCCACACCGTTTGCCCATTTGTGCGCCGTTCCGAGAAGATCAGACGGCCAGCGAGCCATTCGACCCAGCGCCCACCACGCTTGGTAATCAGCCCCAACGTCTGTGCGATCTCAAGCGGTAGGTGTGCCTGCTGGAGCGCCGGCACGAGGTCGAAGCCGGTGGCATAGCCAATGCTTTCGCTGTACGCTACTTCCTGGGATATCCCACGGAGCGCGAGGTAGCGCTGCGGTCGGCTATGTTCCCACAGCGCGGCGGCATACACCTGCGTGGTGAGTGTGAGTACTGCCTGCCCTTTCGACGATCGACGGGCCACCTCCCCACCGTCGGCGGCATCAATGGAAGGCGGCAAATGAGCAAGGGAAGCGCGTTGATCGCTATCCTTGTCAACCGGTGTGGCGCTAGGTCGGCCCGGTCCCGGTGCGTGAATTGCACTTGCAACCTGCGAGCGCAGTTGTTGTGCCGGTGCGAACATCCCAGGCATTCCAGGTCTGTGCGACGTGTGTGATGTGGGCAACCTATCTGGCCCAGAAGCGGTTCGAGAGGGACTCACAGCAGCGGTGCGGGCGGTGATCTGCCCGCCTTCGAGAAAGGTCAATGCCTCCATGAAGGAGGCCCGGTTGAGCTTCTCTACGAGCGAGATAACATCGCCACCTTGATGGCAGCCGAAGCAATACCAGGTGTCAGTGTGGAGAAACACATGGAATGACGGGGTCCTCTCAGCATGCAGGGGGCATAATGTACAGATGCTACGACTCGTGAGGCGTGGTACCGGCAGATAGGGAATCAATTGCGCCGCCACCTCGTAGATGGGATGGCTGGCTTTCACGGCGTCCGCCCGCGCTCGCAATTCGGCGCGCCAGTTATGCGGCGAGCCTGAGTGACTGGGTGCTGGAACAACAGCGTCAGCACCGGCAGCAGGTGTCGCAGATGTGGCCTCCGTGAAATGATGCTGAGGGGAACGCAGAGTGCGCTGGTTGGTGGATTTGCCAACCGCGTGCATGGGGGCCGAGAGAGTGTGACGCATTGAAGGCTGCATCGGCGAGAGCCTCCGAAGGGGAGAAACAGTGGCCTGCGAGCCACTATGGATATCAAACAAACCTGTCTTTGGAGCAGTGGCGTGAGTGACAGGGGTGCAAGGGATTGCAGAGTGAGAGCAGGCACCCCCTACCTCCACCGCTGCGTGGTGTGATCCCAGATCTGCCCCTGCGCTGCTCCGGTCAACACCGGCACATAAAGCGCCCGCACGAGCGTCAGCGCGGTTGCGAAGTCAGGCATGACGACCGCTCGCACTTTATTCGTGATCCGGACAAAGGCTGCCCAGCCGGCGAGTTGGACAGGATCGGTGAGAAAGCCAGGGGAGGCAAAGACCTCGTTGGTTGCATCGAGCGCAAACCCTTCCGCCTGGCTGATGAGTGCCAGGGCGCAATACAACCCGGTGCCATCGAAATCCTGGGTCTGTGCCAGGAGATAGAGATCGAAGTAGTCTTTGTAGCGCGTATTCTGGGCACCATGTTTGAGCGCTGCGGCAACTTTGCCGGCCATCACGCTTTCCAGAGGATACGTCAGCACGGGAATGGTGACGCTTGGGTCCAATGTGGTTGGAATCTGACGCAACTGAGGCGCACCCAGGAGCGCCGTGCCGAACGTCAGATCCAGGGAAAGCACCTGTTGCGCCTTGCCAAGATACACGGGGAGCCGTGCGCGCTGACCGAGATCAGGACGCCCCTGAAGGATCGGGTGCAGGGCGATATCGTGGACGGCGAACATCAACGGATCCGCAGCTGGCACTGCGACGATCTGCTGCAACACCGCGCGGAGGCCGTTGGCGTCGGCGGGAACGGGCCAGAGGCAGGTGAAGTCAGCGTCCTGGGTGGGCCGACTGCTCTGGAGGCCAAGTGTGACTTTCCAGAGGAAGAGTCCTCCACCCAAGACAAGCCGATCATGGTACGCCGAGTTAGCCAGGCGTGCTAGGAAACCATCGAACGTGTAGAGGAGCCGCATCAGATAGGTGACATCCCCATGCAGACCCAGGTGCAGCCCGAGATTTTTCAGGCGAGCTTGGATGCCGATGATCTCAGGCGTATTGTGTGTGGGGGGCATTGAGTATCTCCATTCAAGTGGCCATCAGGTGACCGTCAGGCGTCTTCCGCGCGAGGTTGCGGTTGCTGCGAACCTTGAACCTTGGATGAACCGTGACCGAGTTGGCAAGCAAACAATATGTCAAACCACTAGGCCAATGTGAACACCCGGCAACGATAGGCTGATACGGCCATAGGTGGCAAACCCCTATGGCCGCTGCGAAGATACGTAGTTTCGTGACGCGGGGACGCGCTTCTTGGCAGCTCACTGGTACTCCAAGGATCAATGGCTGGCAATGGTAGCGGTCAGGACTCGTTGAGGAGTCAACGAGGAATAAACTGACCCTGTTGTGCGCTCTGCCGCTTGCCGCTGGCCCAACATTGCCTACCGAGCCGCGTGGAGCGTCACGGTGACTGGCAGGAGGCGTTCGCTTAGTAGTTTGCTATTGCAGCTATGGCGTGGAGGAGGACAGGCAGGACAGCGTAACGCTGCACCGCGTCATCAAGGGCAGCATTGCGTCCAAACGCATTGAGGTAGCCACTCACGGCGTCCTGTTGCCATTCCGCCGGCGCGTCGGGATCGGCCAGCGCTTGGGCCAGTGCCACGGCTGGGGTATACATGGCGACCGAAACCGTGCCAGGCTGCTCAGGGGCGAACTGTTGTATCCCATAGCGAGCGAGATGCAGTGGCAGCGTGAGGAGGCGTACATCGAGTCCGGTGGCTGCGGTTCCAGTGGGCACCTCAACGGTCTGCGGTGGGCCAGCGACGACTGGGGTGAAACGGGTCAGGAGGTGTGCCAGGGTGTCGGCTGGGACGTAGGCCACTAGTTGATTGGGGAGTGCGACCGTGAGATGGTAGCGCTCGAGCGCGGTGAGGCCACCGAAGACCGCGTCAGGAAGTTGCCAGTGGACGAGGACTAGCGCATCATAATAGAGGGTCGGGTCAGGGAATCCCAGCAGGCTGCTGTCGTTGCCGAGCGCAATGAGTACCCGTTCGTCGAGCAGATGTTGGATGGTAGACTCCGTATAGCCTGCGACGCAGAGTTGTTCTTTTGTCACGGCGCCCTGGTAGCGTGCAACCAGCTCCACCAGCGGGTCGTCAGCGAATTCGTGCGGAATCGCCTCGCACGTTGTCTCCGTAGTATCCGTTGTATCCTCGTCGTTTGCAACCATCTCTTCCCTCTCTGTGGCCCGTTTTGTGTTGGTCTCCGCAGGAGGTGCCTCCTGGCGGAACAGTGGTTTACGCATGGTTCCATTCCTCCTTCTGGGCGACAGTATACGCCGTATTCTTTTGGTCGTGGGCGAAGGTCGGTGCGCCTCTGTCAGAGGCGCACCGACGGAGCCTGATGGACACAGCCTGATAGGGCGACATTAGGCTCCATTCGCTAGGTAGACGACGTAGCCACATTGCAAGCAAACCAGATCATCATCCAGATAGTCGCGAAAGAGCCGCCCTGGCAATGGAGCCTGGCGAACCAGGCAGCGAGGGCAAGTGGCACCGGCTCTGAGCAACATGGTTTGCGGGCCGGGATACACGGAGGTAGATTGGGGAGGCTGGGCAGAGCGGTTGGTCCGACGAAGGGACATGACACGGTGTTTCACGAGAGACCTCCAACTGGAAAACAAGAATCGGGAAACAGACAGCAGACAACGGACAGCAGACAACGGACAACGGGAGATGCTGCGAACCGGTGACCGGAGCAGCACGAGCCAATGGCAAGGCAAGTGGCAAGGCAAGTGGTGGGAGAGATAGCAGGTGACTAGCGAGCGAAGGAAACACGACGAACCACAGCGGCAGAACGTAGAGGCGGAGTATGGGGGCGAATCGCGCGAACAGTACGTCGGTCGGCTCCTACACCGACTTGCCCGGCGGGATGTGTCGCTGCGATGACGCGACGCTGCCCTCCCTGTCCATGCAGCTGCGAGCGACGCAGCCGAGGAGCGAAGTGCCTCCAGCTTGACACTCATCCTCGACACTCATCGGTCGCTAGCGCCAGACGGAGCGCTCGATCACGGTACCACGGGTGGTGGTGAGACGTATGGCGGTTGGTTGTGTGCCGCGTGACGGGGCTGCTTCGCCAGTGGTGTCGGCATTGGGGGTGTCGCTAGCGGTCTGGTCATACTGGTCATAGATGAGCTCGATGCTAGCCACGGCGTCCTGGGGAGTTGGCGGCAGCGCAGCGAGCGCCCGCAGGCTGATCTGCCAGCTTACACTGTGTGGATGGTAGTACGTGCGCAACAGATCATCGATATTCTGTTCGAAGACCTGCCAGCACTCTTCGTCGTCACCATCGGGATCTTCGCACCAGAGCAGCGCAGCATCTTTCTTCAGGAACTCGGCCAAGTCTGGGGCAGCAACGAAAAAGTCTACGTAGGCGATATTTTGTGTGTCAGCGCTTTCTCCATCCAAGAGATAGACCACGACGCCTTCTGGTAGGGGTTCCCAGTGGTCTGGGGGTGTTCCACACTGGGCCTCTGTCAGTCCAATCGCGCCTGGCTCCCGCGACCAGAGGCCGTCGCCGAAACTGCCGGGGCGATACCAGAGCTGCTGATGTGGGGCGCTACCGACAGTCACCTGGTAGGCTGTGAGTTGTGCGGCGCTCAGCAGTGACGCGATCCCACACGAATAGGTTTGGTGCTCGAAACCTCCTACAAAGGTGGCGTGTTCCCAGCGCAGCCGTGGTACGTTCGCCGCTGGGGCTGGCAAGGCGAGTACTACAGTCCGGTTGAGCAAGAGCAGCCCGTCCAGTTCGTCGCGGCGCATGACGCGCTCATCATCGAGCCGGTCTGCGCTGCTGTAGTCTTCGAGGACGTAGCGTTCGCGCGCTTCGTGAAGGGGGATCCAGCGCTTGACAACCACGTAGGGGCTTTCGGCCTCGAACCGCCGCCGATCCAGCCGCCACAGGACCGCCAGCTGCCACCCCTGGAGCATGTCTGCGTCGGTTGCCGGGTCTGTCAGCCGGGCGAACAGCGCCTCACGGAGCCAGTGCCCGAAGGTGACGAGCGCCTCATCCTCGATCAACCCCTCGCGGGCCGGTGCGCGGGGATGGAGTGGCTGCCCGGTGGTCACCTCCACCAGCACCGAGAGGTCATCTGGAATGATCTCAGGCAGCGCGTTCACCACGATGGGCTGCCCATACCAGACGATGACGAGATCGGGGTGGGGATCGCTGTAGGGGGTCGCCGCGCGATGCACGACGCGCACGTGATTGCCCTGATAGGTGAAGAGACCGAAGAGTTCTTCTGCTGATTGGGTCATCCCCAGTGCTGGACGTAACGCAGTCTGGATCGGCGCGCCATCGACGCGGATATCGAGGAGTCCGGCGTAGCCTTCCGCTGGATAGGGATGCCGTGAGCGCGTGCGACTCCACCCGTCGTGGATGGTGGCCGGGAGCTGCACCGCGAATTGGGCAGCGCGTTCCCGCGTCGTTACCACCGTCAGCCGGAACCCTGGGCGATAGCTGACGGTGGCGCTACTGGCGGTATCGCGGTAGCGCCGCAGCCAATCGTCGCGATACTGCGTACTTGACCACCACTTGGCCGGCTCAAGATGAAACTGGATGTCGTCACTTTCGACGACCACTTGCTCGATATCCGGCACCGCCAGCAGGGCAAAGAATCCCATGCCCATCGGCGCCTGCTCTGCGATGGCTGCGGTATCGTAGTGGGAGACGCCCAGACGCAGCAGATCTAGCACCCCTGCTACACCGTCTTGGAGGCCATGCCCGTTGTCCTGATAGATGAAGCCGTTCAAATGTCGGTCAGCATCCGCGCTACAGGTGAACGTGATCTCAACGGTGGTTGCGCCCGCGCGCTGGGAGTTTTGAAACAATTCAGAGAGCGCTTGTTGAGGTGTGCCGCTATAGAGCCTGCGCAGGCTTTGGAAAAACTCATCAGCGATCCACGAGACACGCGTTGGATCGCCGGTGGCGTCAGGAGGAAGTGAAGTCATCGCACTTGGCTACCTTTCATAGTTTTGCCGGTGTTCTGATGGTCTGACAGGCATACCGGCATCCTGCCAGTGAAAGTGTGGTGAGATGAAGCGGCGACGGAGGCGACAGCTACTGACTATCGCTATCCTGATACTCAATGGCCCAAGCACGGCGATCGGTAAATGATGCCGTTGCCAGTGCCTGCTCGGCAGCCTTGCGGGACGGATAGAAGCCGGCACTGATGCGGTCAAACGGCTCCGTGCCAGCGGATGCCGTGTTGATTGTTCTGCCGATGTACCATCCGGCCGCCGACCGGAGGATCGTTGGCGCCGAGATGGTCGCCTCGTCACCGGCGATGGTGGTCACGCAAAACGGGGCAGTGCCCAACAGGTCTTGCTTGTTCATGTTGTGCATATGCACTCCTTTCAAACTGTATGCAATACCGACCGAGCTGAAACGCCTGGCGGAAGGGCGAACGTCTTCAAGCCGCCAGGCGTGGAGGCACTACAGTGGAGGCACTACGAAATCGGTCAAGAGCCAAGCGCCAAGAGCCAAGCGCAACGAAGAGTAACCGACGCACACCGCGAGTTCCGGGAGTCAGCATGGGGAAGAGAGCATGCGACAACGAGGGTGAAGTCAAGGTGAAGTCATGGTGAAGTCAGGGTGGCGTCGCGAGGAAATAGGTTGGTCAACGGCAAGATATGAGGAGTGAGAAGAACAGGGGAAAAGAAGAGAGCGCGGTGGGTGATGAAATCGTGCTGCTTGCGTCAGCCAGTCGGCACTAAGGCTAGAGCGCGAGGCGGGGTCGGAAGGCGGGCGAGTTGGACGGCCTGAGGGCATCGTGCAGGAACGCGGCGGCTGTGAACACTGCAGTGCCGCCCCTCAAGGTTTTCATCAGGGTCATATACTCGTCCGCAAGCCGCCGGTACTCAGCGAATAGCCGATCGCGGAGGTCTTCATCGGCGTACTCGGGATACCGGCAGGCGACGGCATACTTGAAGTACGCCGTGTTGAGGTCTTGGGCAAGTGGGGAATCATTGATCCAAGACGTCAACGAGTCAAAGATGTTCATGTGCGTGGGCTCCTTTGCAAAACAACTGGGTGACGATGACGATACAGGGATAGGAAACAAGGCCGACTGGCTGACGCAAGCAGCACGAGATGCTGAAATGCTGAGAGGGCGAGGGCAGGTGGTGGTGTGACTGGTGTGACTGGTGTGACTGGTGTGATGGGATATGCGCGTAAGATGGCAGTTGAATGCAGCTGCGATTCATCAAGCACGGGTGGCTGGCTAGACCAGGGAGGGGTGCTTCGCACTACGGAGAGTCACGAGGGTAGCAACGATTCTACCCTTTCAGTGGGAATCATCGGGACGTGGTGCTATACTGAAGGCAGCCAGCGAGGCGGTGACATCACCTCGCTGGCGCGCTCCCTAGCGCTGAGAAGTATCAGTCGCGTGGAAGCGATCCTCGCACGCGCGTGAGCCGCACATGCAATGGGTCATGCCCATCAGCAAATGCGGCTCATCGCTGTCTCCGCGCCGGAAGACGGTCCCAGCGAGCGGACCACTCATGACGAGGCCACACCAGGCGCACTGGCGGTCCAGTGTTGGGTCTTGGAGTGGACCTGTCGTCAGGGGTGGGCGAACAAACGGCGGAGGCTCAGAAGACAAGCGAGTCGGATTTTGCACAACGGCATCCTCACGACTTCTGCACCGTGACGCTCGACGGCGCAGCCATCACACCCTTTCGGGGTGTCTGGTATCAGGAATGCGCTCCTTGCTGATCAGATGTCCTTAGGGCGGGTTATTGCGCGGTAACATCTTCGGATCCATCACGATCGTCGCGCCATATTGGCTTGGAACGAAATTGACGTTGGTTGGCTCCAGCACTATGAGGGCTTCATTCCTGCTCTTCCTCCGCCTTCTCTGTCTCTTTGAGGCCCTTTGGGTCTTGCTTCTGCCGTTGCATCGCGCGTAGCGCATTGTGAAAGGAGATGTTCGCCAGTGTCAGGAAATCTACGAGCTGCTCTGGCTGCTCTGGCTGCTCTGGCTCAGCGGGTGCAGAAGTCACTTCAGCGGCTGCTGCCGCTTCACGCAGAAGGCCGTCCACATATGTGCGGATGATGGGCAGGAAGTCGAACACCTCCTGCCGGTCGGAATCCTTTTCCCGCTCAGTCAGGTCCGCATAGTCGGTATCAATCTGCCGCTGCCAGTGGCTTACGAGATCGGCGGGGATGGTGAGTGACCCATCGGCATTGTGCGTGCATTGGGAAAATAGATAGGTCATCCAGTGTGCCCAGCTCGCATGTTCGGGGCCGGCGAGGGCCTCGATCAAGTCTCCTTCGGTCATAATTTGATTGGCTTGTGGGTCTTGCTCGACCTGGTCCGGTTGGCCGGAATGTGTTGGTTGCATGGTATGATCGTGCTCCTTGTCGTAGGTGTACGTTGGAACTACTGGGTTTGCTTAGGAATGAGACGAGTTCTTGTTCCTGCGGACGGCTCCTCTCTGTTGTGCGTGTCGCCCTGCTCGAACTGCTCGAATCCGTTGCAGGAAGAGCAGAGCGGGAACGCCAACTCCAGTTGCCCATGCCGTTTGCGCTTGAAATAGTCGGGGCGGCGCGTCCCCCATCGACTATGCACGCCTGCGCACTTGGCCTCTACTTGCAGCTGTTTGATCCGGTTGGCCACCTCCGGAAACCAGCAAGCGATCTCGTTCAATTCGCCGGGTCGCGCAAATGCGCCACACAGACATTCGCCACTGATGTGCAGCAAGTCACTGACGAGATTTCGCTGCAAGCCGTGCTGCTCGAGATAGTCATCGCGGTCGTCAGTGGACCAGTCCACGAGCGGAGCCACCCATATCCGTGCTTTTTGCTTGCGAATGTTGACCGCATGCGCCATGCGTCGGCGACTTTCCTGCTTCCGCGCGCCATTGATGAGCATGATACGGTCGGTGCGGTGGCGCTTGTGGTCGCGTATCAACTGCTCGATGGCCCGCTCTTTGAGTAACACATAGGGATAACGATGTCCACCGGGTCCCGGAAACCCTTCGCGCAGCACAAAATCGCGGTATTGTGCTCCTTCCATGCCTGTTGCTTCGTCGAGCGGCGGCCGGTAGACGTACAGCGGCCAGTGGTGTGTGTGACAGGTCTCTTGGACGAACTGATACGTTTGTGGGATGCCAGTCCCGGTGGCGAGATGCACCACTGCTTCAGCGTAGCCGCGACACATCGCAAAGTGGGTGGCGGCCAGGCTATCATGACCGCCACTGAACAGCGCAAACACGCAGCGCGGATGGTAGTCGGCCATGGCCGTGCGGATGATAAGGTCGGCTTGGTAGAGATTCATGCATCTACCTCCTTCGTGTTCTGCGCTTGTGTGGTCATGCGGTCAGCGTCCACCGGCACTGGCCAGGAGGCTGAGCGCGACATACGCGAACCAGCAGAACCCGCAGGTGAGGAGGATGAGGGCGACGAGGGCGCCGCTCATCGCCCGCCATGACCAGCGCCCGTTGGCGCCGCGCTGATGACGAAAGACCCATCCCGCCTGCACGGGCTGGACGGCCTGGTGCAGCAGGTCATTCAGCACCTGCTGTGTGGGGATGCCGGCGTCGTGGGCAATCCTGCGCAGCATCGCCGCGTACATTGGATGTACCTGCCATTGCAACGAGTACGCTGCCAGCAGGGCGTTGGCGATTTCTGCGGGTTGGCGCCCCTGCTCATATGCCATCTTGTTGATAGCGAAGGCGGTTGGTCCGTACACCACTCCGTGCAAGGGGTATGCGGGCAACAGCGCCGAACCGGTTGGCGGAGCAGAAACGGTGGGCGTGTGCCTCCGAGCCCCTTTGTGTTTGGGATGGTGGCTGATGTCGGCCAATCGTGATGGCATCGTTGGAGCGTTGAGGTCTACGGTATCCGCTGAACTGATCGAACCGATTGCGTCTAGCGCGCCTAGCGTGCCTAGCACACCTGGGGTGCTGATCGGAGGAGTAGGTGCCGTCGGTGCTGGCACCGACACGGTTGGAAGTGCTACATCGGCTAGATCGGCTGGATCGGCTGGGATGGGGGATGGAAAGACGGTGGAGGGAGTAAATGGATTGCCGGGCGAGGAAGGCAGCGAACTGGGCTGATACGCTGCTGGCAGCACCGCAGTCATCGGCGTTACTGGTGCGCCCGCAATGATTTTGGGTGCGGACGGAGTATCCGGCACAGGAGGCATGGCTGATATCTGCGAAGCAGCAGCAGGAGCAGCAGGTGAAGCAGAAGCTGGCATGGAATCGACGATTTGAGAGAACTCGGTAGGATACGATGGATCTGATGGGTGCAATGGATGGGTTGGATGGGTTGGATGGGTTGGACGCTGATGCTGACGGTTGTGTTTGTGCATGGCAATCACCTTTCAAACAGATGAGATACAACAACAAGGCGTTGAGCAAACAACTCTGTACGTTGTTTGCTCAACGCCACGTGATCGGATAACCTACCCGATCATGTATGATCATGTGCGATTGACGAGCTTGGCCTCAGTCAATTCGTAGTGGCCAGGAATCGGGACCTATGTGGTTCCCCGGATTCGTGAGCTGATCTGGGCTATGCAGGTTTGCTCAGCAGGTGGTGGCTCCTTTCGCTTGCATGAACTCGAGACGACTTTGGGCAGAGTTAAACCCCCGGAAACTCCGGGGGTAAAAGGGACAAACCAAGAGGCCGCGTTGACATCCTGGTTTATGGCGTACCTGGGTGATAGGCTAGCGAAGATGACGCAAGCGCCACCTGGGGAATAGCCTGGACGGAACTCGATGCCACTATCAAGGTGCGTTTGACATCCGGA
>Ga0209060_10004268_pt1 | contig 11285 bp, 15 predicted proteins | sample Coa_R1_8_FD_187155 | JGI IMG/M metagenome (GOLD analysis project Ga0209060, IMG submission 187155) | Surface soil microbial communities from Centralia Pennsylvania, which are recovering from an underground coalmine fire - Coalmine... | ecosystem: Environmental > Terrestrial > Soil >...
CGGCACCGTGGCCGCGGGGGTACAGACCACCGCCAAGTCGGGCACTTCGGGAAGTTCGGAGACTTGGGGATAGGTCTTGACCCCCAAGAGGCTGGGCCGCTTGGGATTGACGGGATAAACCGTGCCGCCAAAGGGGGTGGACAGCAGGTTCCAGAACACCGCCCGACCCACCGATCCCGGCTTTTCGGTGGCCCCAATGACCGCGACAGCCCGGGGTTTGAAGAAAGCGTTGAGGGGATGGGAGGTGAGACGGTAGACGTCCTGGCTGCGGTCGGCCTGGCTAGGCTTGAGGGGTTTGAGGGGGTCCATGGTTCGCTTTCCTCGGCAGATTTGAGCGGCAATCTAGGGCAGGTGGCAGGAGTAAGGTATGACAGGAGTCATGGAAAAATCAATTGATGGTGGTCATCCCGGGTTCGAATCAGGGACCAAGCATTTTGGCTTTAATTTTTCTTTTTCTTCTTTGGAAGATCTTTAACGAAATTTTCAGACCACTTCACCCATTTCTTGAGTGAGGCTTTGGTCTTAAATCCTGCCGGTTTGACATAAATGAAACCCATCATGGGTTTACCCGTAAAATCCATTGGACGAGCGTGCTTCTGGGAAACTGCCTTGTTGTGTTGTTCCGCCCCTACCCGCGCCATCAATTCATCTTTTTGGATGCCAACAAACATCTTCCCATTCAGCAAAAAAGCCAACCCACCAAACATTTTCTTTTCAGTGACGCCAATTTCCCCCTCAAGGATTTCACGAATTCTCACCGCCAACTTCTCATCATAGGCCATGAATTACTTCGTCTTCATGCGACCGTATATTAGTCCGATGATGATACCTGCCAGCGTGAATTGAAGAAGGGTGACCGTTCCCTCGTGAAGGATCCAGGCGATCGGGGAGCCTAAATCAAATTTACCCGCGTCCGCGAGGGCGGCGAAACTCGCCAGGAACAAGCCCATGGAGAACCCGAACTTGGCGCCCTCCTTTAGGGGTTCACCGCTTTTGTAAAAGCGGGGGTAAAGGTAGGCCAAGACCGCGGCTTGGATCATCATGGACATCACTCCTAAATACATTAGGGGTTCCTTGCGCATCCCCACGCTCAAGTAATAATCGTGGAAAAGCACCAGGTGCCAGGTGACCGCACAGGCGAAAGTCAGCGCGATGTAGGCAAAAAACGCCATGATAAATTTTTTGTTCATCCAATCCTCCAAAAAAAAATTTTGAGTTAAACCCAGAGGCCAGAATGTCCCCACCCTTTTCTTCATTACGCTTTCCGCAGTTGCTGCCAATTCAAGGTAAGCCTTGCCAAAAAATTATGGATTGTGCCAAAAACCAACCAAAGAAAAATTGGAAAGGTCTGTTCTCAAGACTGCCCATGGGTTCTCGCGAAACTCTTGCCTAAAACACCGCTTAATAGTTTTGGCGACCAACTTTGTCAGGATATCTTCACTACTTGTATTTTGCAAGTAGTATCCGTAAACTGCCTCATGAAAAAAACCACAAAAAATTGTCGCCGTTCTGGTTGCCCTGTGAGCTTCACGTTAGATTTTCTGGGGGACAAATGGACTCTCCTGATCGTTCGGGACATCCTGTTCAAGGGCATGAAATATTATGGAGAGTTTCTCAATGCCGGAGAAGGGATGGCGACCAACATCCTGGCGGATCGTTTGGAAAAGCTGGAACATGCCGGAATCCTTAAATGGAAAACCGATCCGGCACACCAAGGCAAAGCAATCTATTCCTTAACCGAAAAGGGCTTGGACCTGCTGCCGATGCTTTTGGAAATGATCCTTTGGGGTGCAAAATACGATCCCCAAACGGAAGCCCCACCGGATTTCATCAAAAGAGTCCAAACGAATCGAGGACTGGAAATCCAGAAAATCCGCAGGAACCTCAAGGAAAGCAAACCCGAGAAAAAGGAACGAAGTAATAAGTGAAAATTGGTGGGGCATCCTGGATTCGAACCAGGGACCAAGGCATTATGAGTCTTTGGATCGGCGTCGCGGTTTTTGCCCGTGTCATTTGTAAAACCCTTCCGTCGAAAGGGTTTTAACTGCGTTAGTATTCTTCCCTTCACTTGCCTTTTGCGGTCCGTGTCATATTCGTGTCATTGAGGGCCTTCGCCTTCTCCAAGGCCGCCAAGCGGTCCTCTCGGTCCACACGATCGTACTTGCGAAACACCGCGTGGGTCTTGTGGCCCGAAATCGACATGATGACCGAATCGCTCACGCCCGCCTTCCTCAAGTTCGTCACCGCGCAATGCCTGAGGTCATGGAAACGAAAATCCAAAACCCCGGCCTGCCGGCACGCCCTTTTGAAGGCGGTCTTGATGGTCCCCATGGTCTGACCCTTCCAGGTGAAGACATAGGGACTTCCAAGGGTTCGGGGAACCTGCTTCAAGAGGTCTAAAAGCTCCTCCGTCAGCGGCACTTCCCTTTTTTCCTGGGTCTTGGTGTCCGCGGCTTCCAGGTAGATCACCCGGTTCTTGAAGTCCACCTGCTCCCAACGCAACTTCAGGATTTCACCGCAACGCATCGCGGTCAAATAAGCCAGCTGAACGATGGGCTTGAGGTGGCTGGAACACTTCTCCAGGAGCCTTCGGTATTCCTCGGGCTCCAGGGTGCGGTTCCGGAAGTTCGCCTTGAACTTCTTCACGCCCCGGATCGGGTCCCGGTCGATCATGCGGTTCAACACCGCCCGGCTGACCAGGGCCTTCAGGATGGCGATATCCAGGTTCAAGGTCCCCTCGGCCACCGGCCTGCCGGGATGGGACAACTGGCCCTTTTCCCGCCGGTGAACCAGGAAGGCTTCCACCAAATCAGGGCTCAAGCTGTCCAAGGGACGGTCGCCGAAAAAGTCCTTGAACAACTGCACCCGGTAGATATCCCTCTCGTGGCTTTTCTTCCTAGCCTTGGAATAGGCCAGGAAAGCGTCCGCCGCCGCGAAAAAACCTACCTGCGGTTTGTCGGGGGCCAAATACTTCTCCTCGGCCATATCCCCCATGCTCTGGGCCAAAATGCGCTTGGCCTGGGCCAAGGGGATATTTCCCAAACGAACCCTTTTCCTTCTCCTCAATCCATCTTCCCGGACGAAATAATCCAGGAAATAACCCGCCCCATCCTTGCGAAGATGTTGCGGCAATCCATGAACATTAGGTTTAGCCATGCTTCCTCCTAATGTCCCCAGCGAGTTAATCATAGCAGGGGCACCGAATATTTCAAAACAACGTCTCTTAACTTACAAACGATCCGGTTTTGAAAAACGCTAACTTCTTAGCGCGAAGACCTTTTTAGAAAAACCTAGAGTTCTCTGGGTGTTTTCAAAAGGTCCTTATAAGGTCACCCAAATTTGGGCAACCCGCAACCATCTGTAGATTGTGATAATTAAAAAGGCCAGGGCATTTCTCGCCCTATTTGGCGGGAAAGTGCTGAATGAAAAAACGGGTGGGAATGATCATGTTTTTTGAAACAGACGTTTGTTATGGTTAAATATTTTTAGAGGGTAATTGAGAGACAAAACAAGCTTATCCTATTTTATTCAAAAACCTCAAAAGGCTCCTGTCCGAATTTTAAAAACATATATACCAATTCAACTGCCTGTCGGTCCGACTCGTGCGTTTCTTTGCTTTTGGGAAACAACGCGCAAAACATATTTATCATGTTTGCCAAAATAACGGCTAACAGAGGATCAATGAAATCCCCCTGTTGTGGGTCATCCGCTAACGTTACAAGATGGTTATATTGAAGGCCGCTTAATCCGCCGGAATGCGCGTAACCGCAAAGAAAGCTGTAAATTGTCCTGATCCGGTTTTCATTAAAACCTATATTGATCCCAATTGTCGTCCAACCATCGAAACGCCAGTCCCCTTCCATCACCCTATTTTTCTGCTTCTCTGTTAGTTTTAGAAAGCTTTGATTGGAATTCAGAGCCGCTTTCATTTCTTGTATTTCCTTTTTTTCAGCGGCCACTTTCACCTTATTCGCTTCGATAAGGTTTTCTTCCGAAAAAAATTCTTGGCGGTCAATTAGACCGGACATTACCCAAGCAAGATACTTGTATTCAAATTCATCGTCGGTTGCCGGATGATAAAATACATACCCAAAAGTAAGAAGGCTTTCTAGGGCGGCTCTTGCGGTTACAAAGACAGTGCCAAAATCTTTAAAGTTGAAATTTATCTCGGGAAGATGAGTACCGCGCAAAAGGTATTCCGTCGAAGCACAATGATCCAGACATTTCGCTATAAGCCCCTGCGCCCTTTTGAGACGAACGGTTGCGTTTGGGCCTTTGCTCGCATCTATGACTTTCAAGTAATGCTTCAACAGAAACAAAACTTCTTCTTGTACCGACACGGCGCACCATCCTGTTCATCTTATAAAAATTCGGCCAATTTCCTCTCTCGTTTATCAGAATTTTGATGGACTAATTAAATCGAATGGAAAGCGCTCTTAACATTTCAAACGTATCAACATTCTGGACATTGAAGTTTCGACATACGTTTGGGATTGGAACTTTGTTCTTAATGGTAGGGTTATATACTTCGTGGGTAACCACAACGTAATTATTAACAATCGCATACGCAATCAACCAGCCATCCGCACCAGCCGCAAAATCGGATTTTGCATAATCGAGGAATTGATCTTGGCTTTGGACCCAGTTCATGACATTTCCGTATTGTTGAAGTATTTGAGGCTCATTTGTTGATTCAAACGCGTTCCCAAAGTGGGGAGTTACCCATCTTGACAATTCGTCGTGGCCGCGAAGCAACTCGGTTTGAATGCGGTCAATACTTTTTACGTGGTTATTTTGAGCTAGGTTTTCCAAAGTTTGCCAGAATATGGGAACCAAGTCGAACGCATAATACCGGCGAGCCGCTTCAATGAATACATTTGCATCCAGCGCGTAAATCCGCCCATTGGTCATTAAGCGCCGCCGATCTTGATCGAATCGGCGTATTTTCCAAAGGCTTTCCCATAAAGACCTGTAAGGTGGTAAGCCTCAGAATATAGCAGCTTTCCCTCTCTGACAGCCCTAACGACAGCGTAAGCGAATGTCCGTCCTATCCTAAAATTTTGGTTCGCGTAAAAATCCCCCCCGCCTGGCGCATTGTCTTTTTTGCGCCTTTCGTCTTTTTGGTACTCTTCATAGAATTCAAAAAATTTTGTTTTGGAAATCAAATTCAAATCCAGCGCCCTACGGGCGGCAACAATCGAGCTAACTTTGAATTTCTTCGCTAAATCCTGAAACGGCTCTTCATTTCCCCGCACGGACAGCCATAGACTTCGGATTTCACTCTCAGGGACGAGGAATTCAGCCGCCACACGGTTACAGGCTTGCTCAGTTGGATCATTGGCAGGCTGCATTTCCCGTAGATCAAATGCCGCGCTGCTTCCATAAAAAATATGGGCTAATTCATGGGCGAGCGTGAACATTTGGGCCGCTTTCCCATCGGTTCCATTGACGAATACAAGGGGGGCAAAATCATCCACTAGGACAAAACCACGAAATTCATTCGGATCGAGTTTTCGATGGGTGTTGTTGCCGACGATGCCATTAGTGACCACAAGAATTCCAATCGTTTCCATGGCATTTCGCAAGACATCTAAGGCGGCAGTCCAAGTTCCCTCATGGGAAGCCCAATCCAAATTAAACCCCAAAACTTTCCTTATCCGGCCCGCCACTACCAGCGGGGTTTCTTTCAGTTCTGCCGATTTGACAAATGGTTGTTTATCCTGACCTTGGTCAACTATCCAATCACGCAACCAAGCTTGCCTTCGTTGCATCATTTGGACCGTTTCCAGAAGATCAGGAGTGAATTTATTGGGGGCCTCATCCGCCACAGTACGAAAATGAGGGATTGGCAAAGTTTCATGAAGGGGTTTTTGGAGGAACATATACCCTAGGGGGGCATGAACCGCATGAGCCAATTTTTCCAATTGAGGTAGGGAAGGCTGGCTTTCGCCCTTTAACCAAGCTGGAATTTTGGGGAATTTATTCTCAAGCTTTTTGGAGGTAAGACCAGAGCGGTCTAACACCCATTGCAGGACTTCCCTATTAACAGCAACTTCAGCCATTGGAAAACTCCACGAAGAAAGGAATCAAAGCCTATTATCCATTTTTGCGCCTTCTCAAAAAGGGCTAATTGTAACGCAAAAACGGCTACAAATCGTACGTCCTAATTCCGGAGGACGGCCCTCAAAAAATTGGGGGCCGACCACCGAGGGCCGAGGGTGGACGAGCGGAGGGCCAAAGCCCGGAGCGAAGTCCACGGGTTGTTAGGACCGATGGGGAAAGTTTGTGCCCATGGCCGGTTTTGGCGCTTCATGGGCAAAACCGAGGGCGAAGGACGGGCTTCCCTTGGCCCGTCCGAGGCAGCGGCCTTTAGGCCGCCCCGAGGCTTGCTTTTCCCTCGGTCCTAACTTCATTGAATGTTTGATGACTTTCAGGAAAGGGGTGGGCCAAGATCACCCGAACGGTCTTCGTGAGGGAAGCTTGGCCCAGGGGGAAGACCCAGTCCCAAGGCTTTCCCTTGGGACGTTCCCCCCATAAACGGACTTCTAAAGGCAAAATCCAGGCTACTAGGAAGGACTAACCACCAGATCTAACCAGCCATCACTCAATACCTACCACCCACGCTCAAACACCCACCCCACTCACAACCCCAACAGCCTACTCACCCACACCCCAATCAACTCCCACCCCTGCCATAACACCCCAACCACTCCCGGATACTCCTCCGGTTTATCTTTGCTGTCCAATACCATCCCACCCAACCTTCCAGACAAACTGCCTTTCACTTTTCCCGGTTTACCACGCGTAGAGGGCGAACCCCCCTATCGTTTCTCGCATCCTCACTTGATGCGTAGATAGGGGGGTTCGCCATCGGAGCGTGGTAAAACCGGCCCATTCAAAGGGAAAATTTAATTTTTGGAGTTCCATGGCGCGGAACTTTTAGTTCCATGGAGCATCGACATTTCCCTTATCCCTATTAGCTTTTACGACTTCACGAGGGTTTTTTCGTCTCAAATCCCCTTAATTTTTGATGACCCATTCTTTTACATGACCGGCTTGAGTGGTTATGGATCTCTAATTCTGAATCTCTTAACCGCCGATAAGCTGCCGTTAAACTGCCAACAAGTCATGCCCTAGATTGAACCAGGCTGGCTTTATGCTCCTGATATAAACGGCTATAGGTAGCCCAATAGGGATGATCCATTGGAACAGATTTGGAGAATTCCGTGAAGAATGAATCAAGGGGCTTGAGCCCACGGCGGAGAAGGGTCTCCTTGAAGTCGACCTCGGCGTGAACCGGGCGGGCCGGGTTTCGCAGATTAAACTCCCCCGTTTCGGGGTTGCGGTAAACCTTGAAAACCCCGTTCCCTTCCACAACTGTCCTGGATTTTCCCGAGGAAATCCCTTTCAGGCTTTCTTCCAGGGAACTCACGCTCCCGCCAATGCACTTTGGAGTGGCGGCGGTATTCCTTAAGCAATCCCGATTTTGGGCAGACATAGAAGTCGCCGTTCCAGAGTTCGCACACCCCCAAAATTCCCCTTGTGAAAATTTCCTTTCCTTCCACTATCACATTCCTTTCGACGTAATGGTAGACATGGCTTCGGACGTGCTTTTGAACGGCGTCATCCACCCGGATATTCGCGCAAATCTCGCTGAAGACCTTGTCCCAAGGGCGGCCTACGTTTTTACGGAGATACCTTTTGAGGGCGGAAAAAGTCTAGTGCGTCCAACAGCTTAAAAGGTTGGTAAACAAGGGAAATTCCCAACATAGATCAATAGATATTTAATCAACTGTATTATCCCCGTTTATCGAAGGACCAGAAGTTTTCCGATGGAACGTTTGCCATCAACGATGACCACCACATAGTACAGGCCATCCGCTAGGGGATGTCCCCACTCATCCGTCAAGTTGACCTTCACGGCTGTGCCAGAGTGTATATCGGAGAAGACCTCGTCTTGAACCCTGCGGAATGCCGTCGTAAACAGTTCCACCTCAACATTGGAAACGCCTGAATAGGCCGGTGAAAGAACATTCACGGTCGGGCCCGTCACCGGGTTGGGATAAACCACCACGTCCTGGTTCCCTGCCGGGGTGGAAGTCGCGGAGAAGGCGTTTGTAGCTGTAGACGTAGGCGTCAAGGTCGCTTGGACTGTCGGCGTGGAACTGGGGGTCAGGGTTGCGGTTTCCGTGGAAGTCCAAGTGGCCGTGGCCGAGACAATTTGAACAATGGCCCCCTGCACCGGCAGGTTGCCGAATTGCACCGCCTGACCATTGGTGCCCGTGCCGGCGGTGATGCTGAATTGGTAATTCCCCGTCGTAGCGCTTGAAGAGAAGGTTGCCACCACTTGGTAGGTCGATGTCCCATTATTGGGTCCCACGATTCCATTCAGGTTAAAGGTGGCCGTGGATCCCGTGAAATCAGCCGTGGTCACCACCGCTCCATTCTGAACCAAGGAAACACTCGTAATTCCTGTGGCGGAATTTCCGGCCTCGGAAAGGGTCAAACCGGTCAACGTCACGTCATTGTTTCCCGGGTTGGTAATCTCAATTTGCTGAACCGTAACCGCTGAGCCCTGGATTTGGATGGAATTTCCTGGTGGGTTGGATCCTTGTGAAGCTAGTACTACCACAACCGTGGGAGTAGAAGTCAAAGTCACGGTGGGGGTCAAGGTTGCGGTCGAGGTAGTGGTTGACGTGGCGCTATTGGTGGCAGTGAAGGTTGGTGTCTTCGTGGGCGTTGAGGTGGCGGTCAAAGTGGCCGTATTCGTCACGGTGTTGGCCAAAGTATTAGTGGGCGTCGTTGTGGCGCTGGAGGTAGCCGTGTGGGTTGGGGTGGAGCTTGTCGTATTCGTCGTGGTGTTAGTGGAAGTACTGGACGAAGTCGCCGTTGGACTATTAGTGGCGGTATTGGCGAAAGTACTCGTTGGTGTTGCCGTTGGGCTGTTCGTCGCCGTGTTCGCCAAGGTGTTCGTGGGAGTGGATGTTGTCGTGTGAGTCACCGTAGCCGTGGCGGTAGAAGACAAGGTGCTGGTAGACGTACTTGACGGAGTGGCCGTTGAAGTATGAGTGGCGGTATTGACTAAAGTGTTAGTACTGGTCGCGGTAGGCGTATTGGTGGCCGTGTTTGCCAGGGTATTCGTCGGCGTTGCGGTGGGGCTATTCGTGGCTGTATTGGCCAAGGTATTGGTTGGGGTGGAAGTCGCCGAATAAGTTGCCGTAGAGGTGGCCGTACGACTAGACGTCGCCGTGGGGGTACTGGTCGCGGTTCCAGTAGCCGTTTGGGTTGCCGTGTTGGCTAAGGTATTAGTGGGGGTGGAAGTAGCCGTATTGGTGGCGGTATTCATCAAGGTATTGGTGGGAGTAGCCGAAGCGGTCCGGCTTGCCGTGGAACTCGCTGTCGCGGAAGGCGTGCTGGAAGCGGTGCTGGTGGTGGTGGAAGTGGCCGTATTCGTCGGTGTGTTCGTGCGAGTGGCCGATGTCGTAAAAGTTGCCGTGGAAGTGGTGGTGCGGGTTGCTGTCAAGGTGGGGCTATTTGTCAAAGATGCCGTAGGGGAAGCTGTCGCCGTCCAGGTCGGGGTTGCCGAGGGTGTATTCGTGCGGGTGGGGCTGGGGGTGCCGGTTGGAGTCGGCGTATAGGTCCTTGTCGGTGTGGACGTGGGCGTACTGGTGGGGGTTCCGGATAGAAGGTCCCCATACAAAATACCCCGCCCCCCCGCACCCAGATAACAGCGGCCATAGATGCTCTCATCCCCTTCGATCCACCCGGGACCGTTGAATTGGTGGTTGGCGTCGTTGATCTGGGTCCAGGCCGTTCCAACGCCATCGTCGTTCCGGAAGAACCCGTAGGTGCCGTTGACCGTCCCGATCAGGAAGACCGCCGGATGGGTCTGGCCGGAGGCGGCCTTGCCGAACCCCACCGGCCCCATGGGTTCGTACACGCCGGTGATGGTGGCCACGCTGGACCCCGCGTTGGTGAAGCGGTAGAGGGCACCATAGGTGGAAACCCAGAATTCCCCCGCTTGCCCAAAAACGGGCCGGGGAATGACCCACTGTCCATTGCCGTTGGCGTCGCCCCAATTCACCGGGATCGTGTTCACCTGGCTGAAACTGGCCCCGCCGTTGGTGCTGCGGTAGATAGTCACCGAACCCCCGAATACCCACTGGCTGGGAGCGGTGGCATAGAAGGTGGAAGGGCTGGAACGGTCGGCGGCCACGGAAGCTCCGCTGGGAAGCCCGGTACAGGTGGTCCAACCCCCTCCCAGGGAGGAGGCGTAGGCCGGCGACCCGTAGCCGGAAAAAGGCGCCACCACCACTCGGGACCCGTCGGCGGCGACCGCCACCGATTCCATCTGGCCCGCGGTGGTATAGCCCGGGGGAGCGCTGCCCCAAGGGCTCCAGGTCTGGCCGTTGTTGCTGGAATAGGCCACGTCGGAATTCACCGACGAGGGGTTGATGCTGTTCCCCACCCTCACCACGGTATTGGTGTTCGATTCGGCGAATTCCAGCATGTTGAGGTTGTTGTACTGGGGGTTGCAGTACTGGCCCGAGGCAGGCGATTGGTTGAGGTTCGTGTGGCGCATGCCTTCCATGTCACCCAAACAGGAGAACAGGACGCCGCCCGCCGCCGCGGGGTTCATGTAGAGGGGCACGCTTTCTTCCAGCCCTAAGTCCGTGAAGATCCAGGAGACGGGGGACGACTGGACGTTGGTACTGCTCCAAAGCCCGCCGCCCGCCACTTGGCCGCCGGAGGTATAAACGGCGTTGTTGGAATTGAAGGGGTCGATGGCCGCGCAGGCCGCCCAACCCGTCCCGCCCGGGGAAGAGGGGCTGCCGCATCCATAAATATAGGCGGCGCCGTTGGCGTTGTAGACCGAGGAGCCGGAACCGGGCAGTCCGACGACCGACCACGATCCGCCGCCATTGGAGGTCGAGAAGACCTTGTCGGGCCCGCTCCACCAGTCGATGGTCGTGACCAGCGCGTGGTTGGAATTCTGGGCGTCCACGCTGATTCCGCTGTATCCCCCACAGCCGTTGCAGGGCCCGATGGAGGGGGTCACGTTGGTCCAGGTCAGGGTGGCGGTATTGAGCTTCCAGATTTGACCAGCCGAAACGCCGTTGGGACCGTAGCCGCCGCTGTCGTAAACGATCCAAAGGTTCCCGTCGGTTCCCAAACTGGCGCGGGGGGTGACCATGTTGGAGGGGCCACCCGAAATGAGCGACCAGCTTGCGCCCGCGTTGGTCGAGCGATAGACATTGCTGTTGCCGGAGGACATGGCCATCACC
>Ga0209060_10004272_pt1 | contig 11279 bp, 7 predicted proteins | sample Coa_R1_8_FD_187155 | JGI IMG/M metagenome (GOLD analysis project Ga0209060, IMG submission 187155) | Surface soil microbial communities from Centralia Pennsylvania, which are recovering from an underground coalmine fire - Coalmine... | ecosystem: Environmental > Terrestrial > Soil > Unclassified...
TCCTGGGACGTACCCCGGCCCAACCTGAGGTCGACGGTTGGGTCAATGCCCTCAACGCCGGCACGCTTTCGCGGATCCAGGTGGCCAGCGCGTTTCTGCTCTCCCCGGAATATACGAACCGCCTCGTCGATGCCTACTACGCCGCTTACCAGCCGGGCGGCCTCAACACGCCGCCGGCCGACGATCTGGAGGCTATGGGCATGGACCTGCGCAGCGGCCACACGGAGGTCAATGCCCTGACGCAGATGCTGACCGCCAACGGCGATTACGTTTCCACGCAGCCGCAGGGCTCCTGGGTGCGGGCGCTCTACCATGATGTGCTGGCCCGATCAGCCGGCCCCGGCGAGGTCGCATCCTGGCTGACGCTGATGGAGGGCGGTACGCCGAATTCCGCTGTTGCCAACGCGATTGTTTCCTCTCCGGAAGCCGAACGGCAAATCCTCTCTACGCCCCAGTACCCGCCGGGACCGGTACGGGTTGGCGACATCCAGGGTTACTATGAGCACTTCCTCGGCCGGTCTCCGTCGCTGGCGGAGGCCGGCGGCTGGGTGAATGCCCTGAGCAGCGGCACGCCGCGCAACGACGTCATCGAGGCGTTCCTGGGCAGCGACGAATACTACAACCTGGCGGGCGGCACACCGACCGGGTTCATCAACAAGGTCTTCAACGACCTGCTCGGACGGGCGCCCTCTTCCACGGATCTTCAGCACGGGCTGAGCGAACCCAATATCCGCACCGCCTTACCCGTTCAGATCCTGGTTGGACTCCCGAACGAGTACTTCATCGATGAAGTGACGATGTACTACAACGCCTATCTGCACCGATTCCCCAACACGCTGCCCGACCAGACCCGCCTCATTGCGAGCATCGTGCCGTTCGGCGGCCAGGTCTTCGTGGATGCCCTCAACGCCGGCGCCAATCCGATCAGCATCCAGCTCGGCATCCTTACTTCAGCCGAGTACCAGAATGTTGCCCTGTACAAGGAATTCTGGGGCGGCGGCGGCCGTTGGTTGACGTAAGAATTTTCCGGGGGCGGAGAGCGGGCCGGCCTGAGGACTTGCTGAGATATTGCATGGCCTCGGCCGGCCCAGTAGCTTACGTTGGTCCTTGGTCGGTGTGGAGGGATCTTCATGACGACGCATCTGGAGCTCACTTACCAATGCAGAACCGACTAAAAATCCGGTCCAGCAGATCGTCCGTGTAAATCGCGCCGACCATTTCGCCCAGTTCGTCCAGCGATGCACGGAGATGTAACGCAAGCACTTCGCCCGGTTCTTCGAACAACACCGCCTCGTGCGCTTGGCGGAGATGGTCCAGGCAGGCTTCGACGTGATGCCGGCAACGGCTCAGACTGGGAGCCAGGGCCGGCCGTGCCCGCGCCTGGGCAGATTTGGCTAATAATGTCCTCAGGGCATCGATCCCGGCTCCTGTGACGGCACTGGTGGCTAGCCGGCCGGACGGCGGAGCTGCCAGGTCGCACTTGGTCGCCACCGTTACCACGGGTGGCACATCTCCACGGAGTTGTAACCGAGTCTCATCTTCCCCGTCCGGTGTGCCGGCTTCGATGCACAAGAGCAGCAAATCGGCGTGCTCGGTCTGCTCGTGACTCAGTGCCTGGGCCTGCTCCTCGATCGTGCCGGCACCGCTTTGCCAGCCGGCAGTATCCAGGAGCTCCAAACGGACGCCGTTGTGTTCCAGTCGCCGCAGCAAATAATCGCGCGTCGTTCCGGGCTCGGCGCTGACCAGTGCAGCCGGCGCGCCGGCCAAGGCGTTGAACAGGCTGCTTTTGCCGGCGTTGGGCCGGCCGACCAGGACCGCACGGAACGGTCGTTCGCTGAGTGCCCGCTCTGCGAGCTGCTTGCGCAGCAATTCGAGCTGGGCCAACCCCTTGGTCAGGCGGTGCAACCATTCGGTTGGTTCCAGGAAATGGATATCCTCGTCCGCGAAATCCAGCCCCGCCTCGATATCCGCCAACAAGTTGAGGAGATCGTCCCGAAGCACCTGGAGGGGCCGCTCCACCCCCCCGGCGAGCTGAGCGAGCGCCCGCAAAAGCTCTGGACGGCTGCCGGCTTCGATGATGCCGAGCACGGCCTCCGCCCGCGTCAAATCGAGCTTCCCGGCCAGGAAAGCACGTAGGGTAAATTCCCCCGGCTGAGCCGCCCGCGCCCCGACATTCAGGAGCTGGGCGATCAGGAGATCCACCAGGGGCGGCGCAGAGAACGTGTGCAGCTCAACGAGCTCTTGTCCGGTGTAGCTGCGCGGAGCGGGCCACACGTAAAGATCAGCCGGCAGCAGAGAATGCACGCCCTGCAAGCGTACCTGGCCGGTGTAGCAGCCCCGCTGGGTCCGAGCGAGCGTTTCGGCGGATGTGAATAGCGGTTCCACAGAGCGCAGCGCCGCCGGCCCGCTTATTCGGATAATGGCACGGGCGCCCGGCCCCGGAGCCGACGACAGGGCCACAATCGTGTCCTGGGGATCAGGAATCATCAGCATGCACCAGGCGGAGACCAATCGGCAGCGATTCGCCGAACATCTGACTTTGCTCTTCTCCTTCCAGCTCCGAGACCTCCTCCACCATGCGCACCCAGTGGGGCGGGACCGGCAGAGAGCGCAGTACGGTCAAGACGCTGTGGCGATGACTTTCGTCAATATCCAGGGCGCGCTGGCCAGTGCGGCGAGCCAGCTGGGCCAGGCAAAACGCCCATGACATCCGTTCGCTCGGATGCCCCGGCTCGAACGCCACCAGCGCATCCAGCCAGCGCTCGACAATCTCGTGATGGACGATGGCGTTGAGCGGACCGTAGAGAAGCACCCGTGCCCCCAGCCGGGTCAAGGCCCAAAATCCATAAGTCGGGACCGGGCTGCGCCGCAGCGGCTTGAGCAAGGCTTGCCCCAACGCTTCCTTGTGCTTGACATCAAGGCGTTCCAGACTGGCGGCGGCACGCCACATTTCAGCCAGCTCGTTGGCCCCGGGCTTGACGCCAGCTTTGCCCTTGCCCGGCAGCAATGCCGGCCGGAGCCGATCGTAGAGTGCCTGCTGAAGCGAGGCATTCACCCCCCCGGCCACCCGCCGCCACATGATCCAGTAATCGGCTCCCCCCTCCGGCAAGTGCGGCATGCCCCGGCCTGTTTCACTCCGCAGCGGCGTTTGGATCAGCTTCCACAGCTGCTCGACGCGGTACTTGTCCAGCGGATCGCCGAAACCTGGACGCAGGCAATAGCCCACCAGATGATACCAGCGACTTAGGTGAGCCGGCGACCGGCGGCGGTGCTCGGCAACCTCCGCCAAGAACTCCCACAACCGGCGGCACAGACCGGTCGGCCATTCATGGCGCGGTGCTTCCAGGGCTGTCTCCAACGCCTTGGTCAGATTCGGGGGAGGGGGTTCCGGCTGCTCCGCGGTATACGCATCCCGGATCAGCCGGCCAGCCTCCTGGACCTGGGCTTCAGGCCAGACATCGGTAACCGCCGGTGCCTGCTCGCCGGAGCCGGGTTCGCCGGCTGTTTCTTCCTTGACGATATCGCGGACATTGAATTCCAGCCGCCAGCGGTTCGTGCTTTCCTTGGCCACGCACCACAATTCGAGGGTGCCGATCTCGGTGGCCCGTGCCGCCAGCGTGACGGGAACGCGCCGGGTGCCGCTTCGTTTGCCGCCGCGGAGGATGGTGTGCAGGGGCGGCAATTGCAAGAGCTGGCCCGGCTGGACTTGCAGGAGGTCCCCCGCCCGGTCATTGGGGCGAACGGTCGAAGTGTAGAGCGGAAACGACACCGGCTGACCAAGCGCCAGCTCCAGCTCAGGTTCCTTCAGAACGATTTCCTCTCCTTCTTCCAGGCGCTGCGGAACGACGCAGAGGACGGCCAAGGCTTCGGACGGAACGGTCGGCGGCCCGGAAGCCACGCCGACATAGTAGGAACGAGCGATGCCCCCACCGATGCGCCGCCCGCCACTGTGCCGGAGCCAGCCGTAATACGCCGCCCCCCACGCCACGGCCAGATCGAGGGACGGATTCGCCAGGATCAACGGCTGCCAGGGACGCCCCTCCGAGGCATACCAGCGTTGCATGACTTCGACCAGCCGCTGCCGCAGGGGAGCCGGCTGAAAGACGCCACCGTTGAAAAGCACCGCGTCCGGAGCCGCCTCCGCGCCGGTGGCGCCGGCGTGCCAATGCTTTTTCAGGAACGCCGCCAGGTGCCGCGTAATGGCCGGATCGCTGACGTAGGGCAATCCCATCTCGTGCAGCCCCGTTCGCGGACCGCGCATCGGCTCGGCATCGCGCGGCACAAACGGCAGGAACCCCTCGAACAGGATTTGCCGGACATCGTCGGCTGTCAAGGAAGCGTGCTGGGCGCCTCCAATCACTTGCCGGCCACGACCCATCACCGTTACGGTGTAGCTGGCCGGCGGCTCGGGGCCGAGCAACGTTTCCTTGGCGGTCCGGCATGCCTGCGTAAGCATGCCGTATTGGGCGGCATCGAGCCGGCCGGCGCCCGGCAGGCGCGTTTCCACGAACTTGGCCAGGGCGAGATCCATGTTGTCGCCGCCCAGCAAAAGATGGTCGCCCACTGCCTCGCGGACAAACCCAAGCTCGCCCTGCTGCTCGATTGCTCGGATCAGGCTCAGGTCGGTCGTGCCGCCTCCCACGTCCACGACCAAACAACCGGCGCCGGCTCTGAGCTGGTTGGCTTGTCCGGCCGCTTGCACCAGCCAGCAATAGAAGGCGGCTTGGGGTTCTTCGAGGAGCGTCAGGTTTTCCAGGCCGGCCTGGCGGGCCGCTTCGACCGTGAGATTGCGGGCAACTTCATCGAACGAAGCCGGGACCGTGAGGACGACCGGTTGCTTTTCCAGCCGGTCGTCCGGCCGGTCGCGGGCCATGGCGAAATTCCAGCTCTCCACCATGTGCCGCAGATATCGGGCGGACGCCTCCACTGGGGAGATCCGCGGCACATCCGGCGGTGCACCCCAGGGCAAGATGGGAGCGGACCGGTCCACGCCGGCATGGCACAACCACGACTTGGCACTGGTTACCAGCCGTCCCGGGACCCGTCCCCCGTGATTGCGGGCGAATTCCCCCACGGCATAGTTCCGGCTAGGGTCCCAGGGCAAGGCCACCGAACCCGCGGGGAGATCGTGAGCCCCCGGCAGGTAAAGGAAGGAAGGGAGCAAAGAGCGGCTGGCCAGCTCACCGGGGGCGACTAGCTGCGCAATCGTAAACGTCTGGATCTCCGGCCGACTGGCTTTGGATTTCCGCTGGAGATCGACGTAGGCCAACGCGCTGTTGGTGGTGCCGAGGTCGATACCGATCAGGTAACGAAACATAAGCTCATTTCAATCGTTCGTGGTCCATTACTCAACTTGCCCAATCCCCCGCCCCCTCGATACTGCTCTTGCTTGGGGACGCCGAATCGCTAGACTGCTCGGTCCACGGGACACGGAGGAGAGCACGATGCCACGCCATTCCCAGAGGATAAGATATAGGCACGCGGTCCAGCTGGTGCTGCTTGTGTTCGTCTTGACAAACAGCGGCTGCCTGCTGGCGACTGCTGGGGTTGCGGGCGGAGCGGTGGCGGGGTATGCCTACTTCAAGGGCAAGCTCTGCGATACCTACAACGCCAGTTGCGACGATACCTGGGCCGCCGTGCATGCCGCCCTGGCCGAACTCGGCATGCCGATCGTGAAAGAAGAACGCAAGGGCACCGAAGGGTTCATCGAAAGCCGGACCACCGACGGCGAGCGCGTGCGGCTCACCATGCAGACCGAGGCAAGCCCGATCCCGGCCGAAGGTCAGATCTGTCGGGTGTGTGTACGGATCGCCACGTTTGGGGATCGACCGGTGAGCGATCGCATCCTGGATCAAGTGGGAATGCATTTACCCCCTTCGCCCGGGCCAGCCGCGTCGCCACCCGCGGCAACCATGGGAGTCATCCAAACGGGGGCCGTGCCTGCTCCGCAGACAAAGCCGTTGATCGAAACGGCGCCGCCGCCTTTATTGCCGCCGGAACCGGTCCCAACTCCCGCCCAAACGTCAAAGTGAGATGGGACACCAGCCCGGAGCCGGGTTGGCATCACACGGCGGTTGCCAGATCCCCGGTGGAAGGATGGCCATGGCGCGTGCCGTGCTCGGTCTGGATATCGGAGGCGCGAACCTGAAGGCGGCCCACTCCGCCGGCGCAGCCTCGCTTCGACCGTTTGCCCTCTGGAAAAATCCCGATGGCCTCTCCGCGGCGCTGGCGCAATTGATCCGCGAGTTCCCCCCTTACGATCGCTTGGCCATCACGATGACCGGCGAGCTGTGCGATTGTTTTGCGAGCAAGCGCCAGGGAATGGAAGCCATCCTTGCCGCCCTGGAGACGGTGGCCGGCCGCCATGCGGTGTCCATCTGGCGTAACGATGGCCGTTTCGTGGACGGAGACGGTGCTCGCGCCGAGCCGTTGGCCGTCGCGGCTGCCAATTGGCTCGCCCTGGCCACGCTTGCCGGCCGGTGGGTACCCGAAGGACCGGCGCTCGTCCTCGACATCGGCTCAACGACAACCGATCTGGTGCCGTTGTTCGATGGCCAGCCGATCCCGCGCGGACGAGTGGATCCGGAGCGGCTGCGGCACCGCGAGCTGGTCTACACCGGTGTTCGCCGGACGCCGGTCTGCGCGCTGCTCGGCCCGAGCGGCGCCGCCGAGTTCTTCGCAACCAGCCTGGACGTTTATCTGATCCTGGGCGACATGCCGGAGAATCACTCCGATTGCGACACGGCCGATGGCCGCCCCGCCACACGGGCCGCCGCGTTGGCCCGGATGGCCCGCATGGTTTGCGCCGATCGGGACACCCTCCCCGAGGCGGAAATCCAGGGATTGGCCTTGCGCATCCACCACCGCCAGCTTCGCCTCCTACGGCGGGCTATCACTGCCGTATCCGCCCTGCTTCCTGCTCCTCCCCTCGTGGTGGTGACGGCCGGCTCCGGCGAATTCCTGGCCGACAAACTGCTTGCAGGTTGGTCTGATTCACCACGGCGGCATTCGCTGGCGCAGAATCTTGGGCCGATGATTTCACAGTGTGCCTGTGCCTATGCCCTGGCCATCTTGGCGACGGAGCAGAGCGACGATGGACCATGAGAGGCGTTGGCCAGCCGCCGTGGTCAAGGTCGGTGGCAGCTTGTTTGATCTGCCGGACCTGGGTCCGCGGCTCCTGAAATGGTTGGCGGAAGAGGGAACCGGCGCCATCCTCCTGGTTCCCGGCGGCGGCCCGGCCACGGATGTGGTTCGGCAGTACGATCGGCTGCATGGGCTGGGCGAAGAACGGGCCCATTGGCTAGCCCTTGGGGCCCTGGCTCTCAACGCACGCTTTCTGGCTTCGCTCCTGCCGGGGGCCATCGTCCTTCCGCACGTGCGACCCGGCGGCGATCGGTTCCAGGGAACGATTCCGATTCTCGATCCGTATACCTTCGCGCAAGCCGATGAAGGGCAGCCGGGATGCCTGCCGCATTCCTGGGCAGTGACCAGCGATTCCTTCGCCGCCCGTGCCGCTCGATTGGCCGGAGCCCGTGAATTGATCCTCCTCAAGTCGGTTTCGCTCCCGCTAGGCATCGCCTGGACGGAGGCTGCGAAATGGGGCTTGGTAGATAACCACTTCCCAGAAGCTGTCGGAGCGGGACTAGCCGTCCGATTCATCAATTTCCGTCATTAGCCGGCCGTGTGATCCGACCAAATGGACCAGCCGCCCGACAGCGCCGGGGTCGATGGCCTGTTCGCGCCGGCCAGCCTGGCAAACGGCACCGCGCACCGCGAACCAATCGGGGTCCGCCGCACGCAGGATGCAGATTTGGCTCGGGCCCAGCGACCCGGCGAAGGCAACACGAATCCCGGCCCGTCGGCAAGTTTGGCAAAGGCGGCTGGCTTCGTCTGAAGAAAGCCAATCGAGAAGCGTCGTGCCATCTTTGTGCCAGGTGTCGAGAAGGAACGCTCCACACGGATGGGTGCAAGCAAAAGCACAAACATCTTCAGGGTGGGGAGCCTCGGCGCGGCGCCAATCGGCATACGCCACGGCGACGGTCTGGCAACCGGAGTTGGCTTCCTGCAAGTGGGCGACGGTCTTGGCCAATGCGGCTCTCCAATCCGTCCGCCCGCCGCAGCCGGCAAGGCCCCATTTCAGATAGCGTAACCCTGCCGGTGCAAAATAGGGCAATCCTTCTACGAACTCGCCCATGGCAGCACTCACCGGCCGGCGTCCACCGATGGCTCGGAGGATTCCCACGATCGTGGCATCCTCCGCCCGACCCAACGAACCGCGCGCAGGCTCCTTCACATCGATGACCGAGGCACCTCCCACCAGCGCTGCCTGAGCCTCGTGCAGGGAACGCACACTTACGAGCAGTTCGGCCATATCGGTTTGCTTCCTGCGCCCGTATAGGTCATAGCGTTGAATCTTGCCGGAGGCCAGAGGCAAAGCCCACGCTGGATCCCAACCGAGATATTTTCCACACCACCCGCGCGACTGGACAGAACAGAAGTACACAATTGTTTCGAACGTAGGGCGTCTGGCACATGGCTTGCGTTGCATGGTTTGCGGGCGAGCCAAGTCGCTTCCGAAAGGAATAGGCGAGATTGGCACCGAGCTTGCTGTTGTATGGATTTCTAGCTCAGCTGTACTGCTAGCTGGAGCGAACAAAACGTGTGATTTTTCCGGTGTCTATCTCGTCCTCTCTGTGGATAACGGAACCTGGGTTTCTCCTATTTCCAACAACGAGTGCAAATGATGTCGAAACGGCGGCTGAAGGGATTGGGGTCGGAACTTCGCTTAATGATCAAGCGTGCGCGGCAGGTTTGGCGTCTCGTTCCAGGGCGGCGCAAAGGTGCACTGGGCGCCGCCGCTTTTATCATGGCCCTGATCAGCCTCTGCAACACCAGCGTGCCGCTGTTGTTGGGCAAGCTGGTGGATGAGGTCAAGATAGGGACGGAGCAGGGGAGCACCCACAACGATCTCTATCGCTTGGCGGCTTGGTTCCTGAGCTTGATCGGCTTGGCGTACCTGCTGCGCGAAGGATTGAATGTGCTACGGCGTTACCTGGTGGACAATGCGTGTGCTTCGATTAACCGGCACATGAGCGTCAAGCTCATGGCCCACATGATGAAGGTAGATTTGGCCACGTTATCGAAGACCAAGGTCGGTGCCTTGCACGGCCGAATTTACCGCAGCGTGGAAGGGTTGGTTCGGTTCTTGCGTCTGCTGTTTCTCGATTTCATTCCCGCGCTGCTCACGGGTCTGTTCGCTTTGGCCGCGGCCACGATGAAGCAGCCGGTGCTCGGCCTCATCATGGCCGGCGTGATTCCGACGGCTGTCTTTCTGACATTTCGGCAATTGCTTTCCCAAAAAGGGGTCCGCCTGAAGCTCTTACGGAGTCATGAGGCAATCGATGGCGCGGTCGTCGAACAATTGAGCGGCCTGGAATATGTGCGCGCTGCCAACACCCACCCGTTGGAGATCCGCCGCCTGGCCCGAGCAACAGAAAAGCACCGCATCAAAGAGGTCTACCATCTTTTTACAATGTCTTGCTTCGGCTGTGCCAAGGCGCTCAATGAAGGCTTCTTCCACATCCTCGTTCTCGCCGGCGCAACCTATTGTGCGATCGCCGGGATTATCACTCTTGGGGATGTGCTGACGTTTTCGATTCTGTTCGTCAGTGTCATGACGCCCTTGAGCGAAGTGCACCGCATTCTCGACGAAGGGCATGAGAACAGTCTCCGTGTCGGCGACCTGCTCAACTTGTTGGCCGAGCCGGTGGACCAGTCGTTTCACACGGTCGCCCAGCAGCAACCGAAACTCCAACCGGGGCGTCCGATCCTGGTGGCGGAGAATTTGCAAGTCGAATATGCCGCCAACGACGGCAAACCGGTTCGCGCCCTGGACGGCATCGCGCTGTCCATCCGGCATGGGGAAACCATCGGCTTGGCCGGCCGCTCCGGATCAGGCAAATCCACCTTGCTGAAGGTGCTCCTGCGCTTGACCCATCCCTGCGGCGGAACGATTCGCTTCGGCGGTGCGCCGCTGGAGGCCGTGAGCCGCGAGGACTTGGGCCGGCTCATCGGTTACGTGGGACAATCTCCGTTCGTCTTCGCCGGCACCATCGCGGAAAACATTGCCTACGGTACGGACAATCCCTCCCCCGAGAGCATCCGCCGGGCTGCCCAGGCGGCCCATCTTCATGATGAAATCCTGTTGATGCCGGACGCCTACGAGACCCTGGTGAATGAACGGGGACAAAACCTTTCCGGCGGACAACGGCAGCGCCTTGCCTTGGCCCGCATCCTCCTGAAACAGCCGCCGGTCCTGATCCTGGATGAAGCGACCTCGGCCTTGGACAACATCAGCGAACGCCATGTCCAACGCCAACTGGGGCTGACCAATACGGATCGCACGACCATCTTGGTGGCGCATCGCCTGTCGACGTTGCGCGATGCGGACCGCATTTTCGTCTTCGACAGCGGTCGCATCGTTGAAACAGGAACGTTCGATGAATTGCTCCTGCGCGGCGGCGTCTTTGCGGAGCTGGTGCGGTCCGCCGAGCAAGGGGTGAAGGAAAATGGGAAACCGAGTCCATCACGGCCTCAGCCGCAACCGTGGTTGACGATTCCGCCGCAGGTAGTCCCCCAATTCGCTCCGGTCAACCATGTCTCGTTTGGTCGCTAATGGCGCGATCAACCAAGGTCATTCCCAAACTCCGGGTTTGGTAACGCGAAGAACCAGTGCCCGTGATTCGGCAGCAAAGAGACCTCGGGAAGGGGCTTGCGCAATTTCCAGCGCTGCTCTCTCGTGCCAGATTCTGCTCAGACCAATAACATCTCTTTAGCGAAGGAATAACCACGGCACGCACTCCACGGCGCGGGCCGCGGTGTTGTGCAAACGTCCTCCTGAAGGAGTCGTGATCGGTCCGGTGCATGGAAACTCTCCGGCTGCCCGGTGATGCACGTGAGGTGTGGCATGATCCAAGAGATACGAGGCGGGAGGTTGGCTCTCCTGGTCGGCGGTGGCCCCGCACCAGGAATCAATGGCGTCATCAGCTCCGTCACCATTGAAGCGGTCAATCACGGCATGGAAGTGATCGGCCTTTGCGATGGCTTCCAGTGGCTGGTCGAGGGGGATACGGGGCACCACCGCATTCTGAGCATCAAGGAAGTCAGCCAGATCCAGCTGCGGGGCGGCTCCATTTTGGGGACTGCGCGCGTCAATCCTGCCAAGTCGGAAACCGACATGCGCAATGTCCTCGATGGCTTGCGCCATCTGGGAGTTACCA
>Ga0209060_10004275_pt1 | contig 11270 bp, 11 predicted proteins | sample Coa_R1_8_FD_187155 | JGI IMG/M metagenome (GOLD analysis project Ga0209060, IMG submission 187155) | Surface soil microbial communities from Centralia Pennsylvania, which are recovering from an underground coalmine fire - Coalmine... | ecosystem: Environmental > Terrestrial > Soil >...
ATCGGAACCTTTATTTCCTTCTTCGCCATGGCCGCCACCCTCTATCCCCAGCTTAAGAATTTCAACGGCCTCTGGGCCCAGCTCCAGCAGGCCATGGCCTCGGCGGAACGTTGTTTCGAGATCCTGGATATTCCCGATCCCATGCCGGACGCCAAGAACGCCCCCGAGATCAAACCCTTGAAGAAGGCCATCGAGTTCAAGAACGTCGGTTTTGAATACGTGCACGGTCACCCGGTTTTGCGGAACATTTCCTTCAAAATCGAGCGTGGGGAAGTCGTGGCCCTGGTCGGCCCCTCGGGAGGGGGCAAGAGCACCCTGGCGGACCTGATCCCCCGTTTTTACCAGCTCACCTCGGGCCAGATCCTTTGGGACGGGCAGGATATCAGCCAGGCCAAACTGGCTTCCTTAAGGTCCCATATCGGCATCGTGACCCAGGAAACCATCCTTTTCCACGACTCCATCCTGCGCAACATCGCCTATGGCCGGCCCGGGGCCGGCTTTTGGGATGTGCAGGAGGCGGCCAAGGCGGCTTACGCCAAGGAGTTCATCGAGAACACGCCCCAAGGATTCAACACCCTGATCGGGGAGCGGGGCATCAAGCTCTCAGGCGGGCAGCGCCAGCGCCTGGCCATCGCAAGGGCCATTTTGAAAAACCCGCCGGTCCTTATTTTGGATGAGGCCACTTCCGCCTTGGACACGGAAAGCGAGCAATTGGTGCAGAAAGCCCTCAACGAACTCATGGGACACCGGACAACCCTGGTCATCGCCCACCGGCTTTCCACGGTGCGCAAAGCCGACCGAATCCTGGTCATCGACAAGGGACGTATTGTGGAACAGGGCAAACACGGTTTTCTCCTGGGCAAGCACGGTCTTTACGCAAAACTGTACAAGATGCAGTTCCGCACTCCCGGCAAGGCGGAAGCCGGATGAAAGCGGGTACCAAAGCGGGAAAAAAGCCGGCGGTTTTCCTGGACCGCGACGGGACCCTGATGCCGGACTTGGGTTACCTGGGCGACCCGAAGAAGGTGAAACTTTACAAGGGGACGGCGGAGGCCTTGAAGATCCTTCGCCGGGAAGGGTTTTACCTTTTCGTGGTGACCAACCAGTCGGGGGTGGCCCGCGGATATTTCCCCGAAAGCTCGGTGAAGGCGGTCCACCGGAAGCTGCAAAATTTGCTCAAGGCCAAAGGGGCGAGGATTGACGCCTTTTTTTACTGCCCCCACTACAAGGAAGGGAAAGCCAAACGCTACGTCAAGGTTTGCGACTGCCGCAAACCCAAACCCGGAATGGTGAAGCAGGCATTGAGGAAATACCCGGTCGACCTGAAGCATAGCTATGGGGTGGGGGACAAGGTGGACGATCTCCAGTTGGCCCGGAATGCCAAGTTGGCGAAGGGTTTCCTGGTCCGGACGGGCAATGGCCGTGCGAGCGAGAAAAAACTGAAAATCAGCCCCCTTGCCAAGAGCCGCGTGGTTTCGGATTTATTACAAGCGGCCCAATTCATCCTGGAAGAGAAAGAAAAACGGAAGAACCATGACTAAGAAAATACTCGATCGCCCAGCAGTGATACGGATCCTGGAAACCTTGAAATCCCAAGGCAAGAAGGTCGTGCTGGCCGACGGTGTTTTCGACCTGCTGCGCAGAGGACATTCCCGTTATCTGCGGGCGGCAAAGGCCTTGGGGGACGTCCTGGTCCTGGCCCTGCCCTCGGACGAATCCGTTAAGAAAACAATGGGCCCCGGCCGTCCGCTCCTGCCCCTGGAGGACCGGTTGGGCATCCTTGACGCCTTCGAAATGGTCGATTGGGTGACCTCTTATTCGGAAAACGATGTGGTAAAACTACTGGAGGATTTAAAACCCGATCTATATGCCGTACAGAACAAAGCCAAGTTATCCGTCGGCTCCTTTCGTGGGAAGGTCGTCGAATTGAAGGAATCGGGCGACCAGGAAGCGGACCAGCTTATCCAGGAGATCCTCCGTAAATACCCCGATCCTTCCATGAAGATCAATGAGTGACCCTAAGCCCCGGCATATCCTTATCGCCCGCACCGACAAGGTGGGGGACCTTTTGCTTTCCCTTCCCACATTCCAAACACTCAAGAAAGCCTTTCCCGGGACCCGCTTGACGGCTCTTGTCAGCCCTTATGCCAAGGAGATCGTCCAAAACCATCCAGCTGTGGATGCGGTGGAACTGTATGAAAAAAGTGAAAGCCTTTGGGCTTTAACCCGGCGGTTCAAGACCTTTAAACCCGACGTCTTCATCGCCCTCTATCCGCGGGCCCGGCAGGTTTTGGCGGCGCGGTTGGCCGGAATCCCGAAGCGCATCGGCACAGCCTATCGCTGGTACAGCTTCCTCCTGACGGACAAGGTGAAGGTCCACCGGTCGGTTTGCGACCGGCACGAAGTGGAATACAACCTGGACCTGGTCAAACCGCTGGGTGTGGAGCCGAAAAAGGAGAAGATCGCATTTCCCTTAACCGAATCCGAGCGTTCTTTCGCCAGGGATTTGCTGAAAGAGAAGGGCCTCAAACCCAAGGACCACTACGTGATTGTGCATCCGGGGCACAAGGGATCGGCCCTCAATTGGAAACCTGAACGTTACGGGCAGGCGGTCGCCCAATTGTGCCGTCGGAAGGGTTTGCGGGTCATCCTGACCGGCGCGGCTAGTGAGACCGCCTTGATTTCCCAAGTGACAACCCACCTTCCGGGCCTGGGGCCCGACCAGAAGCCCATCCTCCTGATCGGTGAATGCACCTTGCGGCAATTGGCCGCCGTTTACGAGGAGGCGGATTGTTTCCTTTCGGGCTCCACCGGCACCATGCACCTGGCCGCCGCGGTGGGCACCCCCACCGTATCCCTTTTCTGTCCCATCCCCCAGACCACGCCGGTACGATGGGGGCCCTGGGGAAACCAGTCCACTGTTTTGATGCCGCAAAACCTCGAATGCCCCGATTGCAAGGTAGGCGCCTGCTCCAAGCACGACCCCATGGATGCCATCTCCGTGGAAGAGGTCCTGGCGGCCCTGCAAAACTATCTTCCGAAAAAGGCCGCGCGTTGAAAACAAGGCGCTTTTACACCTTTGCCCTGCTTGTTGTTTTGCTTTCCTGGCTGCAAGGCTGCTCCCTCCTTTTTATCGCCAAAGGCAAGTCCTCCATTTCAACCTCCAAAATCGAAAAGGTTCCAGAGGCCGCTTCCCTGGAAAAAAGGATGAGCCAAAGGGTGGTCCTGCATTACAAGGTACAGGAGGGCGACACGCTGGACTTCGTTGCCCAGGCTTATTACGGCGACCCGGGGTTTACACGGAAAATCGCCAAGGACAACCGCCTGAATCCCAAGAAACCGCTGAAGGCGGGGAAAGACCTCAAAATCGTCGACCCCGCCAATTTCCCGGACAAGGGCACCCTGGACGACCTGCGCAAAAAAATGAGTGCCGCGGCGACGCCCTCGGCCACGGTGACTTCGAACCAGGCCTTTTCCGAGCCGGATTCGGCCGAGGACGAGAAGGACGTGGAGAAAATACCACGGCCCAAGTCCAACCAGGCCTTTGCCGCCGGCGAGAAATTGACCTTTGAGGTGAGGGCCATCGGCATCCTGGGCGGCTATGCGACGCTGGAAGTGGACGATTACCAGACCGTCAACAACAGGCCCTGCTATCCGCTGACCGCCAAGGCCAAGTCCGCCTTTCCTTTCAGCAGTTTTTACCCGGTGAACGACATCCAGACCAGCTACTTCGACGCGGTGGATTTCATCACCTGGAAGTTCCAGAACGACGTGCACGAGGGCAATTACAACGCCCAAAACCGCGAAAGTTACGACCAGCTCAAACACACGGTGGTGCGCCAACACAACCAGGAGCCAACGGAACAGGTGGATGTCCAGCCCTTTACGCAAGACATCATCTCCTGTTTCTATTATTTCCGGCTCCTGCCCCTGGATATCGGGAAGAAATTCCTGATCCCAACCTGTTCGGGAGGCAAGAATTACAAGATGATCGTGAAGGTGGTTTCCCGGGAAAAGGTCACGGTGCCCGCAGGCACCTTCGACTGTTTCCGCACAAAGCCTTTCGTGAAATATGGCACGGTCTTCCGGAACAAGGAGGACATCGACCTTTGGGTCACGGCCGACAGCCGGCACCTGCCGGTCCTCATCAAGAGCGCCATTGTTATCGGCAACATCCAGGTTTCACTGATGGGGGCCACCGTGCCTGATATCAACGGGGACGGGGGTAAGATCCAATCCAGGATTTCCAATTGAAGCCGAATCCAAAAAGGGAAGGGACAATGTCGTTGAAGTTTTCACCCGGCGCCGAAAAACGCCGGCTTTATTTCGTCCTTACCGCGCTCCTCCTTGGTGCGGCCTTGCGCCTCTGCCTGCCCGGGGACATTGAATACAAGGACGACGAGAAGGTCATGTTCGACATGACCCAAGCGATCCGGACAACCGGGAACTGGCCCCTCCTGGGGGTCCGATCGGGGGTCGGGGGCTGGCATCCGGCCCTGGGAGTCTGGGTTTTCGGCGCGATGACAAGGCTCTTGTCCGTGTCCAGCCCGCCCGAGCTGGCCCGGTGCAGCCAGATCCTGAATATTCTGGCCCTGTGCCTGCTGGCCTTCTTCAGTTTCCGTGTGGTCAGTGCGCAAGAGAGGGAGCCTTGGCTGTGGGCCACGGTTTTCGCGGCCGTAAACCCTTTCGCGGTCCTTCTCCAACGGAAAATCTGGATTCCCTCCATTCTCCCGTTTTTTTGCATTTTGCTTTGGATGGGATGGCGTTTCCGACACAAGCGGGCGGGCGCCTTCGCCTGGGGCCTTCTGGGGATCATCCTGGGACAGATCCACATGTCCGGTTTTTTCCTGGCAGGTGCCCTCTTTTTATGGACGGTTTGGAAGGAACGCGGGGTGAAGTGGGGAGCCTGGCTTGCGGGAACCCTTTTAGGCCTTCCGCCCCTCCTGCCTTGGATCCAATTCGTTTTCACCCGCCACGAGGACGGCTTTTCCAAGTTTGGTTGGTGGTGGGTTCTTTACCCGAAATACTGGCTTTACTGGGTGAGTGATCCCTTGGGATTGGGGCTGAACTATAGCTTGAAAACACAGACCTTCATGGACTTTATCCGCTATCCACTTTTAGATGGTTATGGAACCTATTTGGTGGGGTTGCTTCATTTGCTGATTGGAGGATTAGGCGTCCTGTTTTTCCTTGCTTGGAAGAAAAACCGAGGGAAGGGGTCTGCGATTTTGGATTCCTCCGACACCGGTTCGGCCTTGAAGGTGGCCCTCATTCCCACAGGCCTGCTGATGACCCTCTCTTGTATCGAGGTCGTCCGTCATTACATGGTGATGGCCTTCCCTTTGGAAGGGGTCTGGCTTGCCCGGCTGGGTCTTTGCGATCCTAAAGAAGGAAGGCGCCTCTTGGCCTTGCTTTGGCTCTTGGAACTGTTATTGACCGTCTCGTTCCTGGCTTTCATCCATATCAACCATGGAGCCCCCATCGGCGACTATGGACTTGGTTACCAGTACCAGGTCCCTCCCACGCCCTGAAAGCCGCCTCTTCAGTATTTCGCGTCCGGCCTGCGTTCCCCCAACAAGCGGTAATTCTTTTCCGCGATCGCCTGGCAGAACAGGCCCCGGTTTTTGTAAAGCGACTTTACCGGAAGGTTGTGCAAAGCCAGTCCTGCGTGGAAAAGGATATTGCAGGCCAATAAAACCGTGACGGCGACTAAGAAGCCCTTTTTTTGAACCCAAGGCGTGAAGACGTAAAATCCATACAACATGGCCACCGGCAAGGTTAAGTAATAGGTATGGGCGGCCGGCGGTTTGATGGCGAAAAGGAAGCTGAGGTAAATCAGGAAAAAAGTCGCGAGGGCCAGGCCCTTCACGGCCATCCAGTCCTTTTGGGGATGGCTTTTCTGGAACCAACCCGCGATGAGGGCGGTTACCTGGATCATTCCTAGAATCCCCGCTACGACGGCAAAGGGTGCGACCCAAAAGTTTTCCCTTAAAAAATCAAGCCGGTCGGCGTTGTTGGCCCCGATAAAACGGGGGATCTCACAGCAGGCGAGGGAAAGATAGCGGAAGAGGATGTCAAAGAAACCCAGGAGGTTTCCGGGGTTGAAAGCCACCGCGTTTTCCGCACCTCCCGATCCCTGGCTCCAACCATAATTGGCGAGCGTTGGTAGGATAAAGACGCCGGTTGTCAGGCACCCCAAGAGGAAAACCGCAAGGTTTAAACCGGCCTTAATGCCGGGGGATTTCCATTGGAAATAAGCCGAAGCCAGGACAAAGGGGAATAGCAGGACATAGGACATGTGGAACTGGATGTCCCAGAAAAGGGCGAACCCCATGAGGAAACTGGCGGCGGCGGGTGGAAGCCGCTTCAGGCTTAGGGCTGGAACGGTTTCCAAGAACCCAATAAAGAAAAGGCAGCTTCCGAAGAGAACATAGGAATCGTTGTCGATATTTGTGGACCAATTCATGACCCAAGGGGCGGTCAGGAGCCAGGCATAAAGGATCCATTTGGGAAACCGGGGAAGGCGCTGAGAACAATACCAGGCGAAGAGGCACAGTCCGGTAAAGGAAAGCAGGTTTAGAAGAATGTAAGGCGCCTCCGGAATAGGGCAGATAAAAAGCGGTCCGCCCACCACCAAGCCCTGGAGTGCGCCGGGGAGCTGGATATGGGGCGCCACATCCGCCCCGAAATAAGGCCAGAGGCCGGTGCAATAGAACTTCAGCCCGATCAGGTAGATTTGTTGCTGGTCGATGAACCAGATTTCGGTGCAGAGCCCGAAGGCGAGGCGGAAGAGGAAGGCCAATCCCAAGAGTGCGCAAACCCAGGGGACGGAAAGGGCATTTGGAGTGGAGGGGCGGTTGGACACGGGGCCATTATTATGGGCTAAAGAATCGGCATCAAGCCAATTACCCGCCTCTTTAAGGTGGCAGAGGTCTTGGGAGGGCGATAAAATGTGCCCGCTTTATCGGAAATCCGACTGCGTTATGGAAGCACCAAGCGAGGAAGTCCTTTTATGATCGAGAAGATCCGGGGCCGTATCGAGGAAAGCATCCAAGTCAAACAAAACCTCCTGAACAAGTGCCTCCCTCAAATCGAATCCGCGGCCAAATTGCTCGTCGAAGCCTATAAAAGGGGAAACAAAGCCGTCTGGTTCGGCAATGGGGGGAGCGCGGCCGACGCCCAGCATATCGCCGCTGAACTGGTGGGGGACTACCTGAAGCGCCGCCGGGCCTTGATGTCCCTGGCCCTGCATACCAATACTTCCACCTTGACGGCCCTGGGAAACGACTACGGATACGACCAGATCTACTCCCACCAGATCGAAGGGCTTTGCGTACCCGGTGACGTGGCGGTGGGGCTTTCCACCTCGGGCAATTCGGAAAACGTCTTGAAGGGCGTGGCCGCCGCCAAGAAGAACAAGGTGCATACCATCGGCCTTTTGGGCCGCGACGGGGGCAAGATCGCCAAGGAAGTGGACGTGGCCATCGTGGTGCCGGCCTCTTCCACGGACCGGATCCAGGAATGCCATATGCTGATGGGACATATCTTCTGCGAGTTGATCGAATCGGCGATGTTTCCATGAAGCCGTTTCCTGTTAGGACCTATAGTCGTCAGCAAGGCCAAAAACCAAGAATGAAACCGGAGATGCCGTGAAAAAGAAAAACGACCTTTCGTCCGTCGATAAAACCGAGCTCCTGGCACTAGTAGGATCCCTCCAGAACAAGAAAGTCGTCGTCATCGGCGACGTGATGCTCGACGTCTACATCCGCGGCGCGGTGGCCCGCATATCCCCCGAGGCCCCCATTCCGGTGGTGGAAATCAACGAAGACGACAGGAAAATGCCGGGAGGGGCGGCCAACGTGGCGGCCAATATCACGGCCCTGGGCGGCCGGTCGGCCATCATCGGGACCGTCGGCATGGACATGGCGGGCAAGGAACTTGTCCGGGAATTGAAGAAGAACAAGGTGGATACCACCGGCATCCTGGCCCTCGCGGACCGCCCCACCACCGAAAAAACCCGCGTGATCGCCCATACCCAGCAGGTGGTACGCATCGACCGGGAGGTTAAATCCGCGCTCACCGATTCCCAACAGGACCAGGTGATCCAGAAGGCCCTGAAGGCCGTGCGGGACGCCGATGCGGTTATTTTTGAGGACTACAACAAGGGCCTTTTGACCCCCAAGGTGATCCGGAAGATCATCGCCTATGCCAAGGCCCACAAGAAAATCACGGCGGTGGACCCGAAATTCCACAATTTCTTCGAATTCAAGGGTGTTACGGTCCTGAAACCCAATATGAAGGAGATAACCGAGGCTTTGGGGCCGGAAGTGGATGGGGAGACCTTCGAGACCATCGGCTTCAAGGTGATGAAGGAACTGGGTTGTAAGTCGGTGGTCTTGACCCGCAGCGAACATGGGATGGCCCTTTTTGAGGCCGGCCAACCGATCCGCACCATCCCCACGGTGGCGCGGGAGGTTTACGACGTTTCGGGGGCCGGGGATACGGTCATCGCCACCCTGACCCTGGCCTTGACCGCCGGGGCCACCCTGCTCCAGGCCGCCACCCTGGCCAATTACGCGGCGGGCATCGAGGTGGAGAAGCTGGGCGTGGCCACCGTTTCGGCCGAGGAACTGAGCCAGCGCCTGCTTGAGGAAATGAACCGATAATTACCAAAGTGTTAAATGAACGATGAAGAACATTCGAACTTGATTTTACATTTTACATTGTCCATTCTTGATTGATGTTCCACCAACCCCTCTTCACCCTCTACCTTTTCCTCCAGTTCCAAGTTTTCATCTTCCTGACCAACCGGCTTGCCTTCCATCCCCGCTTCCGGGTCTTCGAGACAGGCTGGACCCTTTCCTGGACGTCCTTCACCCTGGCCGTCCAAACGACCCTAACGGTTTTCCTGGGGCGCTCCTGGGATTTCTCCCCTTCCGATTGGGTGGCGATCCCGGCCGGGTGGAAGCTTTTGACCGCGGCCCTGGCCCTGTCGGTCATCGGTTATTGGACCGAGTTCCTTTTCTGGCTCCTCTTCGTCAAAAAGCCCGTGCAAAGCCGCCTGCTGTCCAGCCAATTGGTGAAACTCCCCCCGCGGTTCAGGCCGCCCTTGGAATTCCTCAAGTATTTGGGTTTTGAGAACCAGATTTACCAGCCCGAAGTCAACGAGTACGAAGTGTTCCTGCCCCATTGGCCCAAGGAATTCTCAGGGCTTTCCATCGTCCAGATCTCGGACATCCATTACGGCAAATATATCAACCTGGACTACCTGGGAATCCTCGTGGCGGTCGCCCAAAAACTGAAACCCGACCTGTTTGTCCTGACCGGTGATTTTATTTCCTTCCAGAAACATATCCCGGCCATGGAGGGCCTCTTCAAGAAACTCAAGGCGCCCCTGGGGGTTTACGCCCTGCTTGGGAACCATGATTACTGGTCCGATGGGGAAGGGATGCGGAAGGCCCTGGAAGAGGACCATATCCGCGTGCTCCGGAACGACGTGGCCATGATCAAACGAAAGGGAAAAACCCTGGCCCTGATGGGCGTGGACGACCTTTGGGAGGGAACGAAAAACGAAGCCCCGCTCCTGAACGCGAAGGGGGATGCCAAGATCCTTTTGGCGCACCATCCCGACCATTTTTACCTGGCAAAGAAAACCAAGGCCCACCTGCAAATCTCCGGGCATTGCCACGGCGGGCAGATTTGTTTTCCCCTTTGGGGCCCGCTCATCATCCCCTCGACCAAGGGGCGCAAATACGTGGAAGGTTTCGTGCGCGAAGGCGACACCACCCTCTTCGCCCACCGCGGCATCGGAGGCTATCCGCCGATCCGCACTTATTGCCGTCCGGAAATTGTGAAACTCATCCTGCGGTCCTAAAACCAAAGATCAAGTTGCCACTGCGGCACTCTTTCCCTATAATTACCCATCCCAAGGGAAGTTGAGATGAATTGGATCATTTTTTAGAACCCACCAAGTTAGCGCCGGTCCTCCAGAACCTTCAAAAACAAGGTAAAAAGGCAGTCTTCACCAACGGGGTCTTCGACCTCCTGCATTTGGGCCATGTCACCTACCTCCAGGAAGCCCGGAATCGGGGAGATTTATTAGTCGTGGGCCTCAATAGCGACGCCTCGGTGCGCCGGATCAAGGGACCTTTGAAGCCCCTCCTGCCCCTGGAAGAAAGGGCTGAAATGCTCCTGGCCCTCTCCTGCGTGGATTACGCGACCTTCTTCGAAGAAGAAAACCCCTATAACGTCATCAAGATCCTGCGCCCGGATGTGCTGGTCAAAGGCGGTGATTGGGCCATCGACAAGATCATCGGCGGCGACCTGGTGCAGTCCTGGGGCGGCAAGGTCCTGAATATCCCCGTGGTGGAAGGCCGCTCGACCACGAACCTGATCCAAATGGTGAGGGACCGTTATGGCAAATAAGGTCATCGGCGTCATCCCCTCCCGCTACGGCGCCCAACGATTCCCGGGGAAACCCCTGGCCCTGATCGCGGGGGTCCCCATGATCGTCCGGGTGATCCGCCAGGCCCAAAAAGCCGGGCGCCTCAGCGAGGTCTGGGTGGCCACGGATGACCAAAGGATCGCGGAGGCCGTCGAAAAAGCCGGTGCCACGGCCGTGATGACCCCCTCTTCCCTCAAGTCCGGCACCGACCGGATCGCCTATGCGGTGCGCGACCAGAAGGCCGATATCGTCGTGAATATCCAGGGTGACGAGCCGGTCATGGCCCCGGCCGCCATCGACGCGGCGGTGGAAGTATTGCAAAACGACCCGAAAGTCCTCATGTCGACGGTGGTCATCCCCCTGTCGGACAAGAAGGAATGGCTGGACCCCAACGTGGTGAAGGCGGTTTTGGGGCCCAATGGCAATGTGCTTTATTTCTCCCGGGCGCCGATTCCCTATCCCCGCGAGGGTGGGATGCCCAGGGCCTATAAACATATGGGGCTTTACGGATACCGTCCGGGTTGGCTGCAATTGATGGCAACCTTGAAGCCCACCCCCCTGGAACTGGCCGAAAAACTTGAGCAATTGCGGGCCATGGAAAACGGCGTGATGATCCGCGCCGCCGTACGGAAAGTCGAATCGATCGCCGTGGACGTTCCTGCTGACGTGAAGAAGGTAGAGAAGTACCTGAAGAAAAGAAAATAAGGCCAACACGAAGTCACGAAGCCACAAAGAAAAGAATGATTTCTTGGTGACTTAGAGGCTTTGTGTTGGATGTTGGTTTAATCCTGCTTGGAGGGTTTTGTGACAAAATACATTTTCGTGA
>Ga0209060_10004277_pt1 | contig 11268 bp, 11 predicted proteins | sample Coa_R1_8_FD_187155 | JGI IMG/M metagenome (GOLD analysis project Ga0209060, IMG submission 187155) | Surface soil microbial communities from Centralia Pennsylvania, which are recovering from an underground coalmine fire - Coalmine... | ecosystem: Environmental > Terrestrial > Soil >...
GGACAAGAGAGTCTCCTGGCGGCGCGATATGCGCTGGCGAAATACAAGGTTGCGATTGCGGAAAAGAAGTTTGCGGTGGGCAGCATGGAATTCCCTGCTGGATCGTGGATCTTCCCGGCACAGGACGGGTTGGCGGACGAGCTGCAGAAAGTTGCGAGCGGCGCCGGTTTATCCTTTGCGAGCGCGAACGCGGAACCTGACGTGGCGAAGCACGAAGCGCTGGCACCGCGGCTGGGTGTGTGGGTGCCCTGGGCGGATACAGATTCGATTGGCTGGATCCGGTACATTCTGGATCAGAGGAAAGTGCCCTACATTTATTTGCGGGACGAGGATATTCGCGCGGGGAGATTGCGGGACAAGGTGGACGTGATTTTGTACGGGCATGTGGATCTGGAGCTGGCGGAACAGATTCAGGGATTGCCGAAACGATGGAGCCCGATGCCGTTCAAGAAGACGGAGAAGACGCCGAGTTTTGGGACGCCGGCGGAGTCGGGCGACATTACAGGTGGAATCGGTTATGAAGGATTGGGACAGATTGAGAAGTTTGTGAATGACGGTGGATTGATGATCACGCTGGGAAGCGGGTCGATGTTGGCGCTGGAAGGTGGAATTGTGCGCGGAGTGAGGCGTGCTGCGGGAGGAGTGCCACGGAGTTCGCAAGGAGGCGGAGCGGCGGCCGCGGCAGAATCGCAAAATGCGGAGACGCGAACGCCGGGGGCGCATGTGCGCGTGAGTTTTGTTCGGCCGGAGCATCCGATTGCGTACGGGTATCCGGAACGGACGTATGTGTTCCGGCAGAATTTTCCGCTGTATGACGCGCCAAGGCGGTGGTTGCGGATGGCGTATTGCACGTCGTGCCTGGATGGGCCGGAGGATCGCAGCGGAATTGTGCTGGAGTGGGGCGATCGCGACGGTGCGCCGCTGCTAGTGAGCGGGCAGGTTTGGGGCGAGCAAGGATTGATTGGACGGCCGGCGATTCTGGATATGGCAGTGGGAAAAGGCCACGTCGTTAGCTTCAATTTCAATCCGATGCATCGGGACATGAACCGCGGAGATCACCGGATGCTTTGGAATGCGATTTTGAATTGGGAAAAGATTTTGATGGTTCGACAGGAGGAGCGATGAAAAGGTGCCTTTGGCTTCTTCTCGCGCTCTCAGGCAGCGCGGTGTCAGGTTGCACGACGGTCGTGAGCCTTAACCCGCTCTACAAAAATGCGAAGGAGGAGAAACCGTATTTCGATCCGCACATCGAAGGTGAATGGATTGTCGCAAACCTCGAAAGCGCAAACCAAAATGAAGATGAATCGAAGCCTCCTTGCAAGATGAAGGTTGCGCCGAAAGATAAGAACGACGATTCCTACGTTGTGGAATTTGCCTGTCCGGATTCAGATGATGGGCCCCGCGATGATTCCAACTATGAGACCCGACGGTATGATCTCCGGCTGGTAAAGCTAGGCACGGCGACCTTCTTTGACGCGCAATTTCAGGAACTGAAAAGCAAAGAAAAACACTTCGTACTCGGAGATGTAACGGACTCGGGCGTGGTCCCGGCGCATTTGCTGGGTGAAGTCTGGGCACAACAAGATTTCGTGCGTTTCTCGACTTTGTCGTCCGAATGGACGGACAAGAATTGGCCTGAGGAACATCTGGCGAAAGCCAATGACGGGAGAAGCTTCGGGACAACCGTGGACGTATTAACGAATCCAACGGACTCCCTGCGCGAGGGAATCGAGCACAACGCCGAATCTGCCGAGGCCTTTGGCCTGCCGATGCACTTGTGCCGGCCAGGCGCGGACTGCGACAAGATGGCGATTGAGGATGAACTCGCCCGGAGACCAAGCAACAAAGAAGTTCTCGTAGGTGGAGCAGCATTTTACGCAAAAAGAGGTGATGCAACGAGGGCGGTCGCTTTGCAAAGGCGAGTAGTGGCAATGGAAACGGACGCGAACGAAAAAAGGGCCGCAGAGTTCGATCTAGGTTCTTTTCTGTTGTTAGCGCGAGAGTTTGGCGCAGCCAGGCAGGAACTTGCGTCGGCGAAAGAGCCGAATTCCTCTCCGTCGCGCGAGGAATTGGTCGTGCGTTCGTATTTCCTCGAGGGCAATTATGAAGCTGTCGTGAAGGCGGCGAAGCTTGAGCCGAGTGATGCAAATCTTAGGTCGGCAGACTCGATTTTACTTAGCTACTTCGCACTTTACCGAGTTGGAAGAGGCAAAGACGCGGAAGGGTATTTGCGAGGGCAGGCGACCACATTCATCGGCCCTGCGACAGAACATTTGTATCTCCTGGAAACTATGGGTCGTGTGTCTGATTCATGGGAAGGTCGGGACTTGAAAAGAAGCGCGTATTACAAGGTGCTTGAGTACATTCGGAAGGGTGAAATCGAAACGGCCAAAGTCCAGTTGGAGAACCTACTGACCATTCGGCCGAAGAACGACCTAATCGCGATCGCAGCGCAGATCGAACTAGCCAGATTGAATTCTCCCAATAGGCGTGAAAAACAGGAGCGATGAACGATGAATTGTCTGGCACCGGACACTTTGGCATCCGATTTTGAATTGGCAGGCAATCCTGCATTTAAATTGACGGAAACGAAAATGCAATTGCTCTCGGGCGAGTTTCACTTCCAATTGACTTCAATCATGGCTTTGTCTCTTGCATAGCTGATGGATTTGAAGGTTAACGAGTTCGGGCTCGCCTCTACATTCCTGGTAGGGTGGTATGACTTCGATCGGTAATCGATGACGCTAAACCCTTCGGCTTCATTGGTCTGCCAGATATAAGTTCCCTCGCGATTGACGACCAATCCTTGAAACTCTGTTTCGACAATGCCCTGATCCGGCCTACAGATGTAGGTCCAAGGATATCGTCCATCATCGACCCAGATGAAGAGTTCTCCGCCCGGGGCGCGAAAAACGCGAAAATCTTTTGCCGGTCGTCCATCGTAGGTGAGTTTCGCTGACGTCAACCTGACCCAGCGAACATGTTCGATGGGTTTGTAACCGGAGGGAACTTCGACAAGGGAGTCGGGGACATCCAACGAAATGTTGCTCAAGCGCTGCGTGGTTGTGGCGTGTTCATCGACGTCCATGCTGGCGACCGCAAGATTCTTTAAGTCCGGCGCTACGTAAAGAAAAGTCTTCGCTAGCTGTGCGTCTCGTGCAGCTTCAATTTTTAGGCATCGGTGACCCGAGACGTCGGTCGTACCTAATGCCGTAAAACTGACGCTGGGATCGAGCGCCATGGACTGTGGATAGAGGAGAGTCTCACTCACAGAACCTAGCCCAGTTCGCACCATTTCGTCGTAGGCCTTGGCGTCCGGATAGAGTTGAACGGTTCCTTTTCCTATTTCACCTATGAATGTCCAAAACTGACTTTGTTCGCGATATTTTTTCCCTTTGCGCGCAACGTGTTCGCCACCGCTGTATCCTCCAAAGCCCTCGTTAACGAAGAAACCCAGATCGGCGACAAAATCAGGCTGGTTTCGAATGATGTCTCGCAGGTTCAGAGAGCTTTCCTCCGCTGTCAATGGAGTAAGAACTTCGCCTTTTTTCTGTTCTTCTTTTGGCCCCCGTCGTCCGACTCCTGAATCTGATGTCGAAGACTGCGTTGGCAAACTCTCGGTCGGTGGTTGCGCGCCCTGCGGTGGAACTGTCACTGTGAGAGTGAAGGCGAGCGCAATTAAGAGCATGGGTGACGGGGCCTCCGAGGATTAGACGCAGAATTCTGAAGAAAAGAGAAGGCTAGCTGGCTCAAAAGGTTGTACCGTCGGAACCTTCAGTAACAGTCAGAGTCGGTTCTTCCAATAATTTGGTTCGCGACTGCCGTGGGCGACTGCCAATATGAGAACGCGCGTCTCCGTGACGTGGTAAATGACGAGAAGCGGAAAGCCGGGTGTCTTGACATGACGTGTTCCGCGTGTATAAGCAGGCCAACGCTCAGGGGCTTCCAACGCTTTGAAGATGGCTTCGTTGACTTCCAGGACGAACCGTTGAGCGGCATCCAGACTGCGTTGGCGATACCACCCTAAAGCGGCCTCGACTTCGTCAGCAGCAGCCGGGTGAATGTCGAGACGCCTAGGGCTCACTCGAGAGTTGATTTTAGTCGACGCTGAAATTCATCGTGAGAGATAGGTTGGACGGCGCCGGAGTCGAGGTCGGCCATGCGGCGTTCGATTTCGGCTTGCCAAGAGGCCTGGACCTCAGGGTCGTCAGAGGAATCGAGGCTATCGAGGATCTGGGCGGCAAGGTCGGCGCGCTCTTCGACAGATAGTTCGAGAGCTTGTTTGAGAATCTCGGCAGACTTTGGGCTCATGAGGGGATTTTAGCGCCATCCGGCGCGGATGGCTCGGCCTATTTCAAAGTGTCACTAGTGTTCGGTGAAGAGGGTTAGGGGAAAGGCGTTGCCTTCTACGGTGCAGCCGGCGTTGTTGGGGTGGAGGTGGTCGCCGCTGTCGTAGGCGGGGAGGAGTTGGGTGGGGCGGGACGGGTCGCGTAAGACTTTGTCGAGATCGACGGCGGAATCGAATTCGCCGCTCGAGAGAATCCAGGAGTTGACTTTCTGCCGCGTGGCTTCGCGCTCGGGCGTAAAGAAGCTAGTTACGAAACCTTCGAAGTCAGAATTTTCGAATGCGGGATTCGTTGTGCCGATGATGCGAATGCCTTTTTTGTGCGCGCGAGCAATGAGTTCGCGATAGCCGGCGATGATTTGGTCCGCGGTGACTGTTTCGCCGCTGGGCGTAAAGGGAAACGCGGGAAAGAGGATGTCGTTGATGCCGAGACCGAGCACGACGTATTTCACGCCGGATTGAGTGAGGACATCGCGATCGAACCGCGCGAGTCCTGATTCGCCGAGCGCGTCGCCGAACGGGTTGCCGGCGGCTTTTGGGCTGTCATGCAACAAGCGGTTGCCGATGATGCCTTCGTTGAGGACGCCGATTTCCACTCTTCGTCCGGAATCTTTTTGCAAACGCGCGGCGAGAACGTCGGGCCAGCGACCATTGGTGTCGGTGGTAGTGCCGTCGCCATCGGTGAGAGAAGACCCCAAGGCGACGATTGAGAAGGAGCCAGGCGCGGCTTCGACATCTACTCCCGTAAGAAACGGCCAAGTGCGAATCGGCTTGCCCACGGGAAATTTCGCGGCTGCGGTGGCGTCTCCCGTTTCGGGCGAAAGATAACTTGTCTGCTTGGCGAGAGAATGCACGGTCTTCGCTTCGGTAGATTCGGGCAAAAAGAGACTGATGGCCAAATCGGAGAGAGCGGGCACATCGAGTTCGACGGGATTGCTGACAACCATCGCGCCTGCGGGAATTGTGATTGAGGCGAGGCTTTGGAATTTGAGAGTGCGGTCGGACGCGGGATCTATGTCGGCAGCAGAGGAGCGGCGGGCAATGTGTGCCGCGCCGATGACGAGCGGCTTGTCGCCATAAATATTCGAAAGTTTTATGCGGACTTTATTCCCGCCGGCGCTGACGTGAACGACGAGGCGCAGGGTTTGGTTGTGGTAGGTCTGGACGGATTCCGGTATGGCTGGCTGCGCGGCCGTGGCCCACGTGCCGATCCAGACGCGACCGCTGTCCGGCTCGCTGTCTGCGGCGATGACCGGTGTGGCTAGCCCTGAAAGGGCCAACGCAAGAATCCCAAGCGATGCCAAGAATGAAGTGCGCATGGAGAAGTCCTCCAATGGTTGGAATTCGCACATCCGAACTGCGAGTTAGACGGAGGAAGATTCAGAAGGACGCTTGCCGGGCTAAGGATTGAAGTGACTTGCGGCCGCAGCGACTATTTCTTTGCGAGCCGGGCGCGAGCGAGTTTCAGGGCAGCATCGAGGGCGTTCGGAGCGCTGATTTGGACGTCCGGGGCAACGCCGGTTTCGGCCCAGTCGTTGTCAGAATAGGGATTGATGGATTTGACTTCAGGGATGCCGATGCCGAAGTGATCGTCAAGGCGGTGAAAGACGCCGGCGTGTGCGGCGCCGCCGGTAGTTTCACCGACGAGAGTGGCGCGTTTGAGCATTTTAAGGTTGTAGGAAAATTGTTCGGCGCCGGAGATAGTGCGCGAAGAGGTCAGGATGAAGATGGGCTTGCCCGCGAGATCGCTGCCGGGGACGGGAGATTGCGTCCACGATTGTGCAGAGGTGGCTTCGCGCGGGTTGTACCAATATTCAGGATGGTCGAAGAGATAGGCGCCGAGGAGCTGAACCATTTCGGGCGAGCCGCCGCGATTGTCGCGAAGATCGAAGATGACGACGTCCGCGTGATTGACGTAGGTCATGGCCGCCATGGCTTCGACGCGGCAAACTTCCGGGTCGGGAAACGAATTAAATTTGAGATAGCCGATGTTGTGCGGAAGAAGCTCGACTTTTTCGAACGTGCAATTCTGTTGCTTCATCGCGTCCCGATACTGCGGAGAAACGCCGGTGGGTTGCGCGGGCGGCTGCGGCGGCAAGGGATCTTGAAAATATTCGAAGGTAAGGTGACGGTCGGGATTTATCTCGTGCATTTGCTGCGTGAGAAGCACGGCGAAAGCTGCCCGGTCGGCGACGGCGTCGTAGTCGCCGTGGGATTCGTGGGCTGCGAGCGCGCTGGCCATTTTCTGTGCGGCATCGCGATCGACGTAATGCTCTTTCAAATTTGAAATCGTGGCGGCGAGAATGCGTTTGCGCTCGACGGGATCGAGATTGCCGCCGGGAACGGCGTAGCGGCCGGAGGTGGAGGCAGAATCGCCCTGATTCGGCTGGAAAGACCTGGACGGCGACGAAGATTCCGAAGACGACGAACCCTGCGGTGGACGGACAGCGGGGTGGTACGGACCGACAACGGAAATGAGAGAGAGCCAGCACGTGGTGAGCGCAACAAGCGAGAGCACGCCTCCCGAGAGCAGCGCACCAGGACGAAGCGGTTCGTTTTGCAAAACATGAAACGACGGAATGCCGCGCACTGGCTGTGGCGCAGAAGTGACGGCGCGCGGCGCCGGGAAATGAAAATATTCGCGAGGGAGAGAGACTGTCAGATCGAAGAGAAGATCCATCCAGAGGCGCAGCCGCGAGAAGAAGCCGCGTTCATCGCGAGCGCGGTCGCGGAAGAGCTGAAGGGCTTCGTCGCCATATTCCTGGCGAAAATGGTCGGGATACAGGCGCAGGAAGAAAGCATAGATCTTTTCAGACATAACGCCCCCTTAAAATCTTTTTGGCCCGGGCGACGCGCAAAACGTCGGCAAGTCTGTGCGCTTCAGCGCTGGCGAGTTTGCGGCCGGCGGAAGTAAGCCGGTAATAGCGGCGGCGCTCGTCGCCAGAGTCTGCATCTTCCCGCGCGTCCAATTCTTCAATCAATCCGTTTTCGAGCAGCGAACGAATGGAACTATAAAGAGTGCCGGGGCCGAGGCGGATGCGGCCGTCGGTCTGCTCGGCGACCTGGCGCATGATGGCGTAACCGTGGAGGTCTTCGCCGACAAGAGCGAGAAGGATTTGAAAGGCAGCGGAAGGAAGCGGATCGAGAGTTCGTTTGGGCATGGCAGTCGAGCATCACTATATCGATTATCGACTACGTGTCAAGAGAACTTTTGCCGGATGGAGGACACGGGGCGGAAGACAAGAGCCGCGGAAATGGCGCGTGACGTTAAGCGCAGAAACTGAGCGGTTGAACTTACCGGCCGGAGCGGAGGTCAGTGCGCGGCTGAAGGCCGGCAAAATAATTCTGCTCGCGGAGTCGGCGATAGATGCGGCCCGCGACGCCAGCGGCGAGAGGACCTTTGATCAAGGAGGAGCGGCCACGAATCAGAACGGCGAGCGCGATTCTGGGGTGGGCTTCGTCGGCGTAAGAAAGAAACCAGCCGACGTGCGATGTCTGGTCGGAGCAGGTGCCTGTCTTGCCGGCCGGAAGTTCGTCGCCACCGGAATCGAAGCTGCGCTTGCCGGTGCCGTAAAGAACGGCGGCGAGCATGCCTTCGCGAAGTTCAGGAAGCAGGGGAGCGATATTCAATTCGCGTTTGATGCGGGGTTCGAATGCCGGAGCATCGGTGCTCGATTGGGCTTGCGGATATTGCAGATAATAAAGAGTGCCCCCGTTGGCGAAGGCGGCTGCGAGAGATGCGAGCTGGAACGGCGTAACTTGAATGCCTTCGCCGAAGCTGGACATGCGTGCGACGCCGCCCTTTTGCGGAGGCGCCATGGGGAACGCACCGGGACGTTCGTTGTCGAGATTGTAGCCGGCGAGTTCACCGAGGCCGAGCAGGCGACCGTATTTCGAAACCGTGTCGAAACCCATGCGTTGGCCGAGCTGTTCGAAGAAGACGTTGTTCGAATGAGCCATCGCTTCGGTCAAATTCATGTACTTGCGGCGGCCGACCTTGAGCATGGTGTCGCGCGTGATGACGTTTTCTTCGAGGGCAGCGAGGGCGATAGTCGGCTTGATGGTGGAGCAAGGAATCGCGCCATCGGAATAGGCCATTTTCTGATTGACGACAGTGAGGATGCGGCCAGTGGTCGGCTCGACGGCGACAACGGAACCGTTGTATTTGCCGAGGGCGTCGACGGCAGCAGCGCGAACGATGGGATCGTCAAAATCGGTGACATCGCCGAGCGTGGGGTCGACAGCTTTTTCGCGCGGAACGTAACGATGGCGAGCAGCGCGAACGGCGCGCGGTTTTGCGGCAGCGGCGGCAGCAGAAGCAGGCGCTGGGAACACGCAACAAGCGGAGAGAAAGATCGCGAGAGAAGTTTTTGCGAGTCCGCTGGGCTTCGTCATTTCGTCGTGTCCCTGGGCAACAACTGAGTCTCTGGTGAGTCGCGTTTTTTACTTCAAGCAGTCCGCGGAGTCAACGAATTTCCGTTTCAGCGGCGCAAGGCAAAACGCGAACCGACCGATTAATTGCACATCCACGGCCAAATAGCGGCGTGTTAACAACAAACAACTTAGATGCCGCGAAGGGGATAACCGTGTAACCGAACGAAACACGGTCTCTCACTCTGAGACATAGTGTAGTGAGAAAAGGTACGGGTGGACAATAGAGAAATGGAGCTAGTACGAGCTATGTGCTTTATTTTGAATGGCTGACCGGGAGTACAGGAAATGGAAGGGGCGGGCTGAACGGAAGGCCAGAGACGCTAAGTGAAAGCGGGCGCTCGCGATTGGCGAACGCCCGCTAAGATTTGGCGCAGGTTGAGGGGGAAAGTCAGTTTTTGCTGGCGGACTGCGTTGGCGTGTCTTTGTCCTGGCGCGGCGTCATGGAGACGACGATGTATTCGCGCTCTTTGCCGTCGCCTTCGAGCACGCGGAGCATGAGCTTATCTTTGTGGATGCGGTATTCGGCAACTTCGCCGATGGGCAAAAGCGCAGGATGCTTTTCATCGGTGGGACGAATGCGATAAACGACGTGATCCGATTGGAGCACGTATTCCTGGCAGAGCAGGTCTTTGGTTTTGCGGCTTTGCGAATCGGTGCCGAGGATTTCTCCGGCGACGCTCTTGCCGCCTTTTTCCTGCGATCCGCACGAACTGGAATCCATACGGAGCAGAGTTCCCTTCTGGTAGTCATGCTCCTTTGCGGCGGCGACGCCGGCGATACAAAGACAAAGAACTGCGAGTTTCGCGACTTTCATGAATGTTTACTTCCTTCCTGACCCGGAAATGATTGGAGCGGACGCTCCCCCAAAGCTGAGAGTAGCTAGACGTTTGGAGAGCAAAAATAGGACAAAGGTACCGCGTGCGCGAAAAGGCAAACCTGTACGGGCGGACAGGGGCGGCCATCCGAAAAAAAAGAGGGCACTCGCTCACGGCGGATGCCCTTGAAGTCAGAGTTGGTTCAGAATTTAGCGCCCGTTCACTGGCTTGGTTGGACGCGCGGGACTCGCCGAAGCTGCGGCTGCATGAGCCGCCGGCTTTTCGCTGTGGGTTACGCCATTGGCAACCGTGGCTCCGTTGGCTCCGGCCGGCGCAGCGTTGCTGTTCGGGCCAGGGATTTCCATCTTCTTGCGAAGAGCGTTTTCCAGTTTGTCGCGGAGGTCCGGATTTTCCTTGAGGAACGTGCGGGCGTTTTCGCGGCCCTGGCCCATGCGTTCGCCGCCGAAGCTGATCCATGTGCCGGATTTTTCGAGAATGCCCTTGTCCACACCAAGATCAACCAAATCACCTTCGCGCGAGATGCCTTCGCCGTAGAGAATGTCGAATTCGGCTTCGCGGAAAGGCGCGGCGACTTTGTTCTTTACGACTTTGGCGCGGGTGCGCGAGCCGACGACTTTGTCGCCATCCTTGATGGCTTGAATGCGGCGAATGTCCACGCGCATGGATGCGTAAAATTTGAGCGCGCGGCCGCCGGTGGTTGTTTCCGGATTGCCGAACATGACGCCAATCTTTTCGCGAATCTGGTTGATGAAGATGAGGCAGGTGCGCGATTTCGAAACGATCGCGGTGAGTTTGCGCAATGCCTGGGACATCAGGCGCGCCTGCAAGCCCATCGAGGGATCGCCCATGTCGCCTTCAAGTTCGGCCTTGGGCACGAGAGCAGCGACCGAGTCGATGACAACGACGTCTACGCCACCGGAACGAATGAGCGTTTCGGCAATTTCGAGAGCCTGTTCGCCGTGATCCGGCTGAGAGACGAGGAGATTGTCCACGTCCACGCCCAGCTTCCGCGCGTAGATTGGGTCGAGCGCATGTTCCGCGTCGATGAACGCCGCCTGGCCGCCGAGTTTTTGCGCTTCCGCAATTACCTGAAGCGTGAGCGTCGTCTTACCGCCGGATTCCGGGCCATAAATTTCAATCACGCGTCCGCGCGGGAAGCCGCCGACGCCGAGCGCGGCGTCAATCGAAAGGCAGCCGGACGGGATGACGCTGACCGGCACAAGGACGTCCTTGGTGCCGAGCCGCATGATGCTGCCCTTGCCGTAAGACTTTTCGATTTGAGAGATTGCTGCTTCCAGGAGCTTTGCTTTGTCATCTGCCATGTCACACCTCGGTGGAGAAAATTGGGAAATCCAGATTCAGGGGCCGAACGGGTCTGCCAGGGACGTAGCGGAAGAGAGACTTTATCATTTGTACTATTCCCGCGCTAGGTCTTTCTGGGCGCTTCCTCGCCAAGCACTTTGGGTTGAGATCCTTCGCGCATTTCGTGGATGCGGTCAGGACGACAAACTGGGGTGCAGGGCGCTACCAGCGTTGGCAACGATGCTCGGCTAGATGCTCCTTCAAGCGGGCTATGGCCATGGCCACTTTGTCCGCCAGTTGCCGTTCCTCGGAGCGCGTCAGTCTGCGGAGCCTCATGAGGTTTCGCATCCG